>Ga0255344_1002606_pt1 | contig 21340 bp, 23 predicted proteins | sample wastewater_treat_5_FD_192414 | JGI IMG/M metagenome (GOLD analysis project Ga0255344, IMG submission 192414) | Wastewater microbial communities from Lulu Island WWTP, Vancouver, Canada - plant18 | ecosystem: Engineered > WWTP > Wastewater > Unclassified | place: Canada: Vancouver, British... | reverse complement strand
TGGGGGGCGTGGGGGGGGGGGGGGGGGGGGGGGGGGGGGTTTGGGCGCGGGCCTGAGCCGGAAAGGAGGAATGGACGAGTCGCGGATGATGTAAAACGAGGTTCCAAGGCGGGCGGGAGAGGACGCGAACGTTCGGCAAAGCCGGAACGGGCGGCCGGGTGTTGTCGCGTGCCCTGGTTTTTGGGCGGGATGGAGCCACGGCTGGCGGGGGCATTTTCCCTCCCGGGTCGGGGTTGCCGAAAGGTAGCTGCTTGGGTTGTCTTCAAAGCTGGCCGGTCGCCTTGAGTTGATAGAGGTTTTCATCCCGGTCCCCTGAACTCGAAAGGCGGCTTTGGATTTGGGAAAACCTTTTCTCCCGCAGCTACCGAAACGCAGGCACCGATCACCCGAGGCCCCGCGCCGGGTGCTGTGGCGCCCGGAGTTTTTCTTGATAACGCGGGTTCACCGTGCGGCGTTGCGCGGCGAAGCAAAGCTGTGCCGACAGCCAAAGCCCGCTCCGCAAAACCGCGAGCCGATATGAATTACCCCGGGCCGTTAAGACCATGATCGCGCTGAATGGTTTCCGGCGGCGCGTCTGCCGGCTCCGGGCGTTTACCCTGGTGGAGTTGCTGACGGTCATCGCCCTGATCGCAATGCTGGCCGCGCTGCTGCTGCCGGCGTTCTCCCGCGCCGAGGCCCGGACGCGCGAGGCCACATGCGCGACGAACCTGCGCTCGTGGGGGCAGGCGTTTTATCTTTACGCCCACGACTGCCAGGGATACCTGCCCCACCCCGACGACCAGGGGCGGAATACCCCGCCGTTCACGTTCGATCCCCGGCACCCGGAGCACGAATGCGGCTATGTGGATGTTTTGCCCCCCATGATGGGGTTGCGGGCCTGGCGCGATTTCCCCGACGGCCAAAAGCCGGCCGCCGGCGTCTGGCAATGTCCGGCCGCCCGGCCGCAGCCTGATTCCGACTACCAGCGCGCCTTCAAGCCATCCTCCCAGGGCTGGCACAGCTACGCCATGAATTCCTATCTCGCGCATGAGTTTCCGTATGGGCTGCCGTTCGGCGCCCGCCCGCAGCCCAGCTTTCTGAAGCTGGAGCGTTGCACCCGGCCCGCCCGGACGCTGCTCCTGTTTGAACAGACGCTGGATCCGCGCCCGGGCTACGGGCAGGCGGGCGGCTTGGATACGGCGGGGTGCTACACGGCCGAGGATCCGCGCGCGCTGGGCGAGCGCCATCCGCACCGGCGCGCCGGGCTCGCGGGCAATGTCCTTTACCTCGACAGCCACGTTGGCTGGCGCGAGGACCTGTGGAACCGCGCCCGCTGACGGCGCAACCTGGCTCACCGCTGACGGCGTCAACCCCTGGGCCAGCCCGGGTGGCGATTACGATTCCGCGCACCCGGTGGCGGGCGTCAAGGGCGGCATCCTTGACCCGGACCTCCACGACCGCTTCTTCTCCTGGGATATCACCGCGCTGCTCAAGGACCCCGCCACGCGGGCGGCGCTCCAGAATTGCGGCGCGCTCCTTAAAATAGACGAAACCCCTCCGCCGGCCAGCGGCACGCCCCGCGCGCCCTTCACCAGCGCGTATGACCCGGGCTACCCGTCTTCCCACTGGCCAACCCTTCAATGCACGCTGGCCCCGGTGCTGGACGGCGTTGCGATTGCGGGCGGCGCCGTGTCGTTTGCGATCAACGGCCTCATTCCCGGCACCGCCAACCTCGTCGAGCGTTCGCTTGATCTCGCCGCCGCCGATTGGACTCCGGTGGCCTCGTTTGTCGCCGCGGGCGCTTCCACCAACTGGTCGGAACCCTTGTTGCCCGGAGGGAGCCAGGCCTTCTACCGCCTCCGCGGCCCGGAATGAACGCCCCCGGATTCCCCTCCCGCTCCCGGTTGCCGCCCGTGAACCCCGCTCCGCGCGAAGCGCTCATCGCCCGCCGCGCGCCTGGCCACCCGGCACTGGGTTTTCATTGGCTCGATGGTGGCGCTCGATTTCGCCGCCGGCCAGCTTGCGAAATCCATCCTGCAGGCCTCGGGCGTGGGCGGCTTCATCCGCCTCGACATGCTCATCCCCGTCACTCTCTGGATGCTTACCCGGTTGGTGGTGGACCGCTTTGGCGTCCTGGCCGCCTACCAATTCGCCTGGGGAATGCTGGCCCTGTTCGCGTTTCCGGGCGCGATACTGCCCGGACCCCTCAAGCTTATTCCCGCCGTCCTCCAGGGCCTGATTTGCGACGCGGGCTTCTCGCTGCTGCCCCGCTGCCCGCGCGCCCGGGTCCTGGTCGCCGCCGGGGTCGGCGCCCTGGCCGGCAAAGTTATGATCGCCTTCCTGCGTGTCCAGGTGCTTGGCCTGCCCTGGACGCGGGTCACGCAGACGCTGTTCGGCGTTCAAGCCCTGACCTCCGTGCTGGTGAGCCTGGCCGCGGCGGGATTGGCGCTCATCGTATGGTCTCGCATCCGCCATTTGCACCTCACGCGCCTGCTGAGCGTCCGGGCCTGACCCTCACCCAACCCTTTGCCGGTGGCCTCCGCTGCCCAGTGGCTCCTCATCATCAAAACGCCCGAACCTGGGTATTTCACACTTCGCACGAAATATCAACAGACCGGCGCGCGGGCATCTTGCCCGCTCAGTGGGCCGTTTCATGAATGCGCTCACGCAGCGGCGGCTGGCCCGTAGCGCAGATTCGTGATCTGCTGTATCGCAGAATTGCACTCTGCAGAGCGCCGGACAGTCCGAGGCCCCCGCAACCGTCCAGCGCGCTGCCGATTACAGAATCGGCGATGCAGCAGACTGCGGATTTGCGCTACGACTCCCGGCCAGCCGCACACTGGCCTTCTGCCGACCTACCCCCGCATTCCGTCGGCGCATCCGCGCTTCCTGCCGGTCTACCCTCGCTTCCTGCCGAGGAACGAGCGTTTCCTGCCCTCGTACGGTGACGTTCTCAGGGCATAATGTCTTCTCCTCGAGGCAAGAACTCATTTCCTCAGGGCAGCCCCCGTCTTTGCCGGCAGAAACCCGCATTCCTGGGGCAAACATACCGCTCTTGAGAGCCAAAACAGGCGATTCCCGGGCCGATACCGCCCGTTTCTTGAGGGAACGCCCGTTTTGCTCGGCCCCCCAGCCTTATGGCTCAGGAAGACCGAGCCACGCCAAAGGCAGAGACCCGAACCGGTAGTGACAGTTGACGCTATTGATGTAGTCCAAGACGTCCTTGTACGCCGGATCCTTGAACCACTCCCCGAGGACATACACGTACTCCACCTTGAGTCCGAGGTCCTGAACGAGCTTGACGTATTGCTTGCGCTTGAAGTCACAGGTCTGGAGCTTCTCATCCACCGACCCGGCCACCTGCTGGTATTTGACCTCGATAATGAAGAGCGTCTCGCGCACGATGACCAACAGGGCATCGTCCGGCAGAAGCCGCTTCGACAGCTTCGAGCGCCAGTCCACGCCCTCTTCTTCCAGGAACTTGTAGAAGTCGTGCTTCCGAAAGCACCGGGCTACGAACTGCCCCTTGAAATAGACGCCGCACCCCACCCTCCTGGGAACGGGTTCGATCTCATATCCCGACGTGGTCCGAGCAACTATGTCCGAATCTCCCTGTTTCCTGACTGCAACCCCGAGGGCGTTCGCAGTGCGCCTCTTGTAGTAAACCAGTGTCAGGGCCGGATGAGCGATTACCACGAACTTGGCAATCTCTGGCCGCGGAGCGCGAGCCGCGTGGGGACGCGAACCCATCAGAGCACAGTCTCCATCTTGCTGAGCGAGACGGCGCGCTCGTACTGCTCGACAAGCGAGCCATAAGCTAGAAACGCGATACGCCCTGCAATGTCCCGAAACGAGCTGTATTTTACCTTGCGCTCGTACTCCCTGCGCCGCGTTGCATCTGACACAATGACCATTCGTGCGTAAAAATCCTGCAAGTCGTTGAACTTGATGAGGGAGTTCTGAATGTCTGAGTGGTCTTCGACCTCGAAAAAGGAGTTCGGCATGTGGCGCTCATTGAACCAGATGACATCAACCGTCGCGCTGCGGTTGACCAGACCGTCATACGAGAAACGAGGTATGCTCTCGTAAGTGCGCAGTGCGCCAAGGTTGCTGTTGAGAAACATCTTGTTCTTGTCCTGATTGGGCGACCAGCAGCCTAACCCCTTGAGTTTGCCCACAAGGAGGAGCAAGCCCTGATAATAGGTATGGCCGAAATCTGCCACCGCAGCGGAGCCTTTGTTCTCGCTTGTTTCCGCCAGTATCCCACGCGCCTCGATGTCCCGTCTCCTGGCAGACAATCCGTAGAGTCCGGGCTTTATCTTGTAGATTTCTTTGCGCGTTTGAACGATGCGCCGGACGGTCGCCAGCGGGGTCTTTGTTTGCCAGGTGCAATCCGCAATCTTGAAGACCTCTTTGTAAAGCTGGCCGAGCGTTGCAACCCCGCCCAACCTCGCCATGGTTTCTATAACCGCTTCGTGCTGCTTCATGTTGCTGAGGTTACGGGGGGAGGGAAGCTTGCCACAAGCCTTCGCTGCGCCACGGTCTCTGTCGAGTGTGTGAAGTAGCGGCAGGAGAGATTGGGGGGAGGAGGGTTTGGTTTTTCCCAGGCGATGTCATTGAGGATCTTGAATCCCAGTTGCTGCATCGCATAGCCGACCGAGAAGATGGCATGAAAGGTTCCGGTGACCCAGATGCTTCCGTTCGGCTTCAGGACGCGCTGGCACCGGCGCAGCCATTCCCGATTAAACTCATGGTTGAGTTCCGGGCCTTGGGATTTATCCCAGCCGCCCTTGTCAACTCGCACCATCCGGCCCGCATGGCAGGTGATGCCGCCGTTGGAAAGGAAATACGGAGGGTCGGCGAAGATCGTATCAAACCGGCCCTCCGGGTGCTTCGCGGCGATGGCGTCCAGCAGCTCCAGGCAGTTGCCGTGGTAGAGCCACAGGCCACGCTGTTCGTCTCGGTAAACGAGGCGCGGCGGTGATGGCGGGACCGGGGCGGGAGCTTCGGCCCGCGGCTTTGGCCGCACCCCATCAGATGGCGGCGGGCCACTGGCGAGAATGGTCCCGTCTTCCCTGAGTTCAAAGGCGTGAACTGGAACCGGAGCGGCATTGAGGATGTCGGCGGGCTTTGCCGCCGCACGGGCCGGGGCCGTCCGTGAATAGAGGCCCTTTCGCTTGCGGCGATTTGGTTTTTTCTGCACGGCAGATCGATCCGTGATCGCCATCTTAAGATCAAGGGCGAATTGGGGGTTTGAGCGAGCTTGGGAGGCGGATGTGGAAGAGGGACGAAAACGCGCCAAAGAAATCTTATGTCCACCCCGGTTCTCAATCCCAACTCGCCCGCGGACAATCTACCGCTCTCCTCCGGCGAATTGCGCGGGCAGCAGGCCGCCGTGCTTGCGGAGTTTGACCTCGCTGCCTGAGCAACCTACTGTTATTGCATGAATGCGGTTGAATTCACGCTGGAGTTGAGCGGCGCGGCGGTGTTGCCCATTCCCCGGGAGATTGCGATGCGCCTGCCCAAGTCGGGCAAGGCCCGCATCATCGAGCTGACGGACGACGCCACCGACGAGGCCGAGTGGCGCGCCGGAGCTTACGAACAGTTCTTGCGGGATGATGCGGCGGACCGGCTCAGGGACTTTCCGCCGCGCGGGCAGAAATGAAGTCCAAGGTTGACCCCGCACTCTGGCGGCGGTTTAACACCCGGCCGATGCGGGTGCGGCAGCTCGCCCGCAATCTCGCTCGGTTCCTCTTGATTGGGCCGATGTATCCGAGGGGCGCGGCCGGACCGCTGCGGCAGATCGCGTTTCGCTCGTGCCGCGGCTTCGACGATGTCTCCGCGGAGTTGGGCCGAGTGGACACCCTTCACGTTGGGCGCGACGCCGGCCAGGAGCCCGCGTTCGGAACCGTTTGGGCTCGGTTGCAAGGCCGCCCATCCCGCCTATGGTCTCGCATCCGCCATTTGCACCTCACGCGCCTGCTGAGCGTCCGGGCCTGATTTGCTGCCGGCAGTTGACCTTCCAGCCCGTCGGGGCTGATGCCCCGTCGCTTCAGGACATTTCCCTCCGCCTCGACGCGGGAGGGCGTGTGGGAATCATTGGCCCTTCCGGCTCCGGCAAGACCACGCTCGCCCTCCTTCTTGCCGGCCTTCACCCCGTCGCCCTGCCGGGCGGCATCACCGGCGGCAGCGCCTCGCTCTTCTTTGCTTTCGCCACCCCCAACTGATGCCAGAGAACCGCCTCCGCAGAAAGCCCGTTCTGCCCGGGTGCGGGCGCATTTCGGTTTGGGCCGCGCCCCCAGTTCAGCCTTGACCGCCGCAGGGAGGCGGCTAAGTTCGCCGGCGTGAGAGCTGGAGTGATAGCGGGTGCGATGGGCGTTGCCAGGCGGGCGGCGGAAAGCCAGCCGCCCGAGCCATGGCCGAGTCTTCCCTGAGCTTATGCGTGTCCTGATCTTGCTGATTCCATTGTTGGCCGGATGCGTGCATCCGCGGCCGCAGTCCGGCCCGGCGGATTTTCACTCGCCCAACCTCGAGCGCAGTCTGCAATACTGGACGGCAAATTACTCGACGCATCCGGTCAACCATTTCTACGTCTGCGCCACGGACCTGGACCAGGGCAACCTGGTCGAGGCCCTTGTGTATTGGCGGGAAGCGGGCCGGCTGCTGGATTATATGGAAATGTCGCCGGGGGCGGAAGCCCAGTCCTGGCGGCTGCGGCCCAAGGTGGACCGGGAGGCGCTCACGACCGATGAGGATGTCAGCCTCGGCAATCATGTCGTGCCCCGCCGCGTCTGGCTCCGCTGGGTCAACCAGTGTATCACTGACGGCAAGGCGTACGTCGTGCCGTTGAAGCAGGCCCAGGCGGTCTTTCCCAAACTCAAGCCGCCGTCTCCACCGGCCAACCGCCCTGAGTCTCCCTGATCGGCTGGCGGGGGGGTCACCCGTCCGCCCGGGCGCGGCGTGTTTCGGGTCTCTTCTGATTTGGTGCTCCCCGATTGGTTAAAGCTTGCATTTCACCAGGGCTCGCAAGCTGCGCGCGAGGCCGGAAAAGCATTCCCGAGGTTCTCTCTTTGAGCGGGCCAACCGCTCGCGTTGTTGTTTTGGCCGGTGCCCTAGGGCGAGCGGCCCGCCGGGTTGCGATGAGGGGAATTATGCAACCGGCTGCGGCGGAAGCTGTAGAAGAAGTAGATGACCAGGCCCGCGACGAGCCAGTAGAGGAAGCGTTTCCAGGTTTTCTCGGGCAACTCACGCATCAGCCAGGCGCAGGTGGCGATGGCGCCCAAAGGCACCCAGGGCACCCAGGGGGTCCGAAACGGGCGCGGGCGGTTGGGCTCGGCGCGGCGCAATATCAGAATCCCGGCGGCGACCAGCACAAAAGCGAACAAGGTGCCGATGTTGCACAATTCGACGACTTCATTGATGTTGCTTACCCCCGCAAAGCCCGCCACCAGCACGCCCGTCAGAATGGTGGTGATGTGCGGGGTGCGGAAGCGCGGGTGCACCCGGGCGGCCCAGTCGGGCAGCAGGCGATCCCGCGCCATCGAGAAGAGAATGCGCGGCTGGCCGAGTTGGAAGACAAACAGCACGGAAGTGGTGGCGACGACGGCGCCGAGGGCCACAATCCCGGCGGCCCAATGAATGCCGCGCGCCGCAAAGGCAGTTGCCAGGGGTTCGGCGGTGCCGAGTTGCGCCGCCGGGGCCATGCCGGTCAGCACCCCCGCCACGGCGATGTAAAGCACCGTGCAAACCACAAGGCTGGCCAGGATGCCGATGGGCATGTTGCGCTGCGGCTGGCGGGTTTCCTCGGCGACCGTCGAGACCGCATCGAACCCGATATAGGCGAAAAAGATGATGGCCGCGCCCATGGAGATGCCCCGGAACCCATGCGGGGCAAAGGGCGTCCAGTTGGCCGGCTGCACATAGAACGCCCCCACCAGCAGGAAGAAGAAAATGATCAGCAGCTTGACGGCGACCATGACGGCGTTAAACCACGCGCTTTCGCGAATGCCCAGCACCAGGATGGCGGTTAGCAGCATCACGATCAGGAAGGCCGGCAGGTTGAAGACCAGGTGCAACCCGGCCACCTGCGGCGCGGCGGCCCATGCCGCGGCGGCAAACTGCACGTCCGGCGCCAGCGCGCTCAAATCCGCCTGCGCCGCCGATAATTCCGCGGCCTGGCGCGCCGCTTGCAGCGCGGTGCGGTAATCCACCCCCAGCCAGCCGGGCCAGTCCAGGTTCAACCCGCGCAGCAATTGCTGGAAATAACCCGACCAGGAAATGGCCACGGCCACATTTCCCACCGCGTATTCCAGGATCAGGTCCCAGCCGATGACCCAGGCCACCAGTTCGCCCAGGGTCGCATAGGCGTAAGTATAGGCCGATCCCGACGTCGGCACCATGGCCGCGAATTCGGCGTAGCAGAAGCCCGCCAGCGCGCAGGCCGCCGCCACCAGCAGAAATGACACTACGATTGCCGGCCCGGCGCCGACATGCTCCGCCCCGCCAGCCACCGCGGTGCCAATGCTGGAGAAAATCCCCGCGCCCACCGCCGCGCCCACCCCCATCGCGGTGAGCTGGATCGGCCCCAACACGCGTTTGAGCTGGTGCTGCGGAACAACCGTTTCGCCGACCAATTGGTCCAGCGACTTGCGGCGAAAGAATCGGGCAATCGGCATGTGCGCTTAAAATGGCCGGATGCCGGCCAATGTTCCGCAAAGCAGATTTTACCTTCGGCGGCGGCGCAAGCCTAAAAACCGGCAAATCGGCTCTTTTAACCGCCTGGCTCTAGGGCTAAACTTGGCCCATGAAAACTGAGGCTGTCGGCCACTGCCAGTTTGCCGGGGAAAATCATCCGCCCTCGTTCCGGGACATTTACAGGGGATTGAGGACCGTTTGCCGCGCGGGGAGTGCCCGCGTTTCCCGCCGACTCAGGAGCCGGCCCCGCCGCGTTCTTCTTGCGTTCGCCTGGCTGGCCGCCGCTGTCTTGCTGCTTCCGGGGACCGCGCTTGCCCTGGACGAAGCGCATTATGGCGTGGCGCCGGAGCCCTGGGAGGAGGGGCTGGGGAACCATCGCGCGGTGGTGCGCGTTGCGCAGCCGGCTGACGCGGTGGTGGTGAAGATTCCCTGGCGGCGGCGCGACCGGGATCCCGAGCGCAAGCAAATCATTGTGGTGGACAGCGCAACCCGCCAGCGCATTGCCAACGTGGCGCGCGGGCGTCTTGACCGATTCGAGGGCGTGCTGGCGTTCCAGCCGCCAACCGCGCCGGGCGAGTATTTCATTTATTACCTGCCGTTTCAGCCGCAGCCGGAGTGGGGCAACTACAACCACGATTACCTCCCGCCGCAGGACACCGCCGCGCCGGAGTGGAAGGCGCGGCTGCCGCAAGACTTCGGCGCGCTTCCGCAGGCCGCCGTTGTCCGGTTGGAGGCGCGGAAGGAATTCGACAGCTTCTACCCGATGGAAGTGGTCGCCACGCCGGCAGAAACGCAGGAGTTGCTTGCGCGCAATCCGGCGCCGTATCTGCTGTTTCCCGAGGATCGGCGGTTTCCCATTCGGATGACGGAGGAACTGCCGTTGCGGTGGGTGAAAGCCGGGCCGGGGACGGAATTCCATGGCGAGGCGCAGCGGAATGAGTTCTACGTCTTTCAGATTGGCGTCTGGGCCGCCCGGACGAACCTGACGGAGCTGGAGGTGGCGTTCGAGGGCGGGATGGCCGGCTGGCTGCGCTGCTTCAACACGGGCGGCACGAACTGGGACGGCCAGCCCTTCCACCGGCAGATCGAGGTTCCGCCAGGCAAGGTGCAGGCGCTTTGGATCGGGGTGGACGTGCCGCGCAAGGCCCGGCCGGGCGAACACCGCGCGCGGATGATAATCCGCACCCGGCAGGCCCCGCCGGTGGCGGTCTCGCTAACCCTCAAAGTATTGCCAGAGGAACTGGCTGACCGCGGGGACGGCGATTTATGGCGGCTGGCCCGGTTGCGCTGGCTGGATTCAACGCTGGCCGCGACCCGCTGGCCGGACCGCCACGATGCTGTATGGCGGGCCAGTCCGGCAAGGGACTTAACCGCCCGCACGGCCCTGGGCGCCATCGCGTTCCAGAAAGAACAGTTGCTGCCGGCATCCATCCGCGCGGGTTCGCAGGAGCTTTTGGCCGCGCCGGTCCGGCTGACGGTTGTTCAAAACCGGCCGTTATCGGTTTCGGCCGCAGCCGATGCCATAACTCACAGTTTTGCCCAGGCCACGGTGAATGGCGAGCGGGCTATTCGTTGGATTGCGGATGCGGTGGTTCGATGCGACGGCGCCGCGAAGGGCCTGTCTGTGCGGCATGAAGCGACGGTTGAAGCCGATACGACCCTCAAAGGCCGCCTGGTGGTGGCCGCCGACGGCGCGGGGGCTGCGGTGGCTTGCGAAGACCTGCGCCTGGAGTTGCCTCTCCGCCCCGAGGTGGCCACTTACTTCATGGGCCTCGGCCTGTCCGCGCGCAAAACACCGGCCAGCTATACCTGGCGCTGGACGGGACCCTACAACAGTTTTTGGATCGGCAACGCCCAAGCCGGCCTGCACGTCAAGCTGCTCGGCAGCAGCTACGAGGGGCCGATGCAAAACCTCTATCATCCCAAGCCGCCGCCGAGCTGGTTCAACGGCGGCTCAGGCGGCGTCACTCTCACGAACGGGCCGCAAGGCGAGGTTCGGGTTCAAATCTTTACCGGCCCCTTGGAACTGAAGGCGGGCGAGCAGCGTGTTTTCGATTTTGCCCTGCTCGTGACACCCGTAAAGCGGCTCGACCCCGCCACTCATTTCCGCGAGCGCTATTGGCACAGCACGGCCCCGGCTCCCGAGGGGATTAACGTCATCAACGTCCACCACGCCACCACGCCCAATCCATTCATCAACTATCCCTTCCTCGCCGTGGATAAGCTGCGCGCGTTCTGCCGCACGAACCAGGCGGCGGGCCGCAAGGTGAAGATTTACTACACCGTCCGCGAGTTGACGTCTCACCTGCCCGAGTTATGGGCCTTGCGCAGCCTGGGCGACGAAGTGCTCGCCGGCGGGCCGGGCGGCGGGTATCCGTGGCTGCGCGAGCATTTGGGCGCCAACTACACCACCGCCTGGTACACCATGGTGGAGGGGGGCGAGGTGGACGCCGCCATTCTCACGCGTGGCGCGTCGCGCTGGTATAATTTCTACGTCGAGGGACTCAACTGGCTCGTGCGCCACGTGCCGATTGACGGCCTCTACCTGGACGACGTCGCCTACGACCGCGCCATTCTCAAGCGCCTGCGCAAGGTGCTCGACCGCGCCCGGCCCGGGGGACTCATAGACCTGCATTCCAATACGCTCTTCTCCATGGGCCCGGCCAATCAGTACGCGGAGTTCTTTCCCTACGTGGACCGGCTTTGGTTCGGCGAGGGCTTCCAATACGACGCGATGCCGCCGGAGCAATGGCTCGTCGAGTGCAGCGGCATTCCCTTTGGGTTGATGGGAGACATGCTCGAGGGCGGCGGCAATCCCTGGCGCGGCATGCTCTTCGGCATGACCGCCCGGCTGCCCTGGCCGAAGTCCGACCCGCGCCGGGTGTGGCGGGTGTGGGACGATTTTGACATCGGGGCCGCGCGCATGATCGGGTGGTGGGATGAGGGCTGCCCCGTTCGCACTGGCCGCGCCGACGTGCTGGCGACGGCCTATGTCAAGCCGGGCAAGACGCTCATCGCGCTGGCCAGTTGGGCGCCGGACCAGACCGATGTGCGCCTGCAATGGGACTGGCCGGCGCTCGGATTGGACGCCGCCCGGGCCCGCCTCGTCGCGCCGGAGATACCCGATTTTCAGCCCGCGCGCGAATGGCGTTCGGACGAACCGATCCCCGTCGAACCCAGGCGTGGCTGGCTCATTTACCTGACCGGGTCGCCGTCGTCGCCGCCCGCGCCTCCGCGCTGATTCGCCCCGGCGTTTCCCGTCGGGCAGCAGCTCTGCTTTCCACCCGTTCCACTGGCGTGTGGCGGTCGTCTCGGTTGTTCTTTGCCCGGCAGTGCTTCGCACTGTCGCGTTCCGCTTCTTGTCTGGCCGGGAACAGTTCTCATTTTCGGGCGCAAATTCACTGCTCCGCGAAGGGCTGGAAGTATAGCCAGCATTCGCTATACTAACGCTTACATGTCATCGAGCCGCGCGCTACGAGAATTGAATGCCAGAGTGCAGCAGGCGGTTGCGTATTATTGGCGGACCCGCCGCAGCCAACGCCGCCGACAGGTTGATGCAGGCAAGGTTGATCAGGGCCTGCGCAGCGCCGTGACGGGTGGAGCACAGATGGACGGATTTATTGACCTGTTCAGCGAGCTGATTACAGATGCCGGTATTCCATCTGAGTTTATTTTCCGCAAACGGGCAGTCGAGCTGCCGGGTTTTTTTCGCCCTACAAAAGAGTGGGATTTATTGGTTGTTAAGGGACGCAAGCTCATTGCCGCCATTGAGGCCAAGTCTCAGACCGGCCCATCCATCGGCAACAATTTCAATAACCGCGCTGAGGAGGCGCTGGGGAGCGCTCTAGACCTGTGGACGGCTTTTCGCGAACGAGCCTTCCTCAATAGCAGCCAGCCGTTCATTGGTTACTTCTTCATGCTGGAAGAATGTGAGGCGTCAAAACGACCGGTGATGGTGCAGGAACCTCATTTTGAGGTGCTGCCGGAGTTTCGGGGCGCGTCGTATTTGCGGCGCTATGAACTGTTCTGCCGCAAGTTGGTGCTTGAACGGCACTATACTGCTGCCGCCTTTCTTACCTCCGTCGCGGAGGATGGTCTGCGCGGTGGTTTTGATACCCCCGCTTCTGACCTTTCATTAGAGCGCTTCGTGAGAGTGTTGACCGCCCACCTTAGCGCCGAGATCTGATCTTGTGGAGCCAACCCTTCATAGACTTATTAACGGCGACGCCCGCGATCTTGCATTCCTGCCGGATGACTCGGTGCATCTGGTGGTGACGTCGCCGCCCTACTGGAATCTGAAGCGCTATCAGGAGAATCCAGACCAACTCGGGCATCTTCGGGACTATGAACAGTTTCTCGGTGAGTTGGCCAAAGTCTGGCGGCAGGTTTATCGTGTTCTGGTTCCTGGCGGCCGCCTCGTGTGCGTGGTTGGCGACGTTTGCGTGGCTCGTCGGAGCTTTGGGCGACATCTGGTTTTTCCGCTGCATGCGGATATCTGTGTTCTCTGCCGCCGTCTCGGCTTCGACAATTTGAATCCCATCATTTGGCATAAGATTTCCAACGCGGCTTTCGAGGCCAATAAGAGTAGCAAGTTTCTCGGCAAGCCCTATGAGCCGAACGCAATCATCAAGAACGACATGGAGTTTATTTTGATGCAGCGCAAGCCGGGCGGATATCGGCAGCCTACCCACCATCAGCGTGAGGCGAGCCGCCTCAGCAAGCGGGAATTTGATGAGTGGTTCCAGCAAATCTGGAATATCCCCGGCGCTTCGACGCAGCACCACCCCGCGCCGTTTCCGCTGGAACTGGCCACGCGCCTCGTCCGGATGTTTTCGTTTACGGGCGATACGGTTCTTGATCCGTTCACCGGCTCCGGCACCACGATGGTTGCCGCGCTCAGAACCCGCCGCAACAGCATTGGCGTTGAAATCGAGCCCGAATACTGCCGCCTGGCCGCCCGGTATTTGAAAGCAGAGAACACGGATTTGTTTGCCCCGGCACGGCTGATTTTTGAGAAAGCCACCGTCGGCGAGAACGTATGTGTGCTTGCCGAAGAACGCGCCATTTATTCTGTTCGTCCGGCTCGTAAGCGGCTCGAGTAAGCCACGCCTGTGGCCGGCTGCAGCAAAACCCGCGCGGAAGGAGTTTAAGCCGGAACGATTCAGGCTCTATCTCCATTCCATCCCTCCTTGTAAGCATAAATCGCTGATTTTACGGGCGGAAGGTGTTCGGAGTTTAACGACTATCCAACGGAAACATTCCGGCTAAGGCCAAAGCCACACCGCTTGGAACTGGGGTCTGGACAAGCCGCGGAGGGGGGGTAATATAGGGGCAGATTTTGTGGTTGCATCGTTTACAAATCCTGGTAAGAGTAAGGCTCGTGGGCTTGGTTTTCGGGGCTGGATGGTTGTTTTTTGAACGAGTTCCGCTTGGGCGATTCTATTCCTCACGACCAAATGCGCGGAGTTACGGACTGATCGTGTCGGAATGAATGTACCCATTTTTTTAGCGGCAGCGGGTGTCAGGGCGAATGAGATGGAATTGCTTTATGTGTGGCGGCAGGCCACACCCGAAGGCAAGGGCGTTATTTATTGCCTCCTCGTTCTGTCTATCATTTCCTGGTCGGTCATGATTGCCAAGGTCGTGCAGATGCGCCGGGCCAAAAAGCTCAACCAGTATTTCAACGCCGAATACCGCACCCAGAAGAACGTTCTTGATCTCTTCGACCGCCGGGTGCAGGCGGAGGGGTGCCCGCTCTTTACGGTGTATCAGGCGGGCAGCCTGGAGTTGGATGCGCGGCTGAAGAATCCCGACGGCAACGGCCGCAAGCAATACGTTTCGCTCAAAGGCATGGAACACGTCAAACGCACGCTGGAGAATGCGGTGGCGCAGGAATCGCTCAAGCTCGAGATGGGGTTGATTCTGCTGGCGATTGCGGTGAGCGGCGCGCCTTTCCTGGGGCTGCTGGGCACGGTGTGGGGCGTTATGAGCACGTTTGGCCATATCGCGCAGCAGGGCGTGGCGACGATGGCGGCTATGGCGCCGGGGGTGGCGGCGGCGTTGATCACCACCGTGGCCGGGTTGCTGGTGGCGATTCCCTCCATGTTTGCCTACAACTGGCTGGTGCATAATTTGCGCGTGTTTACCGTTGAACTGGATAATTTCGCGCAGGAGCTGGTGTCGAAGATGGAGCGGGAGTACCTGGCGGAGGAGGATTAGGCAGACGAGGCCCGACCATGCGCCGCTTTTCGCAACGCAGTTCGCTGGTGACGCTCAGCGAGATCAACATCACGCCGCTGCTGGATCTGGCGTTCGTGCTGCTGATCATTTTCGTCATCACCACGCCGCTGCTGGAGAAGGGGCTGGAGTTGAAGCTGCCCAAGACCGAGGGCCAGGCCGATAAGACGGTGCGGAAGGAAGACGTGCGGACGGTGGAAATCACCGCGCAAGGGGTTTATGCTTTGAAGGGACGTCCGGTCAGGCTGGACCAGTTGATCCGGGAGTTGGTCGCCGATTTTCGGCTCAACCCCAACCTGGTGGTTTATATCCGGGCCGACGAAAACAGCCGGACCCGGGAATTGGCCGCGTTGATTAGCGGTTGTCAGCAGAATGGAATCACGCGGTATTCATTACGGACCCAACCGCCGGAGCGCCGATGAGCCGTCTGCATAAAAAGTGTTTGGCCGCGTCAAGCTGCCTGCATGGCCTGCTGGTGCTGGTCTTGCTGGTCGGCCCGGCGTTCGTCTCGTCCAAGTCCCGGACGAGCGACGTGCAGCCGATCACCTTCTTTCCGGACATCCTGATTGACGAACCTTTTGCGAGTCCGGGCGGTTCTCCCGGCCGGCTTCCTCCGGCGCCGACCCCCGCGCCGCCGCCGCCCGCGCCGCCCCCGCCCCCGGCCCCGCGTCCGTCCCCGGCGCAACCCCCCCGGGAAGAAGTCGCGCCTCCCCGGAACGAGGGAGAGTCGTTGGAAGTGAGCAAGGGACCCGCGCGCAGGAAGCCCGAGGTCAGCCTGGTTCCGGTGGTCAGGAAATCACCGGCGAAGAACGCCGCCAAGGCCCCCGCCAGTGATGACGGCCAGGAACGCCAATGGCAGGAAGCCCGGCAGCGGCTGGCAAACCAATTGGGCCGCGCGGCGAGCAATATCCGCTCCGGCACGGGCGCCGCCACCGCCGTGGAAGAAGGTTTTGGCTCCGGCAGCGGCCCCTCCTACGCCAGTTATACTTCCTGGGTCTGGAGTTACTTTGATCGCGCCTGGGTGCGGCCGCAGGATGCCTCGCTGGAAAATGCCACCGTCGAAGTCAGTGTGACGATCGCCCGCGACGGATCGGTCATCGCCAAACGCATTGTCAAGCGCTCCGGCGATGCCGCCGTGGACGCCTCGGTGCAGCGGACGCTGGACCGGGTCAACAGTGTTGAACGCCCCTTTCCCGAGGGCGCCAAAGATAAACAACGCACCTATACGATCCCATTCATTATGAAATCAAAGCGAGGCACGGCATGAAACGCGCTCTTACTCATTCTCTTTTTCCCGTCCTGTTGGCCGCCGTCAGCGTCCTGGGGCAGGAGGTGCTGCCGCCGATCACCGGCTTATTTGAGCCCGGCAATACCAGGCCCATCTGGGTGGCGGTGAGCGGGCTCACCGGCGAAGCGGCCGCGACGTTGCAGTTCGATCTGTATGTCCAGGGCTTTGCCTTCACCAACGCGGAGGCGGCGCAATACTTGATTACGGGCAGCAACAACGGCAATTTGCAGGCCCGGGCGACGGACCCCCACAACAAAAGCACGCTCGTTGCCAAGGTTTATTCCGGCGGCTCGTTGCGGCGGCAGGTGCATGCGTTTGCGGATGATTTCGTGCAGGCGCTGGGGCGCAAAGGCATCGCGCAAACCAAGATCGCCTTCAAGGCCGAAAACGGTTCGCGCAGCGAGGTCTATATTGCCGACTTCGACGGGCAGAACGCCCAGGCGGTGACGAAGGACGGCTCGCTGGTGTCGGCCCCCTGTTGGGTGCCGGGGCATCTGGCGCTGTACTACGTCTCCTACCAGTTCAATCACGCGGACATCTTCTATCACGATCTGTCCACCGGTGCGCGCCGGGTGTTTGCCCGGTATGGCGGGTCGAACTTGAGCCCGGCGGCCTCGCCCGGCGGCAGCCAGGTGGCGATGATCTTGAGCAAGGACGGCTGGGTGGATTTATACGTGGGCAGCGCCAGCGGCGGCGAGCCCAAACGGTTGACCCGTTCGGCGCAGGATGAGTCGTCGCCGTGCTGGTCGCCGGATGGCAAATGGATCTGTTTCGCGGCCAAGGAAAGAGAGCGCCGAACGCTGTGCAAAATCTCCCCCGCGGGAGGAACGATGCAGCCGCTGGGCACCAGCGGGATGCCCAGCCCGACGGAGCCGGATTGGTCGCCGGACGGCCAGTGGATTGCGTTCACGGCGCAATACCGGTCCGGCTTCCAGATCTGTGTCGTGCCGGCGGGGGGCGGCACCGCCGTGTCGTTGGTGGAGGGCGAAGACCCTTCGTGGGCGCCGAACTCCCGGACGCTGGCCTTTTGCCGTCGGCGGGGGGGAGGGAATTACGTACTCTCCCTGCTTGACGTGCCGACAAAACAAGTTAAAGATGTTTCCCGAATTTCGGGAATAGGCTCGCAATCACAACCCAGTTGGGCTAAATAAGCCCGCATAAAAGACAGGAAAAGATGAAACGGAACAAGTTTGTAAGTTTATTGGTAATCGGCTTGGTGCTCACGATGGCCGCCTCCGGCTGCCGCAAGAAGCCCGTCAACACCACCGCGCTGCCGGGATCCAAGGCCGGCAAGATCGGCGATGCTTCCCTGGGCGGCCTGAAAGATGGCGACCGTCTCAGGACCGGGGAAGGAGTCTCTGGCCTGCCCGGCGAGGGCATTCCTTTTGGTGACGCGGGCAGCCATCAAGGCTGGCTGGAAGATGCGCAAACCCTCAAGACCGAGACGGTCTATTTCGACTTTGACAGCTCGGCCATCCGGAGCAGCGAGAAATCCAAGATCAGCGCGGTGGCGGACTATCTGAAGGCCAACGCGGTCAAGGCCGTGCGCGTGGAGGGCAACTGCGACGAGCGCGGCACGGAAGAATACAATCACGCCCTGGGCGAGCGCCGCGCCCTGGCAGTGCGCGAGGAGCTTGTCCGCCTGGGCATAACGCCGACGCGTATTGATACCATCAGCTACGGCAAAGACCGGCCGGCGGATCCGGGGCACAACGAAGCGGCCTGGCGGTTGAACCGGCGGGATGAGTTTATTGTCCTGACCGCGCCGGGCCACTAAGCGGGCAACGGGACCGCGGTGCCGGCGAACCGGAGTGCGCTGAACCCGCGCGGCGGGCGCGGGCGGGCCTGCGCCGCTGCCAGCGGCGGCTGTGGGGGGGGCGCGGGTGGGGGGCGTTTGCCGCTTTACTATTGTTCGGGGCAAGGTTAGGCTACTTAAGCACTGTTTGCTAAGATATGAATGTGATGTTTGCAGGAATGCTCGGCGGCTGGGAAATTGTCCTGATCCTGGCCGTTGTGCTCATATTATTCGGGGCCAAAAGGCTGCCGGAACTGGCCAAGGGGCTGGGCACGGGCATCCGGGAATTCAAGAAAGCGACCCGCGAGGTCACGGACGAGATTTCCAACGCAATGGACGATACCTCGCCGCCGCCCCCCACCCGCCTGCCCGCCAGCACCACGCCGCCGTCGCCGCCCGAGTCCTCACCGTCCACCACCCCCTCTTCCACGTCTGGCACCCAGGCCTGAGTCGCTGAACGGTTCCAGCTATGGCGGAAGACCCCGAGGCGGAACGCCTTGATACCCCCGAGGAAGAGGAAGGCGGCCCGGTAAAATCTTTCCTGGAGCACCTCGAAGACCTGCGGTGGGTGCTCATCAAAAGCGTCGTCGCCCTGGGCGTGGGCATTCTGCTTTGCCTGATTGCCGGCAATTACGTTGTTTCCATCCTCAAATATCCGCTCACCAAAACCCGCGCTCCTCATTCGGGCGGCAGCCAGGTGGTGACGGTCTTCTTTGGCACGAATCGGTTGGGGGCGTTCCCGCTCAGCCCGGAGCAGCAGAGCGCGCTGGCCCTGGGCACCAACCGCTCCGTCGCGGTCCGGATTACCCCGGCCCTTCTGGGCACCAACCAGGTGCTCACGTGGCAGGTTGACGACCATCCCGCGCTGACCGAGCGGGCGCAGAGCATCCACGTTGACCTGATCAATCTCAGCCCGGCGAGCGGGTTCTTTGTGGCCTTCCAGGTAGCCCTCTACGGCGGCATAGTGCTGGCCTCGCCGTTCATCTTTTACTTTGTCGCCGCGTTTGTCTTTCCGGCCCTCAAGATGAAGGAGCGGAAATACGTCTATCGCGGGCTGACCTGCGGCCTGGGCCTGTTTCTCGTGGGCGTGGCGTTTTGTTATTTCTTTCTCATGCCCCTGGCGCTGGCCGCCTCGCAGAAATACTCGCAATGGCTCGGCTTCTCCGCGTTCCAATGGCGGGCCGACGATTATATCAGCTTTGTCTGCAAGTTCATGCTGGGCATGGGACTGGGGTTCGAGATGCCGGTGGTCATTCTCACGCTGGTCAAGATCGGGGTTCTCAATTATGCGATCCTGTCCAAGGCGCGCCGCTATATGATCGTCGTCAATCTCTTTCTGGGCGCGGTCCTGACCACGCCCGAAGTGATCACCCAGGTCATCATGTTTGTGCCCTTGCAGGCGCTGTTCGAGGTTTGCATCTGGGTGGCCTGGTACTGGGAACGGCAGGATAAGAAACGCGCGGCGCTTCAGGAGGCGGAAGCCGCCGTGTTGGAGACCTGAGGAGATTGCCGCCGTCCGCGGGCCCCGCGGCCCCGGCGAACCGGCAATCCGGAAACGGGGCGCCTGTTCGAACCGGCGGATCAGCCAGGCCCGCGCCGGTTGGGCGGCGGGTTATGCGCCAGGCAGGATTGGATGCCGATTGCTCCCGCCGGAGCGGTGGGAGGCTTAAGGGGGCGGAGGACGAAGCGCGGCGCCGTGAAACCTGACCATGTGAAAATGCAGCCGCTTGGGATCAACCGGATGACCGCAAAGCTTGCACCGCACGGCGCCCGAGGCCTGAATCACCGGTTGCGGCAGCAAGGGCTCGTGTTTGCGTTTGCGGCTGCCCCGGCCTTTGCGCCCCTTGCTGTTGCGCGCGTTTTTGCCGCCCGGCGGCCGCGAGCGGCGGCGGCCTCCTCCGAAAGCGGAGCCCCCCGGCTCACTCATCAGCATATCTGGCCTTCAGCATCGCCGCGAACCGGGCCGCCTTTTCCTTGCGGCGCCTCTTGGCGCTGGGCTTTTCAAAACGCCGACGCATCCGGAACTGCTGCAACGTCTGCTCGCGGTCCAGTTTCTTCTTAAGCCGGCGAATGGCTTTTTCTACCGGTTCGCCTTTCTTCAGTCTAATTTCGGTCATAATTAACAATCATTCCACGGCCTGCCTCTGCCGGGCGCCAAATCCTGCTGTCTGTTATGGCCCGGAGATTTAAGCAACCCCAAGCTAGCAAATCCCCAGGCGGATGCCTAGCTCAATCTGCGTTCTTGCGCCAGGCCAGGCAGAGCCCCTTGTTAGCAGCGCCTGGGTTTCGGGAGATGAGGGAGAAACGATATTTCCCAACCCGCCGCCCCAACTGCCCCGGTTCCTGATCCACACAACCAACGCCCTTGAACAGGTTCCTGAACCCATCCCGTCAATCATTCACTCGGCGCGCATAGCCTGGGAATAAATCTTCAACCAGCCTCATCCCAACCGGGCGAATACGCCGCCTGCGATGGGGGCAACGCAAGCAGTCACCTTTCGGCAACCCCCGCCCGGGAGGGGAAATGCCCCCGCCAGTCTTGGCCCCATCCCACCGAAGAACCACGGCGCACGACAACACCCCGCCGCCCGTTCCGGCTTTGCCGAACGTTCGCGTCCACTCCCTCCCGCCTTGGAACATCCTTTTACATCATCCGCGACTCGTCCATTCCTCCATTCCGGCTCAGGCCCGCGCCCAAACCCGCCCCACCCGCCCCAGCCAGCCTAACGCTCCCATTAGGCCGTATACAACGGGGGTACAAAGGAGGCTCAAAGGGGACTCATGCTTGTTTTCTATGTACTCCTGCCGGGCTCCCGATGTACTCCCCTTGTACATGGCTCGAAAGGACGGAGAAGGAACGGTCTTGTGGGCGGCGGTGGATGCCGGGGCGGCGGCGGGCTTCGATTTCTTAACCTTTGCCGTTTCAGCCGCTTGCTGAGATTTCAACAGCGGCGGCGGCGGAACGATGGCGTTGTGAACCCGGCTTTGGCCTTTCCAGCCGTTCCGGGTCTGAACCACAGCGATAAATACCTTCTGCCCCGGGGCGGGTCGCCCAAACCGGGCGGCGTAGAGGTCCGTGATGTCGCTTTGCCCGTTCTGGCTTGGGCCCAACAAGCCCAGGTAATAGGCACGGCGAGGTTTCATCCGGCCCGCACTGCAGGGTGGCTGCCCAAAGACCATAATGTCTTCATGGGCCTCCCCGACATTCAGCCGCAGCCGAACCCCGTCTTCGGCGTCATTGACGATCTCCAGCCCGGTGACGGGATTGGGGCCGAAGACCACCGGGGCGGGCGGTTCCTCCACCGGCGCCAGACCCAGCCCCCGCAGGGTGCTGTTGATCTGGACGC
>Ga0255344_1002592_pt1 | contig 21412 bp, 18 predicted proteins | sample wastewater_treat_5_FD_192414 | JGI IMG/M metagenome (GOLD analysis project Ga0255344, IMG submission 192414) | Wastewater microbial communities from Lulu Island WWTP, Vancouver, Canada - plant18 | ecosystem: Engineered > WWTP > Wastewater > Unclassified | place: Canada: Vancouver, British... | reverse complement strand
TCGCAAGCCCGGTGGCTTACGGGGATGTGGTTACAGTGGCTTATAACAAACCAGCAACAAACCCACTCCAAACACCGCAGGGCGGACAGGCACAGACAATGACTGCAAGGAATGTGACCAATAATGTTGCGGCGGCAATCCCCGTGTTCAACAGCGCAGTAATACAAAATGCAACCCCTGACAAGCTGGAGATGACCTACAGCCTGAGCCTTGCTGCCATAGTGCCTGCCAGTTCCGCTTTCATAGTAATGGTCAACAGCCAGACAAGAACAGTAAATGCTGTGACAGTCGCAGGAAACAAGGTAACACTGACACTCGCAAGCCCGGTGGCTTACGGGGATGTGGTTACAGTGGCTTATAACAAACCAGCAACAAACCCACTCCAAACACCGCAGGGCGGACAGGCACAGACAATGACTGCAAGGAATGTGACCAATAATGTAGCAGAAATCCCAAATCAACCACCATTCGTGAGTATTTCATCGCCTACCAAAAACACGGGGTACATTGCACCTGCAACAATTACAATAGAAGCAAATGCAACAGATTCTGACGGAACTATTATAAAGGTTGAGTTCTACAATGGTCAGGTCAGACTGGGTGAGGTAACAAAGGCACCTTACTTATTCAAATGGAAAAATGTGCCGGAAGGTAACTATCTGATTACTGCAGTTGCCACTGACAATAATAATGCACGGACGGTTTCTGATCCGGTCACCATTGTTGTTAATAAATCTGCTTCCAGAAATAATCAATCACCCTTTGTAAAAATTAAAAGTCCGGATAAAGGGAAAGTATTCAAGAAAAGTGAGTCTATAATCCTGGAAGCAGAAGCCTCAGATTCTGATGGAACAATAAGCAAAATTGAATTCATGATTGGAGATAAGGTTATAGCTGTATTAACCGAAGCTCCCTGGATATTTAACTGGCAAAATGCTGACACGGGGCAATTTCTTGTAACTGCGATAGCAACAGATAACCTTGGAGCAGTTTCTCAATCATCTGAAGTAGATTTTACTGTTTATGAGGAAAAAAATCCAGGCTTAACAATGCTAAGCCTCTATCCAAACCCAAATGAAGGCCATTTTAAGGTCGAAATGGCAAAAGAAGCTGATTCTGAAAGACTTTTTACTGTTTATAGTTTATCAGGACAAGCTTTATACAACGAGAAGGGCGACGGGTATGAGGTTGTCACAGAATTCAATTTAAGTGAATTGCTTCCAGGGACATATATTCTTGCTGTATCTTCAGATAACAAAATAATCGATAGCAGAAAGTTCACAAAAAGGTAAGAGTCACAAACAAAACAGCCGCATCATAAAACCGAAAATGTGATTTGACCAGGATATGTGACTCTCTTTTTATCAGGGTTGTATTGGGTGGTCGGAAGATTTTCCTTTTTCCCCAAATAATGTTCTGAAAATCAGTTTAATATCACCAAAAAAACTACGTTCTCGAACATAGGCCAAATTCATACGCGTTTTGTCCGGCCAGATAACCTCATCGAAATACTTCTGTGGGTCAGGTACCCTGGACAAAAGCTCTTCCTCCCTCGCATACTTAATTGATGCCGGACTGGTAAGGCCCGGTCTGACAGAAAGAATGTCTCTTTCTTCGCCCTTTAGACGAGCGGCATAATCTGGCATATCAGGACGTGGACCCACGAAACTCATATCACCGATCAGTATATTCCACAACTCTGGTAACTCATCAATTTTGAATTTTCGAAGGATTGCCCCGATCGGAGTGATTCTTTTCTCTCCCTTAACTGAAACAGAACTTCCACCATGATCAACAATCATCGTCCTGAATTTATAGATAGTGAATGGCTTTCCATAACGTCCTGCTCTTTCTTGCCTGAAAAAGACTGGCCCTTTTGAACTGAATCTGACCAGTAAACCCGCTATCAATAAAAAAGGAGATAAAACCAGGAGGCCAAAAAATGAGGCAGTGATATCGAATATCCTTTTAAGAACCATTTTTCATGGAGACTATAATGATACTAATCCTGTACGACACATTCTTCGTGATTGTCAGGAAGAAACTCCACCAGCAAATAATCATCCTTCAGTTCCTTTAAAACGGACATATATCTGTTGCCCGAATGAGCCTTTATTACTGCATGGTTATTCCTTGAAATCGTTGACAAACATCTGAATTTCATCCGCCAGGCTATCTCATACATGATCCTGTTCATTGTCACCCCGATACCATGGCCACGATAATTCTTATCTATCAATCTGCCAACAAAACACTTTCTGTTCACAAACAATCGAAGAAAGAAATAACCGACCAGACTGTCATTGATGAATGCCCCCATCATTAGGAAAGAAGGTTTTCTTGTCTGTCTGACTATTGACTTGAATTCAAAAGAATGTGGTTTAAAATAAGTCAAATCCGAAGCAGGCTGATTCCTTATCAATTCATAAAGGCTGGCAGATTCAGCAATGGAAATCCTCTTGAAGACAACAGAATGATGCTGAATTTCTTTAAAAACTTCCCGGGCAACTTTGTCTAATCTTTTGTGATATAAGAGATAAAAAAGTAAATCATTCACTCTCTCAATAATTATCCAGATGAACCCCAGATTGTGCTTTATGAACAATAAAATTTGTTCCATTACTTAAATCCCATAAGATCCGCTTTTAATCCCCTGTTAACCGGCAGCTGCCATAGCAGTTTACACCAGTTATGATTGCCTTCAATCAGTTCAACCCCCTCTTCAGTTACCGCGATATCCCAACCAACGGATCTGTTACCGGATGCATTTTGTGCTGCAGTACCTGCAAGCTCAAGAACTCTTTCCCAATGTGGAATTCTGAAGCCTTCTATTTTTATACCGGTAACCGGATGAACACCTTCTGAATCTCTGGTTATATCACTGAACACCCCGGGTCCTGTAACAATTCCGGTCTTCAGATCAACTGGAGCCGCGATGTTTCCTGCCCCCATATTGTCAACAGGGGAGTTTACCGAGATCCGTAGCCTTGCAGCAAGGAAAATCACGTCATTCTTATCTGTTTGTGTGATAATTCTTATGGTATTAAGTCCTGATGGCGAGAGCTCATTCAAGTCATTATGCTGTATGACAAACTCTTCCACAAGATCATAGTGATGTTGCTTCATATAGTCAAGAAGTTTCTGGGGTGTATAAGTTTCTGAACTAATCACTTCCACTTCCTTCCCTACCTGCCCCCTTGATCCTTTGAGAACCAGTCGTTCTGATTTCCGGAGCATTTCATTTAACTCAACACTATCAGAAGAAAATCCGGAAATATGTAAAAACATTCTCTTAACCAATAATTTGTAATGGTTGAGAAATTGTACCTTATTTTCAAGTAATTCTCTTGAACCTTTTGGGTTCATGCGAAGCTGGTATTCATACATAAAACCGGTACCGGCCCATTCTTCGCGTTCAGATCGGGGTTTGTCATAAAACCTGAAGCAATAATAATCCTTGAAAGAAACATTGTATCTGAAAACCGAAAAAATCGAGTCAAAAATGATACATGGCCTGGATCTGCCAGATTTTTCCGAAGCATATCCCAGGAATCTCCCAAGCAGTTTCCAATCTGATTCTTTCAGGTAATAAAAAAAATATAATATGCGTTTAAAGATAATCATGTCCGTTTTTACTCATTATCAATGTAAGAACCGAGATAAATCTCAGCGTTTTTACTTGTAAATAAACCTGATGCCTCTAGTGAACATGAGGAATATAAACTCCTTTTCCTACTGTCATGTTTGAGTTTGCGGATGAATTGACACATATCATTGATATTGGTTTTCTCGAAGACTTCTCCAATTGTGTGACTTCTGATCAGGTCTCCGATACCTGAATCAGGTGAAGCAATAGCCAGAACAGGCAGTCCGGCAGCCATAATATTGTAAATCTTGCTGGGGATACTAACATCAGGGGTTTTATCGTCAAGAATGATCACAGCAATATCTGCCTCACAAAGAGATTCATACAATTCAGAATCATCTCTAAAAGGAAGCATCAGACAGTTAGTAAGTCCATCGGTTTTAATTCTTCTAGATATCTCATTGCTTCTTTCTCCACGGCCTATAATCTGAAATATAATATCAGTCTCCTCACGAAGGGTATTAGCTACATCCAACAGTGTCTCCACATTATGTGTTACGCCAATATTCCCGGAGTACTGAACTATAAACTTATCCTGCAATCCGTCCCTTTTTAAGATATTATTCTTTTCCTTTGGAATTGGTTTCAGGTGTGAGAAGGCTGACCAATTGGGAATCACTGTGATAGCACTGTCTGGCGCATAACTGTTGATTCCGGTTCTCATGGCATCACTCAGTGTATAAATCATGTGAGCATGCATAAATACTCTTTGGTTGCGTCTGCTCCACCACCGGCATAGCAATCCTTTCTCACTGAATCCATTTGCCTTCAAGGCATCGGGATAAAGGTCAAAAACCAGGATTGAGTATTTTCCTCTGAACCATGGAGCCATAAGATAAGCCGTGGGAGGTACTGTGAAGAAAAACTTATCATAGCTGTTATACCTGAATTTAAGCAGACGAAATACCTGAATTGATGCTACCATCCATGAGACCATCTTTTTGAAATTACTCCCCCTGTTATAGCGGACAATACTCTCAAGTTTAATTCTATGGTCAAGGGGAGTATCCTGAACCCTGACACTTCCGGTAATCAGCACAACCTCGTCAAAGTAACCAGCGAATGCATTCACAATGTCAATCGTCAGATAACCTGTTGCCTGATTAATAAAGACTATTCGCCTTGCGGGAGCCATCTTTTCAGAGTTATACTCAGGATTTAAATATGTCAATGAACGTTCTGGCAGCAGAACTGATTCTTTCATTATACTCCTGGTAGAGCATCTTTCCCGGTTCACGTTCCGGGAAAGTTGCAAGAATTCCGGCAAGAGCTTTATAGTCTTCAGGTTCAAAAAAGTATCCATCCGAACCAAGTTGCTCAATATTTACCGGAAGTGAAGAAGCTATTACAGGCACCTGCAATGATATAGCATCTTCAATTACAGTACTCCAACCTTCAAAAAAACTGGGTTGTATTACCGCTCTTGAATGCTTCATCAGCAATAACTGCTCATTCCGGGGAATGACCCCCAACAGGCTGATATGTGGTTTGAGATTGTTATCAGCAATGATAGAATGCAATTCTCTCATATAAGATGAATGAGTTGCATTAGGTAATCTTCCAGTCATAGCCATGTGTATTTCCTTACCTTCCTGTCTGAGTAAAGCCATAGACTGTAAAAGGACACGGTGATTTTTGTGCTTGTGAAATTGATTTGAGATCATGTAATAGTCCTCAGGAAGACCATATTTCTTCCTGATTTCTTCAATATCAAGTTTGTCAATATCTTCTATTACTGATACAAAATGAAAGACATGTACTTTCATTTTATCTCTCAACCTGAAAAATTTCTTGAAATCATCTGCCACAGATTGACTTGACACAACCAGGCGCTGCGAGTTCCTTAACATACACCTGATCCTGCTGTTTCTTTCAAAAATTTTCAACCAGGTAAAAAACTCAGGATAGTATTTATGCTGCAGATCAGCATACCAGCTTACGATTCTTGTATCTGTAATGGTCCTTAAGGGGTAATCTTGAAGCGGGTACACTCCATCCAGATTATAATTCTTCAGAATGTCTTCTATAAAAACATTCTTACGTAAAATCCATGAGCGTATATAACCTTTATAAACAGAAGGAAAATCCCATTCAATGAGGTTCATGTATGGATAATCAACCTGTTCTGCATATTCTCTTAGTTCTGCCCTGTAAAAAACAACTATTTCAGGCTTATCATCATCATCAAGGAAATTAAGAATTCTGATAAGATTTTTAATATAGACAATTCCCCCCATCCACTTTGAGCTGAAGTAGAATAAGATACCTAGCCTGAGCCTTTTTTTACCTGCAAGATCCATCATTTATCTGTCAAGCTTAACTTTTCTTGATAGTATTTTCCTTTCATTTGGATAGTTCCAGGCATCCCATGGGAAATGCTCGCCACGACCCCACCTACGCCAGCGTTCAAGATCGGAATTAACCATGATTTCGGCAAGAGCTTTAAATCTTGTTTTAGGGCTCCAGCCTAATTTAGTCAGGCTTTTATGATAATCTCCTTTAAGATAATTCACATCCACAGGCCTCATAAAACGTTCATCAATTCTAATGTGCTTTTTCCAGTCAAGACCAACAATATTAAATGCAGTTTCTATAAACTCTTTGATCGTATGTGTTTCATTTGTGGCAATAACATAATCATCTGGCGCTTCCTGCTGCATCATGAGCCACATAGCTTCAACGTATTCAGGAGCATAACCCCAATCCCGCCTTGCATCAATATTGCCAAGTTCAATGCTATCGTCAAGTCCAAGGCTTATCTTTGCCACACCATTGGATATTTTTCTTGTCACAAACTCTAAACCCCGCAACGGACTTTCGTGATTGAAAAGAAGACCGTTGCAGGCAAAAAGTCCATAACCTTTCCTGTAAATTTTTACCATGTTGTGAGCATATAACTTTGCGGCAGCATATGGGCTGGATGGTTCAAACGGGGTTTTTTCGGATTGTTGCGAAAAAGAATTATCTCCGAACATTTCACTAGTGGATGCCTGATAAAACTTCACGTCCGGCGCAATGTTCCTGATCGCTTCAAGAAATTTTACGACACCAATACCTGTAATCTCCGCTGATGCAATGGGTTGTTCAAAAGAAGCTCCGACAAAACTCATTGCTGCAAGATTGTATATTTCATCAGGTTTAGCCAGTTTTAATGATTCTATAATAGAAAAACTATCAATCAGGTCAACAGGCAACAACTCAATCTGTTCAAATATACCAAGGTACTGTAATCGCCAGAAGTTCGGGGTTGAAAGTCTTCTGTATGTTCCAAAAACCTCATATCCTTTATCAAGCAGGAATTTAGCCAGGTATGCACCATCCTGTCCTGTTATGCCTGTAATGAGTGCTCGCTTCATATTATTAGTTTCGTTGCTTGCTTCAAATCATTCATTAATAACCCACTTGTAATAATACTCCAGGCCCTTTTCAATTGTGAAAGCAGGCTGATAGCCATACGATATAAGTTTGGTGATATCCGCCTTCCAATTGACAGGGTCTCCTTCTCTTGTCTCGCCTGAGAATGAATATCTGATCTCATGGTCAAATAACCCGAAAAAGATTGAGACAACATCCTTAATCAATATCTCTACACCATTGGCAACATTTATAATATCAGCATTAAAGGCTGAGTGCTGCGCAACCAGTTCAATCACTTTCATGAGATCAAGGATGTATATATAATCTCTTGATTCATTACCTGTTCCAAATAGAGAAAAAGGTACTCCACTTTTTGCTTTACTGTAAAGGTCCCAGAATAACTGCTTCTTCAGACCAGGGCCATAAACTGAAAAAATTCGCAATGAGCATGTCTTGACATCATAAAAATCATAAAACTCTTTACAGATTTGTTCAGCCTGAAGTTTATGAAACCCATAAGGTGAAAGCGGGTCTGGAATAGAATCTTCTTTAACAGGCAGATGTTTGGGATTTCCGTATACAGCAGCACTGGACAGATTAATAAACTTACAGGCTGGCTGAAACTTGCTGATAGCCTCCAGGATGCTGAATACATTTATAGTATTCAGGGTATAATCGTGTAATGGATTCTTTAGTGACTCCGGAACATTTGCCGCACCAGAACAGTTGACACAAAGATTGTATTCCGAAGATTGAAATACTGAATTATAATCAGAGTTCGAAGCATCAATTAAAAAAAAGCGGTCCTTATTGATATAATCATAAACTACATCAGCACCCCAAACCTCATTACCTTTTTCAGAAAAGTATCTGAAAAGATGTTGTCCTATAAAGCCCATTGAACCGATGATGAGTATTTTCATGCGCTTTCTTTTTGATTGCCAATATTATAATTCATGATTATCACTATCGTACTGTAAAACGAATTTATAAAAAGCCTTACAAATTGTTTCACTGGAGTATTTCTTGATGCTTTCCTTTGCATTGCTTCCTAATCTGGACCTAAGTGACTCATCGTTCATTAAGGCTACAAGTCTTTCTTCAAATTGCTTGAAATCGAAAAGGGGTACAAGAAAACCATTGTATCCGTCTGTTATCATTTCTGATGGACCTGCTATACAGTCAAATGCCACAACAGGCAATCCTGCCGACATAGCTTCGCCAATTGCATTGGGAAATCCTTCCGAACTTGATGTAAAGGCAAAAATTGAACTTTTTGAATAAATTGTCTCAACATTTTCCTGTTTCCCGGGAAATACCACTCTCTGTTCAACACCAAGATTTCTGGCCAGCTCCTTTAAACGAAGCATATTATGTTGTTTCAGATGGTCGTATCCGACAATTATTAATTTCCAGTCAGGAAAGCTAACTTTCGCAAACATCTCGATCAGCTTGTCCTGATGCTTAGATTTAATTAAACGCCCCACCATGAGAACGGTCTTCTCTCTTTGGTTGGGTTCGCTGATGGTCTTTAAATCCTTTATCGGATTTCCGATAACAACAATATTGGAGTGTTTGTTTCGGGACAGAAAGATCTCTTTTGCCCTTTCAGTCTGGCATATAACACCCCTGGCAGTGGGATAAATCACATGTCTCAAGGTATCATGAAACCAACCAAGGCTTTTATCCGGCTGACTTCTGTCAGAGACAAAAACAGGGTATTTAAGTCCCAATACTGACAATAAAACGAAACTATTCCAGTATTCACCGAAGCTCAGAATGCTGTCAGGTTTAATTCTCTTTATTTCATTTCTTAGAAAACAGATTGTTTTTATTGTACACCATAATCGCCACCTGTTATTAAACCTGAATCGCGGAATGCTGATGAGAATACTATCAGGAATCGGATAGAATATCTCCCTTGTAATTCCGTAAAGAACCAAATGTACTTCGATCTCCTCCCTGGCAGCAAAATAGTGCGCAAGCTCTGACATTACCCTCTCCATACCTCCTGCCTGAAGAGAAGGTATTACAAGACACAGCTTTTTTTTTCCCATATATAACCTGGCTTTCAGCAGGATTACGGGCTTTATCCCTTACTGTTTGAGCTCTTTATCAGATTATCAACCATCCAGCCATAAGGGTTGAATTTTCCTTCATGCCATACAAGATCACGATCCCAATAACCAGGACATGGATCGTACCCGTAAGGTGCAAAACCATAACTGATTTCTACGATTAGAGGATTTTTACCTTCATAAACGTAATCAAATGCCACACATTGAGCATTAAGTTTCTCTGAGATCTTGAAGGAGAGTCTGATAGTATATTCATCAATCAGTGATTTGTCATAAAGTATTTCGCCACTTCCGGAAGCCCTGAAGTCACCCTTCCGGACAAGTCGCTTAATTGCAAAAGCCTTATCTCCGATAATGACCACGCGAATGTCATGATTATTGTTTGGAATAAAATCCTGAAAATATATATATCCCTTTTCACGCCCGGCAACTCTTGAGAATTCAGTAGTATAAGCCAGCCGTATCACTCCTTTCAAAACATCCCATAAAGTAGTCTTTCCCAATCTATACTTACGGAAGCGTTCTGAAAGGTTACTCCAGGCTTCGTATTGTACGAATCCTCTTCCGAAGGCTTTTCTGATTAATCTAAATGCCTCATTCCTCGATTTAACAAGCCTGACATTGTCTGAACCTGCGCCAGTTCGCAATTTAAAGACTTTAGGATAATTCGCTCCTATGGCCCACTCCATAGCTTCCTTTTTATCATAAAATGCACACGAAGGCACAAGAGGAGCAGTGATTGATTCAAGCAGATATTTCTGTCCTACCTTATCATCAAAATGCCATACAGTATTGTAATCAGGGAAAACAGCTTTACCTGCAGCCTGAACAGCATAAACAAGCTGTCTTGCAAACTTGCTTGCTTTCGGACTTTTATGATTAAAATGCCACATAAGAGCATCACAATCAGCCAGTTGATCAATAATATCCGTTCTATAACAATCAACGAGCTTGTAGTCAATATTGTTTGATTCACAGTATGGAATCCACCTGTCGCTAAATGAACCCTTAGATCTGTGTATACCTATTCTCATACTTATTATCCAAATAAACTGCAGCCCAGATCTCAAACGAAATCATAATCCACAATGCCTCTATTTCAGTGTATTTCAAAGTCTTGATGTCTCCAGGCCATTCTGAAACCAGATTATACGCAAACAGCCCTCTCTGTTTTATCCCCGGCAGTACCAGGTCATTCAAATACTCTTTGAACTTCACGTCAGAAAAGAATTCTTTCACTGGTATTCCGAAGCCCATTTTGTCCCGAAAGGCAAAATCATCACCAAAAGTAGCTGCTGTTATTTTTTTCAGCAGATACTTTTCACTGTTTCCTCCATAAGGGCTTTTCCTCATCATAATAAATTCTTCGGGAATTGAAAAAGCCCCTTTTACAACTTCATTATCAAGAAATGGGACTCTGTTTTCAATTGAATGAGCCATTGACATTTTATCCTGGCGTATAAGAAGATCCGGAAGAAAAGAGCTCATCTCATATTTTACCTGTTTATCAAACCTGGAGCCTGAAAGTGTATCATACAATACCAATCTGTCAGATAAAGCCCTTTCGCGTGAGAAGCCTCTTTTCAGCCTGCCAGCGAGATATGGTGTCATGTAGGCATTTGACATAATCGCACGTTGCCTGTTGTCAAAGCAATAGCGAAACAGTTCTGAGGGACTATTCAGGTTTCTGTTCAATTCAATCAGCATCCTTTTGACGCTGAAAGGATATTGTATATCATAGAACCGTTTATAACCGCCAAAAACCTCATCTGCACCCTCCCCACTCAATAGTACTGTAACATAGTCTTTGGCACTCTGTGATAACTTGTAAATAGCTACAGTGTTAGGGTGATTAAGAGGTGACTCAAGATGCCATGTTGCTTTCTCGAGATTATTGAGATAATACTCATTGTCCAGCAAAAACTTATGTGATTTTATGCCTAAAGTTTCCGTAACCCTGTCAATATAGCTCTCCTCACTGAACAACTTGTTTTTAAATACAATGGAAACAGATTCAAGTCTGCCTTTTTCAGTATTACTGCTAGCAAGCCATGTTACGAGTGATGAGTCTATTCCCCCGGAGAGCTGACATCCCAGTTTTACATCGCTCACCAGCTGACTGCGAACACTTCTGTCAAGCCATCCCCTGAGCTCGTCACTAAAGGAGTCGAGGCTCCCCGGTCGATTACTCCGGCAGTAGCTATTTACATCAAAATATTGTCTTTTTACAACCTTATGGCCAGCCTTATAAATAAGGTAATTACCCGGTTCCAGCAACTCTATCCCTGACAAAAGAGTCCCGTTTATGTTGCTCCTGAAAAGCAAAAATTCATCTAGCTTTTCACTATTTAAAACAAAGCTGAAATCCTCAAGAAAAGCGAAACTCTTTAATTCAGACGAAAATGCCAGTAGCCTGTCATTCAGAACATAATATAATGGTTTGATTCCGAAGCGATCACGCGCAATATACAATTCCCTGCTTCGCAGATCAATCACAATGAGTGCAAACATTCCATTCAATAGTTCCAGCATTCCTTCAAACCCGTGTTTTAAATACAATGCCAGAACTATCTCGGTATCAGTGACGCTTCTGAACTTGTATCCCCAGTCCTGAAGTACTTTCCTGAAATCAAAAGCATTGTAAATCTCCCCGTTTAAGGCAATAATGACATTATTATCCGGACTTACCATAGGCTGGTGTCCGTTCATGGAGAGATCAAGAATACTCAAACGGTTAAAACCAAGAACACCTTCAAAGTTACCATCAACACTTTCCGGTGTTAAACATGAAACTTCTGCAGAAGAAGCTGACAAAAGGCTGAACAGACGAATGCCTGAATCGTCCGGACCACGATGCTTTTGCACATTGAGCATCCTTATAATCTGGTCTGTACTCATCACAGGCCTGTTGTCAATATTGATATATCCGGCTATTCCACACATGGATCAATCCTTTTAGCTATAATCTGGATATTTAGTGTATACCTACCCGGTCATTATCCGTGACAGGAGCCGGATCAGACTTAATATATCTACTCAAATCGTTTTCCAGCATACCCAGAACCACTTCACGATGCGACTCACAACGGATTATATTCAACAACAAGAGTCTTTTTCTTTTCGACATAAACTTTGGGAATAGCTTCCGTTTTCGTAAAGAGGATATGAATCTTCCGAAATAAGGTTCAATATACGCGTCATACATTGGAGATACTGATGCCAGATAATTATTGAACTGGTCTTCAAGCCTGGTTTTATCAGCAATTATTTCGTTCAGCTGACTAATCCGCGCGTCGAATTCTTCTGATTCAGCCTCATTGAGCTTGAAGACTCCAGGGGTTTCGTTACCCTGTTTAAGAGGGCTGATTTCAAAATCAATAGTTTCAGATATGGTAAGTTTTACTACATAACCTCGGTTCCAACCGGTATTTTTTCTGCCGGGCCAATCATAGATGAAATTTCCTAGACCATAAAAAACCGGTTTAGAATTGTATATCTCATATCCCGAAAATGCGTGTGTATGATGAGCTATAACACAATCAGCGCCAAGGTCAATCATGTACCTGTATAAATCTCTGGTTCTTGGCGAAGGAAGCTCATAGAATTCATTTCCTGCATGTACTATTACAATCACTTTGTCATTTGCCTTCCTGGCTCTTGTAATCTGATAGTATGCTCCGACAGCCTCAAGGGGATTACACCTGTACAAATCGTCAGGTGAAGTGATGAATTCTTCATCAGCAAAATTAAGAATAGCTATACTCCTGCCGTTTTTTCTGAAAACAAATGGCTCTGCTGCCTCTCTGCCTGATCTGCCAATGCCTACAGTGTCAATATTATTGGCTTTGCACAACTCCAATGTATCAATAACCCCTCTGCTTCCATAATCCATTATATGATTATTGGCCATTGCTACCAATCCGATTCCGGCATGATGCACTAATTTAATACATTCCGGATGAGCTTTCTGGTGAGGTCCGGTCTTTTTTCTTTTCTCGGAAGAAAAGGTAAACGGGCACTCCAGATCAGTAATAATAAGGTCATTCCCGGTCAGCACATCTTTGAAGTCATTATAAACTACTTCAAATTTTTCAGATAGTGCAAGCTCCTCAACTCTGCCTATCGGGCAGAAGTCACCAGTGATCAATATCTTAATTCCAGTCTCAATCATTTTTATACAGAAATTATTGCTGTAATAATTCGACAGAGATTATTTTTTTCTTCATGAGTGGGAAGTCCGGTTGAATCCTGAATTATCGCCGTTTTCAATCAGAGCCCCCAGCTTGTCAGTTGTAAGAAACTCGACCTCAGGCCATTCACGAATGATTGCTTCAAGCAGTTGCTTTAGCTTCTTCAGATTCCTGCTGCGATTACCGCTGTCAATTGCTCCAATATAATTAATCCGATGTGAACAAATAACCGCCGGTTTGTGCCATCTGAAAGCAATGGCTATCCGGGCAAGACAATTGTCAACTTCATCGGCTTTTCCCGAGAGTGAGGGCTCAAAAAAACAGTTCCTTACAAGATAATACTGACCATACGGGTTGCGATTTCCTGTAAAATGATATTTTTTCTTATAGTGTCCGAATCTGCCTGTTGGTACACTTTGAATGAAAAGACCCTGTATGTATCTGACTCCTCCTAGATGCAGAGCTTTCTCGATGCTGCTGTCCCATGTGTAGCAAGGAGGTATGAATGAGACAGATCTGAACCCAAAAAGGTTTTCAAAGATATCAAGCCCCTCTGTAAGGCTTTCCTTCATTAGATGAAGGTCATCCTGTGAATTGTAGTCTAACACCTCCATGTAATTATAATCACCATCACCCGAGAATGTTGTTTCATTATCAAATGTGTACATTATCTCCGGAGTTCTTTTGCGGAGAGCCTCCATCCATCTGACCACATTGACATGTTCCCGGCCATGGAATTGCGGCATATACACCCCTTCTTCCATTCCATTTTGCCATAATGATTTCACAAGATCTCTGCCAGGATATCTCTTGATTGTCTCTGTCACCGGCTCATAATAATAATCACTATAGTCAGACTCCCTGATTCGTCTGAAGTCAGGATTGCCAACAACAACATTTGCAGTAAATGCAGGATGATTACCCCGGGAATCCCTGAACGACGACAATACCTCAAATAATTCTGAAAGGTCATCGTTACTTTCCAGTGCATCCAGCCTGTTGTAATCACTCTGGGCCAAGTCATAGCCTTTCGACTGGAATCGTTTTAAGACTTCCAATGATGGCATTCGAATACTACCCCAGTCATCACTCTCAATAACCACTATTCTTCTTTTCGTGTGCCAACCCGGGATATTGACAATATTGTGCGCCAGAGCTCTTGAAAATGATCTGATATTTTTAATTCCCATCAATTATCCTTCCTAACTCATCTGTTGTAATAAACTCTGAATCAGGCCAGTTCTTCATAATCCTCTTAAGCAATTCATGTAATTTGTCAAGCCCGTTTTTCCGGTTTTCAGGATATAATGCTCCAATATAGTTAACTCTGTGAGTACTGATTATAGCCGGTTTGTGCCATCTGAAGGCAATTGAAATATCAGACAGACAATGGTCCACCCAATCGGTTCCCTGAATTACAGGCTCAAAAAAACAATTACGGGTAATTATTCTCAATCCGGACGGGTTTCTTTTACCTAACCAGTGCAATCTTTTCTTGACCTTACCCTGACCCAAAGGTTCTGATTGAATCCGTGGCATGAATAAGTATTTTACTCCATTGTCTGCAAGTTTACTTTCCAGTTTAGAACTAAACGGTCCGTTTGGAGGAGCAAAATAGGAAGCCCGATAACCAAAGATATCTTTGAATAACATGAGGCCCGTGTCAATAACATCAGCCTGATAAACAATGTCAGCAGGGTCAGAAAAATCAAAGGCAGCCTGGAATTCTAGACCGATGTCAGGCTCATGCGCAGTTGACATTCCCCAGAAACAATGATCAAATCCGATCCTTGACATCCTGTTTCCATTATTCAGCGCTTCCATCCAGACCTTAACATTTAAGTGTTCCCTGCCATGGAACTGAGGTACAAACAACCTTCTCCGGATACCCTCCTGCCATAGATTAAAAGAACTTTCACAACCACTATTCCTTAGGAGTGTGTCAGTAAATGGTTCAAAGGAATAGGCTGTATAATCACTCTCCTTGATTTTCCGGAAGTCAGGATTTGCCACTATGGCCAAGGGTGTAAAGACAGCAGGTCTGTTCATATAATCTTTTACAGATATAAGAACTTCAAACAAACATGCAAGATCAGCAGTTGTTTCAAGCGAATCATACCTGTTAAAAAGAGCTCCCTCATCAGATGTGAGGCCAATACCGGCAGCATGTAAGCTTTTATAGGTTTCAACTGAAGGCATTCTGATACTTCCCCAGTCATCTGATTCAAAGATGACCAGTTTTCGTCCGGTGCGCCAACCAGGTATAGCAGCAAGGTTCCTGCGAACATTTAAAGCATCAGCCATCTACGTGTAAGTATCTAATTGAACAAAGCCTCATACAGAGACACAGCCGGCGCAAATAAAGGAACCCCAAAACCAGGTGAAAAAATCCACGCATTCATACTCTCTAGACCTAATCTGAGATTGATTAATGAATATAACATCATTGGGAACAATCCCAAAAGAATCAGAAAGTATATCTTGTTGCCTGGTTGTTTTGAAAAATACATTATGAGATAGGCTGTCGCAAATAAAAAGAACAATATCATAAACCTTCCTCCGAATGATGGTATTGGCATACCAAAATTGACAAAAGCAAGAAATAGAAGCAAAAAGCTGAAAAGGTTCTGTTCATGCTTCTCCTTCATCATTGACCAGTGTCTTAATTGTATGACAGCTACTGCAATCAAGAGATAGTAGAACACCATATCGTTTGTAATACGCATAAACCATGCAGATTGAGCTACTCCTTCCTGAACAGCAAGCATATATCCCTCACTTGAATATCCTGCATAACGTTGTTGTATTCCTCCCCCAAGCCTCAAAGCTAGCACTCTGAAAAGTGGCGCCATAAGATGAGGTAAGACAAAAGAGGAAACTGCCAAAGGAATATAGATTATATTTCTGTTGCCGGCCAGGTAATATATAACTAGGATTGCATTAGCTGATATAAAGCTCCAGTGAACGAATGCAGCCGAAAACGTTATTAACAGGAACCTGGGATCCTTTTCAGTAATTACACGAAAGGCGCCATAGAAAAAAATCCACGCTGCAGTCCACATCCTGACACCACTGATCATTGTAACAGGAATCGTCATTATGAAGAAAACCATGAGAAGAACGGTGTTCCAGTTCTGATTTAAAATATAACGATCAAAGATCAGTTCGATAGATTTCAGATAGAAATAGCCGAATATAACAGCCCACACTCCAAAATAAAGTCCGTGATCACTTGTAAATCTGGATACAATAAAAGAGATAAGAGGTTCTATAAAATCAACTGAAGTATCACTGTATAGGCCACCAATTATCTTGAAAAAATCAGAGAACGGGAGTAAAGAATTGGCCTTCAGGCTTAAAGCATACCTGTAGGCATCTACTGCAACATTAGCATTTACAAATGAGAGTCCGTAATAAATAAGAAATATATAAATAACTGTTCTGGCTTCCTTACGTGAAAAATTTGTCAGGGCAACCAGAAACGACAGGAATGGCCATAAGATAAACAGGATGACGTAATTCCTGATATCAGTAATTGAAGAATCAGTGAAATTACTGTTATATGACCTTGTTAACATAATGATACTGCATTCAGCAGTTCCAAAAACTGCCCTGAAACAATCCTGATATGATAACACATAGGATCAGGCAGTTGCATTCGGTCTGAATAATTGCCTTTCAGGAAATTTTTAACATTTTCAGCAGAGAACTCCTTTTTGATATTCAGGACAGGACGACCTGTAATTGAATAATCAATAAGCTTGCTTGGTATATTAAGAGTGGTGTTATTATCAAAATTGATCAGGAAATCCATCCGGGATAGCTCTTTTATAAGTTGTTCCCTCGGAATAAGACCGGAAACAATTAATTTTTCCTTCAATAGCTCAAGATAATTCTTCAGATATTCCGGTTGGTCAGTATAGACATGGAAGCGAAATGGCATTTCCATTTTCGACAGAAAAGCCAAAAGTGGTTCAGGATCACGTATCCCCTGAAGAAATCTGCCTGCATACGCAAATTCCGGCACTTCGCTGTCATGTTTTACCTGTTCCGGAGTTGAAAGGTTAAAATCAAACCCCTGTGGAATGATTTTAATTTTCCCGTGAAATTCCGGATAATATGCATCGATAGCTGACTGAACCGGTATGGTAATAAAATCTGCTTTTTTACAAAACCATTTTTCCAGGTATGCAAAATAGAAAGGTTTTCTGAAACTGTCAAGCACATCGCCCATATAGGGGTCACCACAATCAGCGACCCATTTCGCGGCAATTTTTTTTCTTCGGTTCCTTGCCCATGCCACACCCCAGTGAACCGGGTATGGAACAGCAAATGAAATCATCAGATCATAACCTTTTTCCCTTCTCAGCATCTTTTTTACATGGAACATATCTTCAATTGCAGGATATTCAAATAATACCAGCAACGCCCTTTTGAGCGCACGACTCAAGAATACCCATGGATTTCGTTTGGCTATTCTAACGTCCGGCAGCTTTCCGCTCTCCCACTTTTTTATGACAATGGATGTTTCTTTTATAAAATCACTATAATCATGATTTCTAAACTTTGTAATTACAGCCACTTCATGACCCTGTCTGGAAAATTCTCTTGCCAGCTCTGTTGCCCTGTAACTGCGTGGAGATATTTCAGGGTAAAATGCATTTGAAACCAATAATATTTTCATGAAATGTATTAAATTATAAAGAGTTTCGATCTCCGTTTAGCTAATGAGAGGTCTATTTTGTCACCCATTTTTTTAAGATATTCTTTTGAAAACTCGTCCATTTTCCCTGAGGTAAAGGTCATTTCACCAAAATAAATCTTACCATTAACCAGATACAAGTCTATCCTGACTTGCGGAAACGACTCGGATAATCTCCTGCTTATAGAAATCATTTCATCAAGACATGCCGGTTTGGGAATTATTGGAAGATTATCGTAAGGTGAATGTTTTGTCAGAATATTTGGAATGATATTCCAATCCAGGTCATAAACATTTTCCCGAATTTTGCAACCTCCAGTTTTCTGTTCGGCACCAATACTTTTATTATCACGGTCATAGAGGACATCAATAAAATACGGTTCTCCGTGAAAGCAAAAAAATTTGTAATCAATTATAGAATTTGAAATAGCCTTGGTGGATAAATCTTCCAATAATTCTTCGGCTAAAATTCTTCTTTCAATATTCCACAAATGAGGTTGAAATGAGGTTAACCCTTGCCTTTCTTTTACCCACTTATTCAACAACTTCACCGTAGACTCATTATTCAACTTTTCTTTATCGTATACCAGCAGGTTAGTTCCACAGCCATTGTTTGTCTTTAATACAAATTTATCAGGCAACAATTCAAAATTAATATCTGTGGCATCTTTCCACACTCCATATAGATTTACCAGGATATGCCCCAGTCCACAGCTTTCGACATATTCTCTAACCTGGTATTTATCAGCTAGCTTTGTCCATTGTCTGAGGTCGGAATAAACCTTTAACCATTGTACTTTTTCCAAATAATCAATTGGATTCTTTAGATCAAGGCGTTTTTTATACACACGTTTGTAATAATACCGTGCATACCAGGTAGGGCATAAAACTATCCATAAATAACGAAGGAAAGTAGAAATATACTTCATAATAGCCATGTTTTAGGGTATTTATAAGCTATTGAATGTGCCTCCACTTCTGTTATCATGAAGCAATGTTGTGAAAATTACCGTGAATTTAAAAGCGATTATAATAAATCAATTAACACTTTTTGATGTAACAATTACTTTCCTAAGCTTCCGTAACTTATATCGAATTTTTTTAAACACTAAATCAATCTGCAAAAAAATGAAAAACCAGTGTAATGAAAAATTATAATTTCGACCCATTTTAGAATAAAATTTGGTACACCCATTTGTTTTAAGATGCTTTAGTCTACCTGTTTTAAGGTCTACGTGAATTTTCTTGTAGTTTCTAACATAATCAAGCCATTTGAATGTAACAATATATAGTATTACAAAATGAATAATCTGATAATTCAAAAAATCCTTTTGTTCTACTCTTGTGGCAATAGTATCTTTAAACCAAACCAGATTATTGGCTGATTTCAAAAAACCGTTTCTCGCTTTTTCAGTAAAAAACAACCCACTATGAGTAGCTGACCCTTGCCTTGTTGTTCTTATATAAAATGGATCATTGATAAAACTTACACGCTCAGCTGTACAGATAACCCTTGCCATAAATTCACCATCTTCAAGATATGGAACATCTTCCAGGAATCTCAAATCCTTGTCTCTAAGGTATTGTTTTTTAAAAAAAATCGCCCATGCTCTATCAGGATCTCGAATTTGCCTATTTCCCTTCTCGAATTTATTAAAAAAAGTAATCCCCGAAAGTGTCTTTTCGTCATTCAATGATAAATCATATCTATAGCATTCTCTCATCTGTTCATCAAGAATAATATAACCAGTATACGCTACATCAAGATCATACTTTTCAATTTCCTCTATCTTTTTACACAGGCTATTTGGACTTATAAAATCATCTGGATCAATAAAAAGAACGTATTCCCCTCTGGCAGCATTAATACCATTATTCCTCGCATTGGAAACACCCCTGTTCTCCTGATCAATAAGGATAATATTTGAAAACTTTTCCTGAAGTCTAACTATAACTCCCCGACTATCATCAGGCGAACCATCATTGATACAAATAATCTCATAGTCAGCTTTCGAAATGTCTTGATTTTCAAGACTCATTATACATCTTTCAACATAATGTTCAACATTATACATCGGGATTATTACTGAAAGGCGTTTCATATAGTCTAAGAGTATTAAAATTACATATATTTTAATGAAGCTACCAAAAAAGCCTGCAAACTGATAAATGATAACAATGATTTATGTTATTAGTTATCAATAATGTAGACATTTTAAACAATTATAGAAAACACGAATTGAAATAGAAGACCTGTGTGGTTGAATAACGAAGAACAATAATATGAGACTTGTCATTAATATCTAAACTCTTCAATCTCATTGCCTAATTTAAATAATGATTTAAGTTTAATAATATATAGGAAAGGATTAAGATATATAGTAAGGCTGTTGTACATCATCCTTGTAAAGCAATTTGACCTGTTCATGAAATCTGACTTAAATAGGTGTGCTATTGCATATCTGAACCTTTGATCTGCCCGTATAAGTCTTGGCAAAAATGGGTACGTGTAAGCCTTTCTAAAAGACTCTACTCTGAAATAATTTGGATTGATCAGAAAAGATCTGCCAGTATTGTTTATTGCTCCAGGGTGCTGCCGGTAATTCACGGTTACCTTGTCCATAAAATATAGCTTGTAGCCGTTACTTGTTAAAGCCAGCCAAAGTGGGTAATCTTCTAGTAATCTGAATCTTTCATTAAAGCCACCCAATTGGTTTAAAGTGTTACGATGCAAAAAAGCTGAAGGAGTGAAATGAATTCTGTCAGTGATCAGAAGCATCCTGTACTGCGAGTTAGCAGTCCTCTCATGCCACAATATACTATCCCGGGTGATTTCACCGAAAGGAGTGGTTTTTAGGAAATTTTCAGAAATAAAAGACTGATTATAGATATTTATCCTCGAAAAAAGTATCCTGATATAAGCATGGCCTGCGAGAAAATTCATATTATCTTTTAAACAATCAGGCAACAAAGTATCATCAGCACCAATGAACTTTATCCATTCACCTCTGGCAGCCTTCAAACCTCTGTTGGCATTTCCCGAAACACCGGTATTCACCTCACTCGTTAACAACTCTGTCCTTATAAACCGACTACTGTTGGCATTCAACCACTGCCGACATACTTCAACAGTATCATCTGAAGAATTATCATCAGTAATAATCAGTTCAATTTCATTCCATGTCTGTACACGGACACTTTCCAGAGCTTCAGCAACAAAACAGGCAGAATTATATGTGACAACGACTAAAGAAACTAATGACATGGGTAACTAAATATTCATCTATGATTGATACCGTTTATTACATTTTTAGGTTCTACTGCGAATTTAATGGAATTTGAGATCTTTGGCAAAAAAGATGGTTTATGATGTTTTCAGAGCAGTTTTTCGATTTACTTCTTGATTTTGGTGATGATTGGAGGGTTAATCAAGTGTCTG
>Ga0255344_1002583_pt1 | contig 21508 bp, 14 predicted proteins | sample wastewater_treat_5_FD_192414 | JGI IMG/M metagenome (GOLD analysis project Ga0255344, IMG submission 192414) | Wastewater microbial communities from Lulu Island WWTP, Vancouver, Canada - plant18 | ecosystem: Engineered > WWTP > Wastewater > Unclassified | place: Canada: Vancouver, British... | reverse complement strand
ACCAGGCATCGAGCTGATCCCGGCTGTCCGCAACTTCCTTTGCAGAAATATCCACGCATGCCAAGCGTGCCAACGTCGCCAACAGGTCAATTTGCGAAACAAGAGCTTCCGACTTTTTGGAGGCGATTTTCCCTCGCCAATTTACTATAAATGGTACTCGTGTTCCTGCTTCAAATGTGCTGTATTTTCCTCCGCGAAAAGGCCCCCACGGCTTATGGTTCATCAGTTTTTCCACTGCCTGATCGGCATATCCGTCATCTACCACAGGCCCATTATCGCTTGTGATGATGATGAGCGTGTTTTCGCGAATCCCGGCACTTTCCAAGGCTTTTACGATTTCGCCAACCGACCAGTCGAACTGGACAATGGCATCCCCACGAAACCCCATATCGGTCTTGCCCCAAAATCGCGAATTCGGATAACGCGGCACGTGAACATCGTTTGTGGCAAAATAAAGGAAGAAAGGGTTATCTTTGTTTACTTCAATAAATTTCACGGCATGGGCTGTTATACTGTCGGCAATATTCTCATCCTTCCACAATGCCGATTTTCCTCCTTTCATATATCCGATACGCGAAATGCCATTGACGATGCTCATGTCGTGTCCATGACTGGGCCTTAATTTTGTCAGCAACTCCGGATTATTCTTACCCGTAGGTTCTCCCGGAAAATTCTTCGTATAGCTCACCTGAATCGGATCTCGGGGATCGAGACCGACAACCCGTTGATTCTCTACAAAAACGCAAGGCACACGATCTGCCGTTGCAGCCATGATATAGGAATAGTCGAAACCGATCTCTTTAGGGCCCGGCGTTATCTTGTCGTTCCAGTCTTGTTTTCCCGTTTCACTGCCCAATCCCAAATGCCATTTGCCTACAGCTCCGGTGGCATATCCGGCTTCTTTCAATATTTTGGGAACGGTGCATCGTTCGGGGTTGATAATCAAAGCCGCATCGCCGGCCGCAATCCCCGTTCCGTTGCGTCGCCACGGATATTCACCGGTCAATAGTCCGTAACGCGAGGGTGTGCTGGTAGCCTCAGCCGAATGTGCATTTACGAAACGGATGCCATCCCGTGCCAAGCCATCAACATTTGGGGTTTGCACTCTCGTTGCACCATAACAGGACAAATCGCCAAACCCCAAATCGTCTGCGTAAATAAACACGATATTCGGTTTGACGATTTGCTGCGCAAAGCCGGTCGACGTCATAAGCCCCAAAGAAAAAAATGTAAATATTTTGTTCATAATCTCGTTTCTCAAATTTTAGGATCTTGATGCAAATCTACAACTTGTTATCGATTTTTCTCTTCATTGAATAAAGGCCAGTTAGGATCAGTAGTATGCGCATCCTGCATGATTTTTTTAAGCTCTTTTACTTTTTCCGGATAAAGAGAAATAACGTTGTGTACTTCGGAAGGATCGGAGGCGATATTATACAGTTCATAAACCGATTTTTTCTGAAGATTGAGATGCAACAGTTTCCAATTTCCCTGAACAACCGCCTGTCGACCATTCAGTTCGTGAAATTCGAAATAGAAGAAATCATGCGCTTTCTGCTCCTTTTGACCCAGTAATGTAGGCAACACACTGATTCCGTCAGTTTTCACAGGAATTTTTCTGTCCAACAGTTCGGCAAAAGTAGAGAGATAACCCCAAAAGGAAAAGGCAAAATCGGTTTCCGTTCCGGCCGGAATATGACCTTGCCAGGAAACAATGGTGGGTACCCGGATGCCGCCTTCGTACAGATCGCGTTTGTAACCGCGATACATTCCGTTGCTGTCGAAAAAATCGGGATCGTTGCCGCCTTCCTTGTGCGGACCATTGTCGCTCGTGAAAATGATCAGGGTATTCTCATCAATTCCTTGTCGTTTCAGCTCAGTCACAATTTCTCCGACATACTTGTCCAATCTTGTAACCATTGCCGCATAAGCAGCTTTAGGGTATTCCTGCGAAGCATAGCCGCCTTTGCGAAATGTCGCACCCGAATCCACTCCTTTATAAGGTATCTCGGGAAACTTCCCTTTGAATCTTTCAAAAACGGAATCTTCGGGAACAACCAGCTCGGCGTGAGGAAGAATGACGGGTACATAGAGAAAAAACGGCTTGCTTTTATTTTCCGCAATGAACTCCAACGCTTTTTGCTGAATCAAATCCTGAGCATAAGTTCCGTATTTCCCGTCGGCATTTTCGGGTAAATCCACCCGGGTCCGGTTATGCCAAAGATGATCGGGATAATAATTATGTGCCAATCGCTGACAATTATATCCGAAAAATTCGTCTACGCATTGATTGGTCGGGTCACCGGTCGATCCCGGTGCTCCAAGCCCCCATTTCCCGAAAGCACCGGTCGCATATCCCGCATCCTTAAAAAGATGAAAAAGGGTGTAAGCGTTTTTTGGCAACGGGAACTGGCCTTCCGGTTCCAATTCCCTGTTTCCGCGAATCGGTGCATGACCGGTATGTAATCCTGTCATCAGGCAGGCGCGTGAAGGTGCACTCACTGTCGTTCCTGCATAGGTATGCGTACAACGCATCCCGGTCAAAGCCAGTCGATCGATGTTTGGCGTTTCAAACTTCTCCTGTCCGAAACAGGATAGATCGCCATACCCGAGATCGTCGGCTATGATAAATACTACATTAGGCTTGGGCTGGGCAACTGCCGAAAAAACGGCCGAAAGTCCAATCCCCACTACAAAAAATTTATACATTTGCCCTAACTTTGATATAGACTTGGGTTCAATAATTCCTTATTATCCCGAACAGATTATCAGTCTTTATTCTATCTCCTTTATCCGTATATTTCTGAATTTTACTTCCGATCCATGTCCCAGAAAACCGATATGTCCTTTTTTATTGAACAATCCCGGATGATCTTTGTGATCCATCGTGCCGTTTTTGGCTGCTTCACGGATATTGCCATCAAGTATCGTAGTGCCATTGAGAATCACTTTGATGTGGTCGCCGTCGGCAATCACTTCCTGATAGTTCCATTCGCCTGTCGGTTTCAGGTATCCTCTCTTGGCCGGAATCACCCCATACACCGAGCCGTGATACTGATAAGGCTGCAGGTCTTTATAGATGGGCGCTTCGTTGTCAAGAATCTGAAGTTCCATTCCCACGTAAGCAGCATCACCTTCCATCGGCGTGCGGATACCCAACCCGTTGTTGGCTCCCGGAGTAAGCATGAATTCGAAACGAAGGACAAAATTATCGAATTCGTCTTTGGTATACAAGTTTCCTCCAAAACTTTTACTCGGATGCATCACGATATTGCCGTCTTCCAACACGTAATCTTTCGTATTTCCCGTCCATTCATGCATGTTGGTACCGTCAAAAAGAACCCGGAATCCTTCCTTTTCTTCCTCTTCCGACAAGCGGAACGGCTGTGGGCGCTCAAATTCCTTGATATAGATATCGCGATAGGCCACTTTACTGCCATGAGCCTGCAACTCGATCTGTTCGATCGGAAAAATAGGCAGACTCCTGTCCCAATAATTTTCCAATATGACATTGTCGGTAACCAATTCGCCGTTTAACCAAACCGATACCCGATCGCCAATCATGCGGATGCGAAACGTATTCCATTCACCTACTTTCAGATCGGCAACTTTCAACGGTTTGCTCGGATTGACCCGGTTATTGTACAATCCGCCGGAACCTACCTGTGCACCTGCGTCTACCCTTGACGTATCCCAAATCTGTACCTGAGGTGTGCCCCGCAGGTAAATACCGGCATCGGGTTCGGGTCCCGGGAAAAGTTTCCAGTCGACCAACAGCTCGAAATCGCCGTATTGTTTAACGGTACAGAGGTTGTTGAAACCTTTGCCGTCGAAAACAATGGTGCCGTCCACTACCTTCCAGTCGTTAAAAGCTTCACTATCGGCTTTGGCTTGTGCAGCCGCCAGTTCTTTCTTGCTCATCTTGGCACGGGTGAGGGGATTACCCACCAGGCCTTTCCATCCCTCAAGATCCTTGCCGTTGAAAAGCGATACAAATCCGCCCGTTGTGGGGTTTTCCGACAAATATTTCCGGATGGATTGACGCTGATAATCGGCATCGGGATTATTCAACGTTTTGCTCACTTTGTTCAGTATGGCAGTTGTTTCGGCTCCCGCAAACGACGGGTTATTGAGGGCAATATTCATGGCTGCCTGTGCTGCCGATTCGCTCAGTGCCGGATCGTCCATGCAAGGTGCTACAAACAACATGGCCTGATACATGTCGGTGGTGCCGAGCAAACGCAGGATGTCGTTTTTCTGTTTTACGGTCTGTGCCATCTCCATGGCATTGCGCAGGAAAAGATATTTTACGGCACCCGTCTTGTTGGACGATGCCACCTTTTCGATAATGGCATCCACGCCTTGCGTAATTTCTTCCTTATCTTTACTGCTTCGGGCAATATCCTGCAAAGCATATACGGCATCAAACGATTTCCATTGTTTGATCGCATCGAAAGCTGCCTGTTTGTTTTTTCCCATTTCGGATTGATAGGCTTTCATGATCAAATCCAATGCCTGTGGGGTGCCGCTGTTTGCCAACGCAACATAATATGCATATTTTTTATCGGAAGCATTCATTTTTTCCATCACTTGTTTCATTTGTTCTTCGGGAGAAAGCATAGACAAAGCAGCATTCACGGCTTGTTGAACGGATGCGAGATGCTTGTCGTCGGTTTGTTCCAATAATTCGAATAGTTCGGGAAGGTTCTCTTCGGTTACCACATAACGAAGGGTTTTCGCCGCTTCGGTTTTTACGGGCTCGTCATCCGTAAACAGTTGGTTGTAAACCAACCGGTACCGATCGTGCAGCCGTCGGTTTGCTATCAGTTGCAGCACGGCAATCTTTCCCGGTGTGCCGCAATCGTCAAAAACCGATGACAACGCAGCAGAAATATCCCCTGCATAACCTGCCAAAGCCTCTTTTGCCAACATTACGGCATTTTCATCGCTACTTTTCAGCAAACCGACCAATGAAAGTAGTGCCGGTTCTCCACCTATCTTCGACAGGGCATATACAGCCGCTTTCTGCACGTCTTTGTCCGATGCATTCAGATAATCGGGAATACGGGAAACCGCAGAAGTTACTTTTTGATTCCCGATCCAATAAAGAATAGCGATTTGTACATCAGGTGACGCTTTCGGAGACAACGATTTCAGTATAAGCTTCACTGCCTTTTCATCGTCCTGATAGGGGTAGGAATTCAACACTTGCGTCAGATAAACGATATTGCCGTCCTTCAATGCCTTTTTCAATAAACCGGTCTTATCCGTTACGGGAAGGGAAAGCAGCAATCCTGCGGCAGCAGCCTTTAGATCCTGTCTTTGCAACGTTGTTGCCCGAGAAAGAAATTTCTCGGCTTCTTTTTTCACAAGACCGGGATCGCTCTTGGCCAACCGATTCAACAAAGTCAAATAGGCAGCCGTGGGATCGGCTTTTCCATAAGCATATTGCCTTTGTTCGGCAGCACTTTTCAACGGTTTTAAAGAGGCTTTTGTTCCTATTCTGCCGAGGGCATCGTAAAGTACTTTTTCCAAATCCCCTGAAGGATTGTTGCCCAACAATTCCAGCATAACGGGTTCGGCTTGCGAATAATCGGTTTGTGCCAACGCATTGACAAGGGTTGTTTTCATCCGATCCGTATCGGCTGCCGAAAGAGCCGAAAGGAGGGCTTCGGCGGCCGCGGGCGTACCGATATGTGCCAATGCCTGAGAAGCAGGCCCCGACAACCGCTCATTCGTAAGAAATGCCGAAAGCACAGCTACATTGCTGTCGTCGCCTACAAGTTCGAGCTGACGGATCAGCATGGCTTTTATTTCCTCGTCAAGAGGCTGTTGCAGCGCTTTTTCGCACGCACTTGCCGCAATTGCCCGTTGGGTATCGTCGTTGGCGACAAAATGGATCCATCCGCTAATGGCATAATCCACCGCTTCGTTGCTTTCGTTTCCCGGAGGATTAAGTCTGCCGATCAGGTTCATGAATCCTTCTTCTCCGGTGGAAACCAGATCCTTCATCAGTTGGCTATACCGGGATTGGTTTTGCGCTGGCAGTTGTGCCAATACATCGGCAACAATGGTAGAGTTGGTTCTGTGTTGCGGTGTCTGAGCCATTGCTCCGCTCATCATGAGCAGAAAGACACCCAAAAACGCTATGTATTTTTTTATCTGTTTCATCTTTTCATCAATTTGCAGGTTAAATGTTCCAGGGTGAACGGGTGGTCTGATTCAGCAGCCGGTTTGCTTCCGGATCGTTCACGAATTCCTGTTTAACGGGATCGTAATGCAAGGTGCGGTTCAACCGTAAAGCAATGCCTCCCATATTGACGATGGTGGCCGAATAATATCCGTTTACTTCGTTCAAAGCAAACTTTTGACGGGTACGCACGCATTCGATAAAATTGTCGTTCTGCGGTTCAGGCTCGGGATATTCGGCAAGTTTCTTTTCCCAATCGGGGATGTCGCAAACAAAATTTTTATAGACGTTTCCCTTGGGCCCGGCAATATACGGAGTATCGGGATTTCCGTAATCTCCGCCCCAGAGTACGATTTGGCAGCCGTCTTCGTAGGTATAGGTAATGGAACGCCATGTCCCCACTGCGTCGGGATGCTGCTGAGGTGCGTCCACCTCTACTTTTATGGGGCTGGTATTGTCCTTACCCAGCAAGTATTGAACCGGATCGATGTAGTGCTGACCCATGTCGCCAAGGCCTCCGGCATCGTAATCCCAATAGCCTCGAAAAGTCTGATGCACTCGATGGGCATTGTACGGCTTATAAGGTGCCGGGCCCAACCACATATCGTAATCGAGTTCCTCAGGCACAGGTTGGGGTTCCAAATGGGTTTTGCCGACCCAGTAGAATTTCCAGTCGAAACCGGTATGTTTGCTGATGGTAACCTTCAACGGCCATCCAAGCATGCCGCTGTCGACCAGCTTTTTCAACGGTTTCACGGGAGTACCCAAACCGTAAAATTGATCTTTGAAACGAAACCACGTGTTCAGCCGGAAGATATTCCCATGTTGTTTCACTGCCTCCACCACACGTTTCCCCTCGCCGATGGTTCGGGTCATGGGCTTTTCGCAGAAAATGTCTTTCCCCGCCTTGGCTGCTTCGACTGCCATTATGCCGTGCCAGTGAGGAGGCGTGGCAATATGGACGATATCCACGTTCTTGTCCAAAATCAGATCGCGAAAATCGTGATAAAGGGCTATTTTGTCTTTTACCAATGCGGCAGCTTCCTTCAAGTGATTCTTGTCCACATCACACATGGCCGCTACACGCGTACCGTCGTAAGGAATGTGATTCCGCCCCATCCCGCCGACACCGATTATTCCTTTCGTCAACTCGTCACTGGGAGCTATCATCCCCCTGCCCAGTACATTTCGAGGAATGATAGTCAAAAGCGTTACGCCTCCGACTGCCTTCAAAAATTGTCTCCTGGTTGTCATGTTTTTTTATGTGATTTAAACCATATTAAAAATTCCCTTTGAAAAATAATCCTGCTGCTCCTATATAACCTGCCTTATTTCCTAATTTCGCCGCAACTATTTTTGTATTTATCGCACAATCTGCCATTGCGTAACGGAATGCATTTTTGCGTATCTTTTCGATATAAAATTCCCCTGATTCGGAAATTCCTCCGCCGACAATTACCAATTCAGGACTGAAAATATTTATAAATCCCGCGATTCCGTGTCCAACAAAATCGCAATGCTCTTCTATGCATTTTTTGGCTATAATATCTCCTTCTTTATATAAATGGACAATTAATTCACCGTTTATTTCTTCCCGAGATAGCTTTTTGTCTGTGTCTGTGGTTTGCTCCATAAAACGGTTTATTAGTGCAGAAGTTGATGCATAGGCTTCAAAACATCCGGTTGAACCACAAGCACATTGTTTCCCATTCGCGATAAAGGGTACATGTCCCAATTCACCACCTCGGTTATCATATCCGCTATAAAGTTTACCATTTATTATGATTGCTCCCCCGATACCCGTCCCTATTGTAAGGAAAACAATATTTTCGCAACCTTGTCCCGCTCCATATAATGTTTCACCAAGTGCCATTGCATTTGCATCATTTGCTAATAAAACGGGGAGGTTGAATTCTTTTTCAAGAATATCCGCAAGCTTTAAATTTTCCCAACCTTTTATATTTTCTGCTCCGCCAAGTATTGTTCGTTGTGTGTTGTCGATAATGCCGGGTGTTCCTATTCCTATTCCGGAAACCTTTATCTTTTCACTATTTGCAAAACCAATCGCATCTTGAATTGCATCCGAAATTTGTGCAATAACGGCTTCTCTTGAAATGGTTGCTTGTGATGGAATTTTGTTTTCAAAAAGAGGTTTCCCTGTTTCTTCTACGAGTGAATATTTTATAGAGGTTCCTCCAATGTCAATTCCTATTGCGTGTTTCATTTACTTATTTGCTTATCATGGGAAATAGCTGTCTGATTTCCTCTTCAGAGGGTTGGTATCCGTATTCGCAGATCTCAAATGCCTCAGCATCCGTAATTTTGTTTCCTTTTTCTTTTCCGTACCATTTAATCAATGCTTCTCTGACTGCAGGTGTAATTGCCCTTTTACGAAATACTTTCAGCCATTCCAATCTACCTTTTTCATCTTTTGGAATTTGATCTAATTCTCCGGAAAGCCAGGGAAGCCACTCAAAATATTGAGATTCATGTGCTGCCATCCCGTATATTTTTTGGTCAAATACATCCGAGATATCAATGACAATATCGGGTATAAACGGATATGGTTTTTTAAAATTGTCTTGAGCATAAAGAAAAACCGGATTTTTCTTTAACGGCGGGGTATCGGGTGCTGTATTGGGAACCACAACCATAAATGCGGCGTCTTGCAAAATGACTGCAGTGTTGCGGTGATCCGGGTGATAATCATAAGGGCGAGGCCCGATAACCACATCGGCGTTCCATTTACGGATGATTCGGATAACCTGTAAGCGAATGTTTAACTCCGGTGTCAATTCACCGTCATGATTATCCAACACTTCGTAGGTCACTCCTAAGCGCTTGCCTGATTCCTGAGCTTCTGCTCTACGTCTTTTTGCCAATGCTCCTCCTCCTGCATTGAAATGTCCAGCATCTCCGTTGGTGAGAGAAACAAATAAAACATTATGTCCCGCTCGGGCAAATTTGATTGCCGTGCCTCCGGCCGAAGTTTCGGCATCGTCGGGATGAGCACCGAATACAACTATATTCATCTTTTTATCTTGTTTATTTTGAGCCGAAACAATATGAATAGGCATTATTGCTGCCAAAAGAATTAAAAATAATTTCATGAGGACTATTACTATTTTATTGGGTTATTTTTGGGATGTTCGACAACAAACATACATAAAAAAAATAATTTATATACGCCGCACAATAAAAATCAAGGCCATGATTGTTCTATAAGCAATTAACGTACTCAAAGGTACAATTGTTGAGTCCACTTTAAATAGTGGCAATTTGAAGTTTCAAAAATAAGTTTGTTGATTTTACCTTTCCGGTTTTTATTGAACGAGGAAGTAAAAAAACAATAAAGAAGAAAAGTTTCTCCATAATGGAGCTCTTTATATAGCGAAAATCGGTCATCAAACCATTTTCATGCGCTCTTTGACCTGTTGTTATCAGATAATTCACAAGACGGACATGATTTATCCATAAACATCGGGCGAAAGAAAACAATTTATGTTTGAGTAAGCCTCTGTATCGTGTTTTGTTGTTCCCCGTATGAAAACAATACTGAAAGATGGTTGCCTCCACGTTGTTTCTTTTGTTCTGTTCCTCCTGAGGAATGGCAGCCAGTTTGCGCCTTAATTCGGCTGTTGCTATCTGTTCGTCGGTAAAATACCGGTACTTGCTCTTACCCTCGGTGGCAATCCTCCATTTATTCCCCGTTTTGTATGCAGGGATAATCTCTCCGGTTTCGATATGGGTGACAACCAGCTCACCGTCTTTCATTTCCAGATCGTATTTGGATTGCCTTCCCTGTAATCCGCTCGTTATAAGTTCAATTGAATTCTTCTCGGCAAACTCCCTGTTATCAGGGGATTGATAAGCCCCATCGGCATAGACTTTCTCTATTGTATCGTGGCTTACCTTCTCCCGGATATGGGTAACGGCTTCCTTCAGGTAGTCGTTGTCGGCCGCACTTGCCCCTTTCACCTGAACGTTTACGATCAGGTTGGGTTTGTCTTTCTGTTCATCCGTATCATCACAGGTCTCGGTGATGTTCACACTGTAACCCTTTACCTGTTGACCTCCTTTTTCCCGATAATCGGCATCGGGGTCATTGTGGTTTTGAACGCTTTTGGCCGCGATATCCTCCTTGGGTCGAAGAATGGCTTGTCCCTTGACGACTTGATATTGTTCGTGGAAGACACGGTGAAGAAGGTCGTAGCCGGGAGTGGTTTCTGAAAGACGTTTTAGAACCTGATAAATGAGCCGGCCAAGGGAACAGATTTTCTCACCGATGGTTTCACTGTTTAGGCGGTATATCATTTCCCCGGCATCTTCTTCCAAAAAAAGAACTACCTGTTTTCTGAGCTTGGGGTTCAAAAGAAGCAGGCCGCTATCGCCCAGACCTTTGATAAACTGACGAAAAGTGTTGTGAATAATCTCGAAACGGGACAGTTGGTCTCCGGTGAGCTGCTCGAAGCTCTTTTCCGGCAGGTTGACGCCATGCCGGTTTTCGTATTCGCAAATGCGTCTTCCCGGTATTACATCTCGACTACCATATAACCCAACGGTGTCTGCGTAATAGCCACTTGTCCAAAAACTACCACCCCACAACTCTTTTTTTATTTCCGGATGTTTCAAAAAGAGTTCTCGAGCCATCAAACTTTTTAACTTAGTTGCTATTTCCGAAACTGAATACATGGGTACACTTTGTAATAAAAAATGAACATGATCTGCTTCATGGCCTATTTCAATAAAATTTATCTCATAACGCCCGGATATTTCCGGGCAAATGGACTTCAGAGACCTTCCGATTATATCGGTTATCACTTTCCTGCGATATTTTATCGGCAGAACAATGTGATAAAGTAACAAGATCTTATTATAACGCTTATAAATATGTTCGTCTTCCATACAAACAAGAGTAACGCTTTATCTTTAGAAACCTTTGGTTTCTATGGGATTGACCCCGAGGCAAGCCTCGAGGAATTCTTTAGATTAAACTACCACCCTCAAAGGAGGTGGATTTGGTAATAAGATGAAGGCATAGCCTTCAAACGGGGTCTTTGAAATGTAATAAAGCGAGTCAAACAACGTAAAGTTTTGACTTTTGGCCTCTTCTTTTTTGTCTTGATCCTCCTGATACTGAACATAATGTCGAATCATTTCTTCATTCAGACCAACGGTATTCACAAAATAACCTCGATACCAAAAATGATCATCCCAATAAGGTTTCTTAAAAAAGAGTAAAACCAACAAGAACATAACCACCTTCAAAGAAAGTGGATTTCCGACTTACGTTAAATAGATCTATCCAAATTTCTATTTTGTTGTAGTGATTATTAAAAAGATTAAAGGTTTATTTCCCGCATTAGTTAAAATAAATTGAGAATCCTTAGGACAATAAAACGTGTTGTTTTCTTTTATAACTGTTTCTTGCCCATAATAATCGATTTTTGCACTCCCTTTTAAAACATAAATTGCGATTTGTGAGCATGAAAAATTTTTACTTGAAAAAGACACATTTTCGGGTATTTTATTTATCGTTATTTGCAATCCATCAGAAAAATCTTTGCTTAATAAAACAACCTCTTGATTGTTCAAATTATCGTAAACTCTATATGGAAAATAGCAATCATCGAAAGAGTAATTAGCTGTTCTGACTTTATAAGGTTTATCTAAAATTGTCAACCATTCCCTCTTAATTACAAGATATTTAATTGTGTCATTATTAATTCTTTGTATGTTGTGAAAAGAACCACTTGGAGTATAAATCAAATCGCCTTCATTTAAAATTCGTTCTTCATTATTTATGTGAAAATTAACAGGCCCTTTTACAATATAAAAAGCTTCATCTTCATTATGTGAATGGGGTGGATGTGTTTGTGTACCTTCAAAAACACACGACATTTTTACTGTAAGTGTATCTGCCATGCCTTTGGGAATAAAGTAATAAAACCATCCATTGTTATTTTTAACTACCTTTTTTTCATTAAATCTGCCAACTAATAAGTCAATATTACCTTCGACCTCTTTTAATCTATCTTGGGTATATGAGCTTAATGACACTATAAGTAACATTAATAAAATAAAAGATTTGTACTTCATAATAAATGTTTTAAAAAAGACTGAACAATTGTCTCATTCAGTCTTTTAAGATATAATTCATACTAAATTTTCAGTTCCCATCCCGGTTCATAGGTTCGTCCCCACAATTCTTCTGCCTCTGGATTATCAATAATATGACCATTCATAGGATCTATTTTTAATCGACTTCCCGATCGCCAGGCAATATTTCCCAGCTGAACTAATAAGGTACTTTTATACAATTCTTCTATATCTGCATGAGGTCGTCTGTTGTTTCTTATTGCATCCAAAAAATCATTAATATGGATAACATCAAGCTGAGTATTAGTACTTTGTGGATCTCTTCCACTTATTTTATCTTGCGAAGTGACTTCCTTGATCAATTTATTATCCAGATCATAGATCCGATAACCGTTATCTCCTGTCTCCATAGCACCGTTTTCTCCATAGAAAATCACTCCTCGATCCCGACCTTCACTATTTCGTGAATTGCAACTTCTCCCTTCCCAAGTAACCAAACAATCGTTACCAAATCTAATATCGATAATTTGGGTATCTGGCGTTTCCCAATCATCTGTAAAAGCAAACCTCCCTCCTTCTGAACTTACATTCGTAGGAAAATCCACGTTTAATCCCCAGCGAATAACATCCATTTCATGGGTACCGTTATTTAATGCTTCTCCCGTCCCCCAATGCCAAAACCAATGCCAATTATAATGAACCACATTATCTCTATAAGGTTTTCTTGGTGCAGGACCTTGCCATAACTCCCAATCTAAAGTCGAGGGAGCTGGTACTTCTTTACCTATGCCAATAGATTTTCGATTGTTGGTATACCATCCTTTAGCAAAATAAACACGCCCGATAACACCCTCATGCAATTCTTGAATCCCTTGAATAAGATTCGGCCACGAACGTCGTTGAGCACCAACTTCAACTATCCGATTGTACTTCCTTGCCACTTGGATCATTAATTCGCCCTCCCGCGGATTATGACAGCATGGTTTTTCTACATACACATGTTTCCCTGCCTGACATGCCATAACGGTCGCTGGGGCATGCCAATGATCAGGCGCACAAATCAGTAAACCGTCGATTTCTTTCTTTTCTAATAATCTACGGATATCTTTTTCTACTTTGGGTTTTCCTCCAACGGCCTCTACTGCTGCCAGCCCTTTTGCCAACGCTTTATCTTCCACATCACACACATAACTTACCACCACATTTTTTTGCCTCGCAAAATTTCGTGCCATGCCTGCTCCTCGACCGTTTGTGCCCATCACCGCCATGTTTATTCTATCATTTGCTCCTATGATGTTAGCATAACTTTTCGCGCTAAAAGCCGTATTCCCCATAGCTAACCCTATACTACTGATCGTAGCCTTTTTGATAAAATCCCTTCTCGTTGTTTTTGTTCCCATTTTTCTAGTTTATTATTTCAGTACTTTTATCTTAATATTTCTGAACGAAACTTCGTCCCCGTGATCTTGCAGTAAAATATGTCCCTGTTTTACATCTCCAAACATGGGCTGGGAATTATTATATTTACTCAAGAGCCATGCATTTTTGTATTCCTCACTTTTCCGATCGAAAGTTAATACTTCTTCACCATTTAAATAATGAGTTACTACTGTCCCTTTAGCAACTATTCTTGCCGAATTCCACTCGCCTATCGGATTCATTTTCTTATCGGGAGAAGGGGGAAACATATCATAAAGAGAAGCAGTTTTACGATTGCCATTCCTCCCCAGCTTTGCATCAGGATGATTATCATCATCGAGTAATTGATACTCTAAACCTAACCATCCTCCTTTCTCATACTTTGTAAAAAAATATTTTATTCCACTATTGCTCCCTTTTGTGAGTTTAAAATCTACTTTTAAATCAAAATCAGAAAATTGTTCTTTGGTTATAATATCCCCTCCTCTTTTATCTCCTTCTTTTTTAACGGTCAAAATCCCGCCATCAATTCTCCAGCCAAAGGAAGGAGGAGTTTCTTGACCCACCGAAACCCATCCATCTAATTCCTTTCCATTAAAAAGGAGCTTCCATCCTTCTTCTTGTTCTTCAGCAGTCAATTTATTGAGAGCCGATGTTTTTTGCATTTGCGCCATAAGCGGCATAATACAAAAAACGAATAAAAAATAGATATAAAATTTTTTCATAACTTTGACCAATTGGGATTACATTTGAGTATAACCTTTATTTTGAATTATTTTGCCAGGATTAGATTGCATGACCGTCATGGGGATAGGATAAGTTAACATTCTATCATTCCATTCAAAAGAAGGATAACCATCCACAGCTTGTTCTTCAATCATCCTTTCTCTAACTTTTTCAGTCCTTACAAGATCAAACCAGCGATGATTTTCAAAAGCAAGTTCCACACGTCGTTCTTTTTCGATCGCCAAAAGGAAGTCTTGGTCATTCGAAAAATCACTAAGTTCATAATCTTTTAAAAGATTAGTTGGTGGTGTTATTGCTGGATCTCCCGGAGTATTCCTTGCCCGTTCTCTAATTTTATTCAGATAAAATAATGCTGCAGTTTTAGAACCATCTGTTTTTATTAAAGCTTCTGCATACAATAAATAGACATCTGCTAAACGAAGTTCGATCCAATTATTTCCATTATCCGATCCACTTGTAGCAACATCATAATATTTACATACATATCTATCAGGATTCCAAGCTCCTGTCACAGCACTAATCCATCCATCCCGCATCGAGACATATTTTCTTGGATCTCCATATTCATAAGCATTTGACATATCACCAGTTGGAGAATTTTCACCGCTTTTATCCCCAACAAGAACAACTTCTTTTGCTGAAAAGCGCGGCGCAAAATTATTATTCCAGGGGCTACCCGTTGCACCTCCTGGCGCTCCCTTTTTGTATTGAATTTCAAACAAAGATTCCCGCGTATTTTTATTGGTCACGTCGAATAAGTCTTTATAACTTGGCACCAGATAATAGTAAGGATCATTTATTAATTTCTCAAATTCCTTAATGGCTAAAACATAAAATTCTGTGCCCTTTTTTAATGGATACCCTGCCATAGTCATGTAAACTTTTCCTAACATTCCTATAGCACCTCCTTGCGTAACTCTCCCTTTATCAGAAGAAGAATATTCTTTTGGGAGGTACTCTTCTCCATATTTAAGATCCTCGATAATCAAATTATAAATTTCTTCCAACGATGCACGACCTAATTGATAAGCCTCAGCCGGAGTTACCGGTTTTTCAACCTTTACTGCGCCTAATAATTGATTATTTGAGTCAAATCCACCAAACACACGATTAAGCCAAAAATACATCAGAGCCCTAATGAATTTTGCTTCCGCTATGTATTGATTTCTCAACGTTTCGTCTGTAAACTCAGCTTCGTCAGCTTTTTCAATCACAATATTAGCACGAAGAATCACTCGATAACAATCATTCCAACAAGAAGTAACAAAACTGTTCTCTTCCAATAAGGGACTCGCAAACTCATCTATCCCTAATTCATTTGCAGGATTCCCAGCTAACCAGGAATAGCGTGTATTATCCGATCGAATTTCCCCTAATCGGTATGCCGTACCATTATATATCGATCGTAACCCTGCATAAGCTGATAACACAGCTTGATTAATATCCGTTTGGGTTTTATAAAAGGTTGCTGAATTCAAATTAGAAATAGGTGCAAGGTCAATAAAGTCTTCACTACACGAATTTCCCCCTAAAATTCCCCCTGCTATTAATAAAATTATTACTATTTTTTTCATATTATTACTGTTAAGTTTAAAATGATACATTAACTCCTAAAATAAAAGATCTCGGAGTAGGATAAGATATATAATCTCCCCCTTTCGTAAGACCACTCCCCTCACTGCTCGATTCAGGATCATAACCAGGATTTTTGGTAAAGGTATATAGATTTTGTCCAGTCAAATAGACACGAAGGCCTTTCACCCCTAAATTACTAAATTCACTTAAGGGAAAATCATAGGACAATGTAACATTTCGAATCCTGAGATAAGAGCCGTCCGTAACCCAAAAAGAAGAAGGATCACGCGACCAACCTGTCGGAGTTCTGGTAGCTCTAAAAACTTTACCATTTCCTGGATCATCAGGTGATCTCCATCTGTCTAAGACATCTACCATGCCATTGCGATCCCCATGATATACAGCAATCATTCTTTTATATATGCTATAAACATCGGCACCATAAGAACCTGTTAAAAGAATACCTAAACTGAAATTTTTATATTTAAAATCGTTTTGCCATCCAGCAGTAAAGAGAGGATGATTATCCCCTACGATAGTTTTATCATTTCCATCCAACTTTCCATCTTTGTTTACATCACGAAATCGTGCATCGCCAACTTTATCTTGAGAAAGATGGGGGTATTTATCTAATTCATCTTGGGACATAAACACACCTTCATAAACATATCCATAAAAGCTTGCAATAGGATGCCCAATGGTTGTAATAAAAGCATTGGAAGCATTCGGAGCACTGGCAAAAATAGGACGTCCATCGGGACCAACTTCAAGCACTTTATTTTTGTTAAAACTAATATTAAAATTGCTTGACCATTTAAATTCATTTACTAAATTTTTCGTATTCAAGAGAAACTCCATTCCTCTATTTTGAACTTTACCCACATTTTGCATTTGAGAAGAATACCCGGTAATTGTAGGAACAGGGACATTTAAAAGTAATTCCCGAGAGGTACTGTTATAAAAATCAGCCTCCAATCTTATACGATTATTCACTAAGCTTAGATCAAATCCCAAATTTACCTGTTCAGTTTTCTCCCATCCCAGTTCCTCGTTGGACATTGTACTCGGATCTACCGTAAATTGTAAAGCATCACCGAGTGGATAATAACCTACATTCAATAAACCAATCGATGAATAATTGCCAATCCGATTATTCCCAGCAATTCCGTAACTTGCTCTTAACTTCAAATCATTAATTATTTCCACATCTTTCATAAAGTTCTCTTCTGTAAGTCGCCATCCTAACGAAAGGGATGGAAAGGTTCCCCATTTATTATTTTTCCCAAATCTGGAAGAACCATCGGCTCTAAATGAAGCAGCGAAAAGATATTTATTATCAAAAGAATAATTTACTCGTCCAAAATAAGAGATCATAGAATGTTCTGATTCATCAGACGTCAATTGATACATCTCCCCTGCATTAAGCGTTTTAATCACATCATTGGGAAAACCTCTCGCTTCTCCAAAAAGATGATCATAATAATGTTTCTGGGTAGTATACCCGCCAAGTAGAGTAAGATCATGTTTTTTCGCGAATATTTTTTGGTATGTTAAAGTTTGTTCAAGTACCCATTCTTTATCAGTTCGTTTTTCGTTCTCACCTTCCGCCTTTCTCGGAGCTCTTGAAGCATCCATATCTACATAAGAAGGGAGATAATAATTTCGATTATTATTTTGTACCCCTCCATTAATATTGATTTTATAATTTAAATCTTTTACAATTTTCCATTCTGCAAATAATGAAGCAAACCAGCCATCATTTTTAGTTAAATTAGTGATTTGCTCTGCTAATCCTAAAGGACTGGCAACATCACCAGCAAAAATTTCGTAATTCCGTACCATTGATCCATAGGTGCCGTCTTCATTTTGTACTGGAAAAATCGGAGGCAATTGTAATGCAATTTGTGCCGGACCATATTTACCTTCCTCGACACCTTTTGTCTCTGAGAAATAAGCATTGGTATTTAATCCGACTTTTAGCGTGTTACTGATCTGACTATCAATATTCGCATGGAGATTAATCCTATCAAAATCAGTATTGATCATTATCCCATCTTGTTGAAAATAATTGGCTGAAAAAAGATATTGGGTATTTTGAATACCTCCTGATACAGCAACTTCATAATTTTGAATGAGTGCATTCCTATATAAAAGCTCTTGCCAATCATTATCTGGTATTTTTGCAACAGAGCTAGGATCTAAAAAATTATAAAGGTACCCATCCTTTCCATCAGGAATAACATATAAAGTAGTCGCATTCGGATATAATTTTCTCCTGCTATTGGGATCATTTACAGCATGTGGTGTTTTGACAGGATCAGCATCGATAACTGTTGCATCAATCCACGCATTATTTCTACCATCAATAAAATAATCAATATACTGATCTCTATTCAACATCTTGATATATCGTTCCGGTTGTTGAAAACCCGCATACATATTTAAATTTATTGAAGGCTTCCCTTTCCCTTTTTTTGTTGTTATCATTACAACACCATTGGCTCCTCTCGAACCATAAATAGCAGTTGATGAAGCATCTTTTAAAACCTCAATACTTTCAATATTTGTCGGATTTATCATATTGAAAGCATTTGCTTCCATTGGATATCCATCCACAACGTAAAGAGGATCATTTGATTGTGTGACGGAGGCTGTTCCTCTAACTCTTATCGATAATCCATTACCTCCGGGTCTTCCAGAAATTTGTTGAATTTGAACACCCGCAATTTGACCTGCAATAGCTTCTGCAGCAGAAGCGACAGGCTTGTCCATAAAAGTTTCTGAAGTGACTTTTGCTACAGCACCTGTTAAATCGCTTTTTCGCATCGTTCCATACCCCACTACCACCACTTCCTCCAGCGATTGTGTATCTTCAACCAATGTTATGTTAAATGACGTTTTTCCTGCAGTATTAATTTCCTGCTCAACATAGCCAATATACGACACGCGAATTGTCGCATTATCAGCAACTTTTAACGAAAAATTCCCATCGATATCCGTTACTGTTCCGTTGGTTGTGCCGACTTCAATAATGTTGGCTCCGATAATCGGCTCGCCATTGGCATCCACAACTTTTCCCGTTATCGTTTTGCCCTGTTGCTGTGCCGATCGAATCATTTCGGCTATGGCCGTAGCATTTCGGTTAGCTTTTTTCATCAGCACGATGTAGTTGTTCTCAAAATCGTAACCGATATCCGTTCCTTCGAAGGCTTCATGGAGATACGAGGATACTTTGTCCGATTTGCGTTGAACATCCACCATTTGGTTGGCATCAACTTCACGATTGCTGTAAACCACCAAATAGTCGGTTTGTTTTTCAATTTCATTGATGAGTTGACCTACGGTCATCGAATTCGTTTTCAATTCGATAACCGCGTCCTGGGCTTTTGTATTCAGAGCCAGCAACTGAAACGAGAAAATAAAAAGAAAAATAAAAGAGATTTTCATGATTCTTATTATGCCGGTGATGGCCTCATTTTTTATTAAATAAGGTATTCTTTGAAATTTAAATTTCATATCTTTGTAAAGTTAAAAGTGAATACTAAAAAATTGATTGAAGTGTTTGCTTTTTCGGGGCGATGAGTGTAGCCGCACTTGTCGCCTTTGCTGTTTTCATGATTGTTTTTTTCTCATAGGCATGTTATTTTTTAATGGGTTAATATATTTATTTGCTTAATGTTAGGATATGATTTTCCGGATCTTTTTTTATATTGAAACGATGTATTTTTCGGATGATGTGTAAAATCTCGTCAATACCGTCGCTCTGACGGAATTTACCGGTATATCTTACGTTAAATATTTCAGGATCTTCCACTTTGATGGTAACGTCGTAATAGAGTTGCAATTTTTGAATAATTTCGAGCAAGCTTTCGTTGTCGAAACTGTAAATGCCGTCTTTCCACAGAAAATAATTCGGATTAACAATCTCTGACACCGAAATATTTCCTCCATCTATTGTGGCTTCGTCACCGGGTCTCAACACGAGCGTTCCCTTGTTACCCCGATCGATCTCTACCGAACCTTCAAGAAGTGAAATCTTCGAGCGATCGGCATTTGGATAATCTCTTACATTGAATTGAGTCCCCAGCACTTTCAATTGGATGTTTTGTGTCGAAACCAGGAAAGGTTTTCGAGGGTTTTTAGTAACATCAAAGTACGCCTCCCCCGTTAGGGTTACCTGACGTTCTTTACCTGCAAAACGAGAAGGATATCTCAAGGTAGATTTGGCATTGAGCCATACTGTCGTACCATCCTGCAGCGTGATTTGTGCTCTTTGCCCGGCAGGCACATATAGGGTGTTGAAGGCTGAATTCCGGGTAGAGTTTTCTGCAAAATAGAGCGTAGCGAAAACGGTAGAAACAATCAGTGCAAGTGCAACAGCTGCAATTTTCCCGATTTTTATAAGGAATAATTTTCGCTGTTTGGCTTGCAAACGGCGGGTAAATATCCGGAAACTTTCTTTTGCCGTTTCGTCATCTCCGGGGTGTGACGAAAGCTGTGTCAACGCAAAAAGATTTTGCATTTCTACAAACTCGTTCTTCAATGATTCGTCCCCTCCGATCAGTTTCAACAATTGCAAACGTTCCGATTCATCAAGTTCGCCGAGAAAATATTTCAGTATTCGGTCGTCCATTTTTGTCCTTTATATAGTTATAACGAATGACCATCGAAAAACCACCAAAGAATTTTAAAAAAATTGATTTAAATCAATAGAAAAAACAATATGGGGAGATAATCCTTCAGGATTTCCTTGAGCTTCCGGTAGGCAATAGACATCTGGTTTTCAACGGTATTGAGAGAAATATTCAATTCTTCGGCAATTATTTTCTGTTTTTTTCCCTCTATTTTATTCATGACGAATATCTGACGGCACCTTTCGGGAAGCGATTGAATGGCATTGTCGATAATTGTTTCGATATTGGTGTCCGATATAATTTGTTCGTCAAGAGCCTCTAACGACTGCAACTTCATTTGCATGGCCAACTCAAATTCTTCCTGCATGGCATGAGTTGCATTCAGCACCACTATTCGATGTCGATGGAAGTCGATGCACCGGTTTTTAATATTTGTGAACAGATAAGCCGTTAAATTGATTTGACTCGAAAGAAATTCTCTTTTTGTCCATAGATCCATAAAGGCATCCTGGACAATATTCTCTGCATCTTCCTCATTGACAACATATTCCTGTGCAAAACGCTTTAATCGGGGATAAAAAGAAACATATATATCCTCAAAGTTGGCACTATTTTTCAGATTGTTTTGCATCAAAATATTTTTTATTCGATACAAAAATAAGTAAAAAAACTGTTAAGCAAAACAACCTGTGTTTTTTGTTTTTGGGTTCCATGTGAGTAAGCACCCGATTAAATACCCCTTGATTTATTCCTAATAAACTTTGGCGTTTATAATCTTGGTGCAGAGATTCCAAACTTTACCGGTAATCGTTAGCGTATTATTAGCGTATTATTAGATTTCTCT
>Ga0255344_1002577_pt1 | contig 21557 bp, 16 predicted proteins | sample wastewater_treat_5_FD_192414 | JGI IMG/M metagenome (GOLD analysis project Ga0255344, IMG submission 192414) | Wastewater microbial communities from Lulu Island WWTP, Vancouver, Canada - plant18 | ecosystem: Engineered > WWTP > Wastewater > Unclassified | place: Canada: Vancouver, British... | reverse complement strand
TCGCGAAACGTGGGACCCCTAAAACTCAGCGGATCAATGCGCAAGGGTGCTGAAGATGGGCTTTGAAGGGTGGGCGCCGTGGATTCGCGCACGGCTTGCCTCTCTGTGTTGAAGGTTTTCGGAACCTGCTAGTCGAATCAGTTGGTAATCCCATACCATAGGCGAGTACATCGCAAAAGACCTCGCGCGCCTTCGGTGAAATGCCCGAAGCAGATAGGATCGGCCTCCATATTATGGTTATGGGCAAAGCCTGATCCGCAACCGGAGAGAAGGATGTGTAGGGCGTTCAAGCGGTTAGGCATGCCAGTTTTATGCAGCATCTGCACTCAGTCAAGAGGGTCTTGTCCAGCAAGGAAGAGGTAGTAGGTATGCCGCTGAAACTCATGTACATAACGAACAACGAGACCGTCGCGAGAATAGCTGAGAAAAGCGGAGTAGACTGGATATTCGTTGATCTTGAGATCAATGGCAAGAAGGAGCGCCAGGGGCACCTAGATACGGTTGTTTCCTATCATAAGATTGAAGATGTAAGCAGAATCCGTAAGGTGTTGGTCAACTCCCAGCTTCTTGTCCGAGTAAATCCTATTTACGAAAGATCGGAGGAAGAGATAAGTCGGGTCATCAGTGACGGTGCAGACATAGTAATGCTTCCCTTCTTTCGCAAAAAGGATGAAGTCGCAAAGTTTGTCGAATTGGTGGATGGCAGAGCGAACGCTTGCCTTCTGCTGGAAACGCCGGAGGCAGTGGGTGTGATTGAGTCTATCCTGCAAGTTGGCGGAATTGACTTCGTCCACATTGGTTTGAATGATCTTCACCTTGGCTACAAGCTGACGTTCATGTTTGAACTACTAGCAAACGGTACTGTCGAGATGCTATGCACAAAGATCAGACAGAGGGGCATTCCATTCGGGTTCGGAGGAATAGCCAGAATTGGGGAAGGTGCTTTGGCAGCCGAGAGGATCATGGCAGAGCACTACCGCTTGGGTTCAAGCATGACAATACTATCTAGAAGTTTCTGTAATGTCGGCAGGAAGTCTGACATTAGGCAAATTGAAGAGACCTTCAGGATTGGAGTAGCTGAGATACGGGACTATGAGAGTAGGCTCTCACACGAGAGTCCGGATTACTTCGAGCGTAACAGACGTGAAGTCTGTAGATTGGTTGATCGGATTGTGGCAGATCGGTAGGTCGGGAACAAAGGGTATCCCTTATCTACTTGTCCTCTGCCTCGGAAAGTAGGACTAATGATGCTAACAAGCCAGGTCCTGAACGACATAGCGTCCGAATATGGTCAATCGTTCTACTTGTTGGATGTAGATCGATTTCGTCAGAACTATGATGAACTCAACACTGCTTTTACCAGACTGTACCCACCTTCACGCATTGCCTATTCTTACAAGACGAATTACATTCCGAGGATATGTACGTTAGTAGCCCAAATGGGCGGTTTTGCCGAAGTGGTTTCTGATATGGAGTACAGGCTCGCCCTTAAGGTTGGAGTTTCCCCGGAGAAGGTGTTCTTCAACGGGCCCTATAAAGATGCACTTGCGGTTGAGGAACTTCTGTTAGCAGGTGGCACGGTAAACATAGACTCTGAATCTGACCTGCGGATGGTCATCGAAATCGCATCGAAGCACAAAGAGAATGTACTCTCGATAGGGATTCGCTGCAATTTTGACATCGAAGATGGCGTAACATCGCGCTTCGGATTTGATGTTGACGGACACGAATTCCTGTTGGCCCTCCGCACGATTCGTGATCTAGGGAATTTGCGGTTGGACGGCCTGCACTGCCACTTTGCCGCAAGAGGTATCGAGCCTTGGATTCGGAGGACCAACAGAATGCTCGACCTAGTCAAAACGCACTTTAGGAAGCCACCCCGGTTCGTAAGTCTCGGGGGAGGGCTATATGGAAAGATGGATGATTCCCTAAAGATGCAGTTTGACAACAATATTCCTTCGTACGAAGACTACGCCAACGTAGTTGCCGACCCGTTTGGTGCCTGTTTCAAGGAGTATCCGCTGGCCGAACAACCAATGCTGATTATTGAGCCCGGTACAGCTCTGGTTGCTGATGCCATGGAGTTTGCTTCAAAGGTGATAAGCATCAAGAGAGTGAGGGGAAAGACATTTGCGACTCTTCTTGGAAGTGCTCAGAACATCAACCCCACTCTATCTAGGAAGAACCTGCCGATCAGCATCTACCATGATACGACGAGCAAGCACGTGCAGGACATCTATCATGATGTTGACTTTGTTGGTTATACATGCATCGAGTCAGACTATCTCTATCGGGGCTTTAGTGGGAAGCTCGCTGTGGGCGATTATGTGGTCTTCAGCAACGTTGGTTCATATTCACTGGTTCTAAAGCCGCCATTCATCCTGCCGAATTTCGCTGTGGTGGAATATGATACTAGGTACGGGTCAATCGAACTGGTGAGAGAGAACGAGACTTTTGAAGACGTATTTCGCACGTTCAAGTTCTGAGTCTCCTGGAGGATTTGCTGTTGAAGTACGTCATTAAGAGATGCATGGACATCCTGTTGTCAACCTCGGCGCTAGTCTTGCTAAGCCCGGTTCTTGTCCTTATCGCTGTTGCGATAAGGCTCGACTCCAGCGGACCAGTTCTGTTTCGGCAAAGGAGGATGACAAAGAACGGCGTCATTTTTGTGATGTACAAATTCCGTACTATGGTGGAGAATGCCGAGCATATGCATACAGGACTTTTCAGCTATGATGACGATTTTCGTGTTACCCGCGTAGGTAGATTCCTGAGAAGAACCAGTCTGGACGAATTGCCTCAACTGCTGAATGTGATCCGGGGCGAGATGTCAATAGTCGGCCCAAGGCCACCGGTCTCCTATGAGCTCGGCCCCTATGAGGATCTAGACGAGGGATATAGGAAACGCTTCAGCGTGTTGCCTGGAATTACTGGCTTGGCTCAGGTCAGTGGGAGAAATGAGCTTGCATGGGATGAGAAGATCAGATTCGATAATCTGTACGTTGACCTGTTTAGTAGGTACGGCGTCTTGATCGATCTCAGAATAATCCTTATGACCATTCTTAGCGTAGTAAGCGGTAGAGGTATCATTGAGTCCAGGGGAAGGTCTTCTGATACGTTTTCAGACAGGGAACTTGCGGCAACGGCGGCATCAGCAGTACTAGAGAAGGCGCGTGAGAGAAGTGAACCCAAACATCGACCATAGACTGATTTGGCTGAACGGGAAGATAGTCCCGCTGCAAGACGCTAAGATAAATGTGTTATCTCCAACGTCTCAGTTTGGGGCCAACGTGTTCGAAGGGATTCGGTGCTACTGGAATGAAGATCATCAGCAACTATACGCTTTTAGGTTGCCCGATCATTATCGACGGCTCAAGAACTCCATGAAACTATTCCGTATGGAAGACAGGTATTCCATTGAAAAGCTGCAAGAGGGCTTAGTGGATGTCGTAAGGGCGAACGGTTACAGAGAGGACATCGCGGTTCGTCAGACGGTTTTCATTGAGGGGTTTGGATCCTGGATGTCACAGGGGCCAATAGGCATGTTTATTGCACCCATCCCAAGAGGCCGAACCCTAGAACGTTCGAAACTTGGGTTTAGGTGCTGTGTTAGTTCTTGGGAACGTATTAGTGATAGGAATCTCTCGCCCAGAGCGAAAGTTGGGGCCAACTACATTAACAGCCGAATGGCCGAAATGGAGGCTCTAGCTAATGGTTATGATTCATCAATTCTCATGAATGATCAGGGCAAAATTGCAGAAGGACCAGGATCGTGCATCTTCATTGTTAGAGATGGTGTGCTGATCACACCTCCCATCACCGCTTCAATCCTGGAAAGCATTACGCGGGATACAATCATTAAGCTGGCGAAAGGATTGCTTGACACCCAGGTGATCGAAAGAGACGTTGACAGAACCGAGCTATATGTATGCGATGAAGTGTTCCTATGCGGTTCAGCCATGGAAGTGGTGCCCGTTCTTAGCGTTGATGGCATTCCAGTTGGTACAGGCCTCCCTGGTGAACTGACTCAATCAATACAGCGCTCCTACCTTAGTGTTACCAGTGCAAGGGTCGCTGGCTTCAGCGAGTGGTTAACCTCAATCTACTGAGGTCGTCTAGCTCGTGACTCTATGTAAAGCGACTTGTCGGGCAATTGCTAGGAACCTGTGCGCTCAGTGCAAGGTTCATCTAGTCTAGCGAGACCTAATGTACTGAGTCAACTCGTCTGGTCTATGGCGGCAGATGAATACGCCGGAAATCCTACCTTCCTAGCCAAGGCGAATGGGGTCTCTATTCGCCGAGATCCTCGCGTGGGTTGAAGCTACTTCCTTCAAGTAGGTACCCATCTCATCGTACACGCGGGCAGCATCGAAGCGCTCAGCAAAGAGTAATTTCGCATTGTGCGCCATTGTCTGCACATAGCCCTTATCGGAAGCAAGCGTCCTCAGCAACTGGACGAGAGACGAGGCATCACCGTTCTGATAGATCACCCCACAGTCATTCCTTTCGAGAAGACCCTCTGTGACTCCTCTCAGGCTCGACACGATAGGTAAGCCCGCGGACAAGTACTCACCTACCTTGTTGGGAATCCCTCTGGCAAAGTCCGAGCGGCTGCGATATGGCAGCAGGCCCACTGACGACATCTCCATGAGAACCCGGATTTTCGGTGCGTCCACCCATCCCGGAAACACTATGTTGTCGCAATCCTGCACCATTGTTCTATATAATTCCAGATTCTCGCCACTACCACATATGATGAACTGGATGTTGTCACCCTGCATCTTCAATTGCTTTGCTGCTTCTATCACAGTGAACATCTCGTCTGCCATGGTCCAGCCGAGACTGCCAAGGAAACAGACTCTCAGCCCAACCGGTCGATTCAGACCAAGGTCGCTCCAGAACTGTCTCGCCTCAACAATGGCCGGCAGTGGGTATGAGCGACTTGAGTAGGCCAGCGGGAAGTCTCTATCCAGATCAGATCGCGAACGCTTCGCATAAGCAAGGCCCCAATCAACGAAAGCAGATGTCATACCCGTTATGGCTGCAGCGCGTGAGCATGCATATCCAGCCGCACGGAACATGGGCACGAGGGCCGGTCGAGCCGCCCAGTGCAGCCAATCTGGAACCGCATCTAGGAATATGTCAGGCCAGAGGTCGCGAATATCTAGCACTACTGGCACACCGAACGCACCACCATAATCGACTGCTACTCGGCAGAGATCCAAAGTTGGCAGCGAGCAGAGAACCAAGTCGGGACAATTCGCTTCGGCAAACATCCGTCTCCGAATACGACGCGCATGTATGTTGTGATCAGTAATGCGCCGAATCGACACATTCTTGGCGTATCCTGGTGAATGCACAACTCGCAGGCAGTAGTGCTCATCAACCACAGATGTATGATCATCTTCCGATCTTTGCGTCTTATGGTAATGGTCGAAAGTCGAGGTCCACCAGGTGACGTCGTGTCCCTGCAATCGCAGACTATTGGCCAACATTCCAGTCCGCTGAAGCCTCTCGTTTCCGTCGTCTGTTGGCAATGGCTCTCCTACAGTAACCAGCCATACACGCAATCCATATTACCTCCAGTGTCTGTTTACAATCCCATATCGGCTTCTGGCGTACAGGATCCCCAGGCAACCGATCAGGCATTGCTCCAGCGGCTACACGAACAAACAATCTACCTGCTACACAGAGCACTCAACTGAGTCGGTGACTGACTGGCCCAGCACACCAGTTCCCGTCCTCCTCGTTCTCCTGGCTGCCAGAGCGATGCTGTCCACCTCTTGGTCGAGATCCATGCCTCATACTGTATCACAGAATAGTGGCGTTAGTCGCCATGTAGCTGGATCACAGACGCATAGATCGCTACTAGGTAATAGCATATCTGTCTCTCTTGCCGTAAGCCAAAGGGGGTCCCCGCGAAATGCCAATCTCAGCGGGAATTCAAGCGTAGATCTGAGGCCAAGAGAGGTCCTGAAAACGTCAAGCATCTCCTTGTCAGCAGGCGCCCAAGTAGACAACATGTCACATCCCATATTTGCCATCTCGAGCACAGCCCTCTCAAACATCGCACATATGCAATCAGAATCACAGCTGCCGACTACGTAGTCCGCAATCTGACCGACCCAGAGCCCATTTCTCGTTTTAGAACGACTGATCAACACATAACCTATGAGTTTCTCCTCATCCAAGCACATCACATAACGATACTCATGTCTAGGATGAGAATCGACGCGCCATTTGAGGCATGATAGCGACCTATCAAGTTCAATGCGCTGTTCCTGATATAGACTACTCAAGCCTTCAAGCATCGCAACTGCTTCATTGCTAGTCTCTATTCGCCAAGTACATCCTTCACCACGGTATTCTCCTGGCGGTGTTCTACCGAAAAGTATCGCATAGGATCTACCGATAATCGTGCTTCCCAATCCGCTACCGAACCGGGCCTTGGCTAACTCCACTGGGTTCTCAAGCCGCATGAGTTGCTCACATAATGTGATCTTCTGCCACCCTTGTTTGAGATATCCCGCTCCGGAGCGCTGATTAGGAAAGTTATAAAACAACGATACTCCTAACTCGTTTGCGTACTTTAAGGCAAGACGATTCATCTCGGCGAATATTCCTTGTCTTCTATAGTTTGGGTGTACCATAGTATCACATGGTTGGCCTGCCAAGATCGTTTTCTTATGCGCTTTCAGATTAGCAAGCATGAACGGACGCGCCCCTACGATCTTTCCGTCATCAACAGCAATCGTAATCTTGAGCCCAGACGGGTTTAGCGGATTCTGTAGATGTTTCCATTCCCACGTCTCTATGTCTGTTGCCGTAGAGAACACAAGGCTAAACAGCTCGACGAGATCCGGAACTACATCGGAATGATTAACAAGCAGGACTCTTGCCATCTGCAGCAAACTCCTTTGCGTGTCCATATTGTAAAGCATACCCCGGCCACATTCAGCCACGATTACGCCCTATCCTGGTTCCCTTCGTCATTCTACAAGACTTCTAGCTTTGCGCTGCGTGTACGGATGGATGACCTATTGGAATCTCTCGTCGTGAGGTCTTCAAAATATCCAAAGCTCGGTTGCGTTTTACCCCTGACGATACATCAGCGGGTTCTTGGCCTCGGATCCAGTCCCATTTCTTGGGTTGACTTGGACCCCAAGATATAGCATTTCAATCCCAAAGGCGCGCTCACGACATTGCCACGACAGCACACGGGCATAACCAGGCGACACGCAGAGATGTGCAACACGGCCATCTAGGCATTGCTTAGCTACTGCAAGACTCGAAACCCGCTCCCGCTATCTCAGGCACATGCATTCAGCAGTCATGCCAACCGCCCAGCGGAAGTGGCTTTCCAAGAAACGAAAGCGCCTTGCGACAACAGCCTTCGAAGTCACCCCACAACCCTGTCAGTTTTGCTTCAAGGTCGCCGATCTCATCCGATGCCGTTGCTCCAATTCGAGTCAAGCCAAATGGGTTTGCGCCCAAGCCAATGAGTCCCTGGGGACTTCCGGTGACCGCACCTTCATATCCACACTGTTCAACGATTCGTGCAATATGATCGTTATAGTCGCCATTTGGGTACGAAAACAACCTACATTGCTTCCCTAGTCTCTTCTCGATCTCCTGTTTCGGCTCCCTGACTTCCCATTCAACCTCGCGCAGTGATAAGTTCATAAGTATAGGATGAGTCACCGTATGCCCACCAAACTCAATGGATGGGTATTCACGACTGATATCTTCGAGTTCTTTCCAGGATAGGTACAACTCAGACGCTAGGCTCATGGGAATGTCGAGATTCGAATCCATATTGAGTTGGCTAATAATGCGCTCCTTACGCTGTTCGGGCATTATCTTCAGTTGGTCAAGTAGGCGCGATGTGACTTGTGAAGGATTGCTTGTGTCATCAATGGTGTCAAATCCAGCCCATGCTAGATCCAGACGCGCAGTACCAGTGTTGTGAACAATGTACCCGACCTTGTCCCACCAGTACAGTCTGCCTGTGCCGATGGACCCCGTGCCAAGAAATACTGTAGCCGGGACACCGAACTCCTTGAGCATAGGATACGCATATTCGTAGAAATCTCTATAACCATCATCAAAGGTAAGGGCTAGTGTATCCGAAGAAAACGATGTCCCGCTGCGTACCGCTTGAACTAGTGTCGCGAGCGGCACAATATCGAAGCTTCTTGAAAAGTACTCCAAATGCAGCCGGAACCTCTCGCACTCGATGGACTCTAAAGACCAGCTATAGTGCCTTGGGCCCACTCGATGATATGTTACTATGGCAACTCTAGGGCCTCTTACTTGTTCACGCATGTGACTGCACAAACCAAGTAGACCTGTGCGATTCATCATTCTACCAAGAGCGCGGTTCAACCTCATGGTTCTACCTTCACCCCTAAAGACACTATGATCACAACTAGACTTGGACACCCCTCGGTGCAACTCAATCTAGACGAGCCCCATGGGTCTATTCTGCAGGCTGTCCGAGTCGGCCCTGCATGGATGTAGCCTCCAAGCACGTGTCATGCTCCTATCCAAAGCAATATCTGGGCGGTAATCTACGGTTAGGCTCGCGCTCTATTCAGAGCGAATCAGCCAGCGGTGGATTAGGAACTAGCTTCTCATAGAGCACCAACAAGAGTAGTCATCATCCTGTATCGCCACGCAACACGTAGAGGGCTTCACCATACTCATTCAAACGAAGAATCGCTTCGTGTTCACGTTGCCTGACTTGCCTGCATGTTGGAGAGCAGGCTGTCGACAACTGCTTCAACAGCGAACTCCTGTTGCACCCTCGCAAGTCCCATCTCAGCAAACGAGTCCCGTAGAGCAGGATCGCAGAGGAGCCCAGCAATAGCTTCTGCCAGTGCAGCATTATCTCCCGGAGGAACAATCACGCCCGCTCCACCATCGAGCAATTCGGGAATGGAGCCACTATCGGTTGAGATTACAGGTACTTTGCGAGCCATAGCCTCCATGAGCGAGACAGGAATCCCCTCATGCGCCCCATCTGCAGTAATGATGCTTGGAAGAACACATAGAGCCCATTCGCCTTGCTCCATGCGGCTTAGCAGCTCGTCATGTGGTACTACACCCAGGAACTCCACATTGTTCGCTATGCCAAGTGTATGCGCATACTCAACTAGACTATCGCGCAGTGGCCCATCCCCTGCCAAATCCAGCGAGATGCCGAAACCACGCGAGACTAGGTTCTTGATGGCCTGAAATACAAAGCGATGTCCTTTCACCTCTACAAGATTGGCTGGAACAATTACTCTATACACGTCTTGAGGCGTGTCTCTTTCTCGTGCTGTGGCAGCGCAAGACAATTCAGGAAGGTCTATTCCAACATGGATTACCCGAATCAGTTCTCTTGGATAATCAGCCAATCTACTCAGTTCTTTAGCACCATTTTCACTGATCGTTCGAACAAACAAGGCATCGTGAGCCTTGATCTTGAGGAGGTTGTTCTCCTTAATATCCCATCTATGTGCGGTGAAACTCCAGGGTACGCCACACACTTTGCTTGCCACAAGTGCCATGGTGGCTGTAGTAGAGGCCCAATGCGCATGAATATGCTCAGCGCCCCACTGATCACATATCTGGGCCAGCCACAGACCTTTTGGGTAGACAGATAGGTTCTTCAGCGAAACTCGCACATCCCTGGAATGGCGAAGTAACCCCAACGCTAACCAAGCGTTTTTCGAATAGTGTCGGAGACTCGAGAATCCACCGGCAGCAATGCTTCCCGACATGAGAGGTTGCTCAATCGTGGAATTCCCCAGACTGTATGCATCACTATGAACAATCAGTCCGTGCGGGGTTCGTGGGACAATAAGGACTTTATGTCCCCTCCGCATGAGTTCACAAACCTCCGGAATAATGAATGCTTCTCCTGCGCCATAAGGAAGACTGGCAGTCACATAGACTATCTTCATCCAACAACCACCCTGTAAACTACTCCCAACATCGCAATACCGTATCTTATACTACGGCTCTGTCTTGGCTAAGTCTCCGGAGTCACTAATCGCAAAGGGCTCCTCAGGTCTCGCTAGTCTCCTGCGACTGAAGCCATCCATTGATGATGTCCCAGTTACAAGCTTCTCAATAGCAGCTCAGATTCAGCCGGATGAGCCATTGTGGAAAATGATGTCATATTGCCACCATGTACATGCTCAGACGATGTTGGTCAGATCCCTGTTGATGATTAGGTGCTGTTCATACCACTTCAGTGTTTCTTCCAGTCCTATTCTCAGGGATATCTCAGGGCTGTATCCCAACTCCTCAGAAGCCCTATCGATGCTAGCAAGAGAATGAAGCACATCGCCGGGCCGGGTCTCTGTGTACAACGGTTCCGCAGACTGGACAAGTATCTGCCTCATTTCCGACGCCAGATCATTCACGGTAATGGCTCTGCCTGAACCGATATTAATCGGCTGCCCACACGCACTTGCCGCTCTAGTCGCAAGAATGTTGGCCTTTGCTACGTCTTTCACATAACAGAAGTCTCTTGACTGTGTGCCATCACCATATATGGTTGGTCTGTCGCCTCGAAGCAATGCAAGTGCAAAACTAGGTATCACTGAGGCATAATCAGAATTTGGATCTTGGCGGGGACCGTACACATTGAAGTATCGTAAACACAGAGTCTCTAGGCCGTACGAGTGATAGAAGGCCTGCATGTAGCCCTCACCAGCAAGTTTGCTTGCTGCATAGGGCGACAGAGGCATGAACCCCAGGTTCTCCACCTTTATGTGCGATGATATGGAGCCATAGATAGCAGCTGAGGAAGCGAATATCACGCGCTTGACTCTTGCCTCTCTTGCTGCCAATAACACGTTTAGGGTACCATGGACATTCACCTCATGGGTCTCAACCGGATCCATTACGGACTTGCTGACCGAAGCAACAGCCGCCAGATGAAAAACAAAATCGACTCCTCGCATCAATTCACACAACATGTCGAAGTTCCGAATGTCATGTTCATAGAACTGTATCCTAGGTAGTGCTCTTTGCAGGTTGTCTATTCTACCTGAGGACAGATTATCGACGACTATTACGTCGTGTCCCTCTCCCAGGAGACTGTCAACCAGATGAGACCCGATGAACCCGCAACCTCCGGTTACCAGCGTTCTTGCCAAGGCTATACCTCCATACAGCTAATTGGATCAGCCGGATACCAACCCCAGATCGGACAGATGACAACTCCCACTGATCGTCTCGCGGTCTCACCTAATACAGGAGAGGTGACTCGCAGCGAGAGGAGTCGATAGCCACACGGCCATGTGCAGTGCGCAGAGAGCAATCGTAGGGAGTGCTGTCCGCTACATGAACCACACGTTGCCATGACTCCCTATCACGTTGCCAACTGCATTGCGCGTGTCGAGAACGGTCGCGGCTGAATGGACTACCATGGCATAGTCAATAGAAGAGTGTGCAGTTAGAATCAGTACTAGGTCAGCGGCGGCAACCTTTTCGCGTGTAAGTGCGTCGCATATGGTAACATCAGCAGATCCACTTGTGCCGTATGCCCCCCGATCACGCATCTGCACCACCAAACGCGGAACGTAGGGATCATAATAGGAGACATCGCACCTTTCCCTTATTAGAAGCTGAATCACCTTAACTGCCGGAGACTCCCTCATGTCAGGCAAGTCTTCTTTGTAAGTGACCCCAAGCACTAGCACCCTGGATCCCCGCAAGGGCTTTCCCTGCAATCCCAGTATCCGCTCTGCCTTCTGGACCACGAAGTAGGGCATTGACAGGTTGATCTCTCCCGCAAGCTCAATGAAGCGAGTTGAGAAGTCATATTCCCTCGCCCTCCACGCAAGGTAGAACGGATCCACAGGGATGCAATGACCTCCTACACCCGGCCCGGGATAAAACGGCTGGATGCCGAAAGGCTTTGTGAACGCCGCACCAAGCATCTCCCATACACTTATGCCCATTCGATCGCACAGCAACGCCATTTCGTTGACAAGGGCTATATTGACCGCACGGTACGTATTCTCAAAAACCTTCGCCATCTCTGCCACGGCCGGTGAAGAACACTTTATGACCTTGATGATGGTCTCCCCGTAGAACGCAGTGGCTACATCGGTACAGGCCTGGGTAACCCCACCTACCAGCTTGTTGGTGTTCTGCGTGGTGTACCGCTTGTTCCCCGGATCCACCCTTTCAGGAGAATGCACCAGGAAGAAGTCCTTCCCTACCTCAAGACCTGTAGCGGCGAGCTTGGGGAGTATCACCTCCTCAGTAGTGCCGGGGTACGTAGTGCTTTCGAGAGATATGAGCTGGCCAGGATGCAGATGCTTCGCTATTTCCCCAGTCACATTCTCTATATACTGAAGGTCAGGCTCTCTATGTGTAGTGAGCGGGGTAGGAACACATATGATAGCCACATCCGCCTTGCTTAGCTCAGAGAAGTCAGTTGAAGTGCGCAGTTTCCCATTTATGACAACCTTCCTGAGCTCCTCATTCTTCACATCACGGATGTAGTTTTCGCCCCGGTTCACCATGGCAACACGCTCTTCATTGCGGTCCAGCCCTATGACGGGAAAGCCCACCTTCGCCTTCTCCACCGCCAACGGAAGCCCCACATAACCAATCCCAACGACTGCCACTACCGCGGTGTGGGCCCTAAACTTCGCCTTGAGTTCCTGTGCATCGTCCTGTTTGACCTCAGTCTCAACTTCAAGCGCCATAACCTTTTCCTCCAGCCTGCATTACCGGCCTGCGTGAATTCGCAGCATATCACAGAGCTGCTCCACTACGTGTTCCTGCTCCGAAGCATTAAGCTCAGGGAACATCGGAAGCGACAACGCTTCCTCTGCAGCCTTTTCGCTCTCTGGAAAATCCCCAAGCCTGTAACCGAGGTTTTCGAAAACCGGCTGCAGATGCAAAGGCAACGGATAGTACACCGTGGAGCCTATGCCTCTCGATTTCAGTTCTTCCTGTACAACATCGCGGTTAGGGACTCGTACGGTATATTGATGGTACACGTGGTAGGCCCCTTCAAGCACCACAGGACGTCGTGCAGCGTCTGCTGCCACATCTAGACCACGGTTGTAGCCCTCAGCCAGTGATCTCCTGGCCTCGACCCAATCTCCAAGATGCTTGACCTTGACATTGAGGATAGCAGCCTGCAATGCATCGAGCCGGCTGTTTATGCCCAGTAGTTCATGATAGTATTTCTTCCTTGCGCCATGTGTCCGAAGCATCCTCAGGCGTTCAGCTAGGGTGTCATCCTTGGTAACAACCATTCCAGCATCCCCGAAAGCCCCCAGGTTCTTCGTGGGGAAGAAACTGATGCATGCCATGTCCCCCAATGCTCCCACGGGTCTGCCTTTGTACCTGGCCCCTATGGCCTGCGCAGCATCCTCTATCACAGTAAGCTTGTGTTTGGCTGCAATCGCGTTTATCTGATCCATGTCAGCAGGTTGGCCGTACAGGTGCACAGGGAGTATCGCCTTCGTGCGAGCCGTTACCTTGCCCTCGATCTGCGTCGGATCTATGTTGAAGGTCTTGGGATCAATGTCGCAGAAGACCGGCTTCGCCCCCACCCTCACAATCGACCCTGCTGTTGCGAAGAACGTGAACGGCGTGGTGATGACCTCATCCCCAGGGCCCACGTCCGCGGCCATCAGGGCAAGGTAAAGCGCGTCGCTGCCATTGGCAACGGCCACCGCGTGCTTCACCCCGCAGATCTTGGCTATGGACTCCTCAAGCCTTTCGACATGATCGCCCAGTATGAACTGGCCGGAGTCAACCACCTCGCCGATGGCTGCCATCAACTCATCCCGAAGCTTGGTGTTCTGCCTCGTAAGGTCGAATGACGGTACCTGCATAGCCGAAGACGCCTCCCCTCGCGGGCATGCGCTCACCCCAGAGTAAATCAACTGCTCCGGCGGAACATCCTTCACAACCCTGGCCGGAGTACCCAGCACGATCTTGCAGGAGGGAACATCACGCGTCACAACGCTTCCTGCACCCACAACTGCCTCTTGTCCTACGGTCACGCCCGGCAGGATCACAGCGCCTCCGCCGACGCGTCCGCCATCTTCCACAATGACGCCTTTGCGATACTTGAACCGTTCTTCAGTGCGCCCCATGTAGTTGTCATTCGTAGTGCACACCATGGGCGCAATGAAGACGTTCCTCCCGAGCTTGGACAGAGCAGTAATATAAGCGGAGGTCTGTATCCTCGTGCCATCGCCTATCTCGCAATCATTCTCAACAGTCGCCGCGTGCCCAACTATGACATTCTCGCCTATCAGGCCACCCTCTCGAACCTGAGCCCCATCTGCCACAAACGAGCCAGAACCGATCTCGCTCCCAGCATATATCACAGCTCCGACACCTATCTGACACCCTTCCCCTATCCTCAGCGGAGGAAGAACATCTGAGGACGCCAGAGTGCTGGATTTCGCCTTTGTCGGCCGCTGCCCCAGCACTGAGTTGGCGCCAACAGCAACATGATCCGAGATCAGAGTACCCTCACGCACTATCACATTGCTGTCTATTCGTGCGCTTCTGCCTACCTGGGCCCCGGCCTCAATCACCACATTGCAGCCAATAGACGCTTCATCCTCCATGTGGACACCTGCGCCAATGACAGTATGGGCGCCGATGGTGACCCCTGCACCCAACGCCGCAGAAGGCGCGATAATCGCTGTATCATGAACCAAGCCTTTGCTGCTCATCCGCGCTTTCCTCCCAATGAGCCCAAACCCCGAGCCTTGGCACTCCTTTTGGACTCTTCAGCAAGCGGAAATCTCATAGTGGTCCCTATCTCCTTCGATCTCTATACGGCCGGAACCATTTCGACCGTAACCCGACCGTCTTCCCCGCTCGTCCAAGGCTCAGTGCTATTCCTCACAGCCTGCGCCACACGAACAAGAAGAGGCGGAGGTAACAGTTGTAGCCAATTGACTGAATCAAGCAGAAACAGAGCATCATTACCGGCGTATGCGCTTCACACAGACAGCGTTGACCTTTAGCCCGGCTGTAAGCCTAATCCCGTGCCAGGCGAGCTAGTCGGTAGCGTATTCGAGGTTTCCGCCTGCTGCACGGACTATACTACATTACTTTGCAGACATTCCTGCGGGGCCGCTGCACCTACTAAATGCACCACTTGCTCCCAAGACAATCTCTGCCCGCTTCGGATTCAGGGAATCTTAGTAGGATGTTGGGTGCTATCGCGGAGGTTCTTTCAACCCACTCCGATCGGTATGCACCTACTCAGGCCGTTTGTCTACTCACTCTAGACTGCACGGTCATCGCACTGTCACCTTGCGCCGTGAAGTCAACTAGCGATCCGACTAAATGGTCTTCGAGAGACCTCCCCCTTTAGTAACCTAGCACGAAGGACTCGAAACGCGATTCCTGATCCTTCTCGGCCACATCTCGCACGGACAGGAGTGACATTCGCGGGCACTCGGAATCTCCTTCTAGCCCAGCAACACACCTACTGGATTGCCATGCGATCCCGAATCGCAAGGTGTACCGGGCTCCTACGTTCTGGCGCATACGTTCATGTCCTCAATTGATGATGTGGTGGCCTCAACCTAGGACGCGTTCCCGACATTAGGCAGAACAGCACTATACACGGGACAAACCACATGTAGAAAGCCTTTACATACGCGCTGCTTGTTCCACGCGCCAACCCAAACACACTCATGACCATGATTCCGGTCATGTACCGGGTAAACGACTTATTGCCTGTCCTTAGCAATGGCCTCCAGAGTTGAAGGCCTAGGTTCATGATTAGGGAGTTGTAGACAAAGCCAGCCCATCCCATTACTTCGAATCCCTCAGTAAATGCGTAGTACCCGTATCCTCTTGCCCCGTAAGGGTCAATGAACCGGCTCACCCGTGTGCCTAGACTAGGCACGTTCAGAAGAACCAGTGAGTTGGCGATAAGGGACTTTACGGTCCCGATAGGGTCAATCCTGTCGTAATACATGGACGTCATGAGCGTTAGTGATGGAACGCAATAGTCCTGAAATACGATGTCCTCGAAAGTGAGGCTTGCATACTTGCCAGGTTCGGCAAACAGAAGCTGCACTAAAGATCGAAAGTCGGTCTGGTTTCCCCTTTCCGAGCGAATAGCATTCATGAAAACGAACGCAATGATCCCCGCAAGAGCTACACCAACGTACGTCCACCAACTGTTTCTGGCATTCTTCTCTCCAAACGCATACACAATAAGCCCCACGCACAATGCGGCTATCTCGATACGCTGGCCCGCTCTCACGCAGATCGTTAGGAACACCAGAGTGCTGATCGTCAGGATTGCCGCAGCCACGCTGCGCCCCAAGCCTGGGGTAGAGTACTCTTTCCAGTTCACGTATGACGCGTATACTGTGTACTCATAAAACGCGAAACCGGCGAAGAAGATCTTGTTATCCTTCAGCACACGTTGCGAGTGATAACTGAGCGATGAAAAATGGCTAACTGTGTAGTATATCATTATCAGATTGTGAATCAGAATCAGCACTACAAAGGCAACTCTACCTACCCGCGCTCTGGTTCCGGGATCAGCCAGTCGAAAGTAACACCCTGTCTGCGGTACAGATCGAGAGATAGCAAACAACAAGAACACACCCGAGAAGGAAGCGAAGACAAATGCGTAGAAGGGCCAAAACCACTGTTCGCCGTAGTACTGTCCACTTGATATAATAGATAGTTTATCCGGAAAGAACACATATGCTATCTGGGTGAATACCGTGTATATGTACACGAACATGTACAATACTCCAAGGACCCTGTCGACCCGCAGTATGTAGCGCATCGTCGTCATGATGAACAGAAACATGAAGCAGATGCCCACCAGCGGCGCAGACATCCTCCCTGCAAACCCCATCGTGAAAACCAAGAAGATGCACACTACTACTGACACTAGCCACACAATCGCGCGGGCTCGCTGATCCACAGGTCGAGACACCCTAGAATTGGGTTCAGCAAGCGTGTCAAATCTCATTCACACCATCCCATCCCTGTGCTGTTGCTACCGCGTGCATCTCGGTACTAGTACTGACACAGTCACAAAACACAGCATTCGGCTTTGGTTCCAACACTGGCAAGGCGATTTCGCGTGTCCAGCACGGCATTGCATACCTACATCGGCTTCTTGTACTCAGCTGGAGCGTGACCAGGTAATACCATTGCAGACTAACATGATGCCAGTGCAGTCTGCCTAAGCCATCCGGACGCAGTTGTGCCAGGCTCTGAACCACTTTCGCGGGCGCGGCGGGCGCCATCGCTAATGATCAACTCCGAAAGGCGGCGAATGCATCAGAAAGAGTGGCGCATCAGCCAGGAGGCGAAGGACCATACCTTCGGTCGTTCCCGGTTTATAGTGCTGTCAAGGGACACCTGTATCACGTGATGCATAGGCATGGATATTTCGCCACGGCCCCAATGCCATCCCATGCCATCATATTAAAGATCGAGTTCTTTAGTATACGCATGCTGACAGCATCGGCTTCTGAGAGTCCTGAGAAATCGATAGTTGCCCTTAGCTTCGCATCATCAACGCTGGCTTGACCTCCTGATCCTTGATGTCACATATGCAGTCTTCGCCGCGGCTCACTTCGTCCGCCCATAGCGCGTTTCAGTCGAAGGATAGGGCGAGAGAACCTACCTCAGCTTTCTTAACAGCGAGTTGGGGCCGGACCAATCTTGTGGCTATGCCCGCCACAACGGCTGCGTGTTTCTTTGGCTCCTTAGGCTATCCAGAACGGTCTGCTGTTGGCTCGGTCTCTATCTTGGCCGCCAGAATAGCACCTCGTCTCTGCCTTATCAACCCGCATTAATTATCATAGCATCCCTAACCTGATTAGCTACGAATTCTGCTCTGCCACTAGTTTGGAAAGCACCATGCTCTAGCTGATACCGGACTCAAGGTGAGATGTATCGCCACCGAAGCAGCAAGACCCAATGCGCAAACCCTATCCCCGCTCGGCGACATCGGAGACGATAGCGGTACTGTGCGGACACTTCGCTACCACCGGCAGTTCCCTTTGGGGGCTAACCCACGCGCTTTGGCGATTCGGCTTGACTCCTCAGTCAGCGGAAACCTAATCATGTTGCCCGTTTCCTGTGAACGATAGATAGCCAGAACTAGCTCCACCGCGGCCCGTCCATGCTGCCCAGTGACAGGCGGCGCTCCATCTGTCCTGATGGCGTTGATCATCGCCTCAAGCAATGGGCCATGGCCACTTCCATAGACGCTCGCGGGGTCCGGCTCATCCACAAGATCCTGGCCATTGCTGCCATCGGAGAACTCCCACCGCTCAACCCTGTTGACGGCCACACCGCCTATTGACACCGAACCGTGTTCGCCAAAGATGGTCAGAGTCTCCTCCCAGTTGGAAGGGTAAACGTTGTTGGACGCCTCAATGACGCCAAGTGCTCCTGACTTGAACCTGATGGCGGCTACGCCAACGTCCTCAGTTTCGATCGATCTGAACTGGGTTGCTGTGAAAGCCCCAAGGCTATCCGGCTCTCCCGCCATCCATCGAAGAAGATCTATGCCGTGCACAGATTGGTTCATCAGTGCACCGCCATCCTCCACCCAAGTTCCACGCCACTCAGCCTGTTCATAGTAGTCTTGATCGCGATTCCAGCGAACAGCGACAGCAGCGTGAGACAGCCTTCCGAACCGGCCCTGATCCAGTGCTTTACGCAGTCTCCTGATGGGAGGGTTGAACCTATTCTGATGGACAGCGCATAGCTTGACGCCCGCGTCATCACATGCTTCTATCAGGGCGTCGATCTCGGTGAGAGTCAGACCTATGGGCTTCTCGACCACCACATGCTTTCCAGCTCGGGCGGCGTCAATGCCAATGGCGGGATGCCCACCACTGGGAGTCGCGATGCATACCACGTCGACATCACTGCGTTCCAGGACTCTGCGGTAGTCGTATACAGCCTCGCCTCCGTAGAGGCGTGCATATTCATCAGCTCGTTCAGGCACGATATCGCAGACAATAACAAGCTCAGCATCATCAAGCTTGGCTAGTGCTCTAGCATGGTAGTGAGCTACGCGCCCGCAGCCTATCAGCCCGAATCTCAATGGTCTATTGCCCATTCCACAAGTCCTCCAATAGTGTCTAGCGCCAGGATCGTTCCCAGCTCAGAAACGACACTCCTCCGCCACAACGTTACGCCACCCCGCCCGACTCAAGGAGCACCACGAGCGATTCTCGTCCCTGGTGTGGTCCCGTGCCCGCCTCCACCACCTGCGCTATCTCCCTCATCGTCGCCCTCAGGGCCTCCACATCCGGCTCTGCATCCTTCGCCACGAATATCTTCCTATGCTTGGTCGAGGTGGCCACCTCTTCGGTGGTGAGAATCTCCTCGAACAGCTTCTCTCCGGGGCGTATGCCGGTGTAGGCGATCTCGATGTCCTTCCCGGGTTCCATGCCGGATAGGCGGATTATCTCCTCAGCGAGCTGAGTAATCTTGATCGGCTCGCCCATGTCGAGTACGAATATCTCCCCGCCTTTGCCCATGGCGCCTGCCTGGATCACGAGCTGCACGGCCTCGGGTATCGTCATGAAGTAGCGCGTCATGTCGGGGTGGGTAACAGTCACCGGCCCGCCCTCGGCTATCTGCCTGCGGAACATGGGCACCACGCTTCCCCGGCTGCCGAGCACATTGCCGAACCTCACGGCCATGAACTTGGTCTGGCTCGTTGACCCGATGGACTGGACTATCATCTCAGCGGCGCGTTTGCTCATCCCCATCACACTGATGGGGTTCACCGCTTTGTCGGTAGAGATCATCACAAACCGCTTGGCGCCATGCTTGTCCGCTGAGCGGGCCACATTCCTGGTGCCCAACACATTGTTAGTGAGCGCCTCTTCCGGGTTGGCCTCCATCAGCGGCACATGTTTGTGCGCTGCTGCGTGGAACACCACATCCGGCTTGTACTCCTCGAACACCCGGTCGATGCGGTGCTCGTCACGTATGTCAGCTATGACGGCAACCGTGCGCTGCCCGGGGTGCCTCCGCTTAAGCTCCTGCTCTATCTCGAAGATGCTGCTCTCCCCGTGGCCCAGCAGGATAATGCTCTTCGGCTTGAACCGTGTGATCTGCCTGACGATCTCAGAGCCTATGGAACCGCCGGCCCCAGTCACCAGGACGGTCTGGCCGGCAAGATACGCGCCGATCTGGTCTAGGTCAAGATCCACAGGTTCACGGCCAAGGAGGTCTTCGATCTGGATGTCGCGGAGTTGCTTCACGCTCACCTTGCCGTCTACAAGCTCATATACCCCAGGCAGCGTCTTGATCTTCACCTTCAGATCCCTACAGGCATCCATGACCTCGCGGATCACAGAGCCGGGGACAGACGGCATCGCGACTATCACTTCACCCACGTGATACCGCTCAATGATCTCCGCCAGCTCGCTTCGAGCGCCCAGCACCGGAAGGCTATTAAGTACCCCTCCGCGCTTCGCGGGATTGTCGTCTATGAACCCCACGGCAGTTCGGCCCATCTCGGGATGTGCAGCCAGCTCCTTGGCCACCAGAGCCCCGGCAGACCCCGCGCCTACAATCACCACACGGCATGCCTGGTTCTTCGCTGAAGGCCCATTGGATCCATCATTACCGTCGGATTGATGGCCCATCGGTAGTTCCGCAAACAGCCTCTCCCTGAACCGGCTCAGCCCGATCAGGGCAACGGCTGCAAGATACGATATGAGTAGAGCTCCCCGTGATAGGCCCATCGCGGGCCATACCGCCATCAGTCCGCGTTCCGCGACGTAGCCCATGGTGACGCTCGCAGCCACGGCGACCATGTCCCGCACACTCGAGTATTTCCACAGGCGCTGATACATCCCGAATACCGACATTACAGCGATTCTCACCGGCACAGTGGCGTACCACGTCCGTATGCAGGATTGTGCCGAGGCTAGCGGAACGGCGTATTCGAACCTCACCAGCAGCCCGATCATGTCGGCAGCCATGAGGATCAGCGCATCGAGCAGCAGATAACTGCGCTGAGATATCCGCCATGTCCTCGGAATCACCCTGCCACTCCCTCCCCTGCGTCCATGTGTCGATATCCGCTGCCGGCAAGTCGTGACTACTCTTGCTTCTTCGAGTTGGCCCGCTTCCCGGGCCGCGCGCTGTAGTACCCGGAGTACTCTGTCACGCTTTCAACTCCGGGGCCCACGTGCCTTGGGATTGCGCCGAGTATTGGCAACCCCAGCACGGCTTCCACGTCTTCAGCCGACTTCATTGAAGTGTCGGCGAACTCCATAACGAACGCCATTCCTACTCCCGCAAACACGCCTAGAACCCCGGCGATGGCAGTGTTCAGAAGCTTTCGAGGCTTCACCGGGCTAGTCGGAACAACCGCCGGGTCAATCCGCCATATGTCCGATGTCTGCATCTGCTCGGTGATGCGCATCTCTTCGTATCTGGTCCTGAGCATTATGTATATCTGCTGCGCCACATCGAGGTCTCGGGTCACCCGCGCTAGGTCCAGTTCCTTCTGGGGCAGAGTTCCGAGTCGCGCCTCTTCCGTGGCGATC
>Ga0255344_1002575_pt1 | contig 21566 bp, 15 predicted proteins | sample wastewater_treat_5_FD_192414 | JGI IMG/M metagenome (GOLD analysis project Ga0255344, IMG submission 192414) | Wastewater microbial communities from Lulu Island WWTP, Vancouver, Canada - plant18 | ecosystem: Engineered > WWTP > Wastewater > Unclassified | place: Canada: Vancouver, British... | reverse complement strand
AAAGCGGTTCTCTACGCTTCGGACCCCGCATACCTCGACGCCGTGCTGGCGGAGGAAAAAGGCTGGCGTGAGATTGCGGTCCCGCCCATGAGCCTGGTGGTGTTCCGGCGCGAGGACCTGGCCGCGTACTCGGTGGAGCCCTTCGAGTTCGTCGCCCAGGAGAGAAAGGGCGCGGAGCCATGACAGACACTCCAATGAACCCCATGAACCAGGCAATGAACCCAACAGAACCCTTGAAGCCGAACACAAACGGAATGCTGAGACTCTTCGTCTACGGCACCCTGAAGCGCGGTTTCTGGAACCACGACCGATTCTGCCGGGGAGTCCTGGCGGTGGAGGACGCCGTCGTCCGCGGCCGCCTCTTCGAGAAATCCTCCGGCATCCCGGTCCTGGAGGTCCCGGAGGAGGACATCCTTGCCGTCGGGACCACCAACCCGCTCGCCGACGTGGCCACACAAGCGCGCGTCGTGGCTCGCATGTCCAATCCCGAGCCAACCCCCGACCGTCTCCCGAAGAAGGGCACAGGCGCGCCCTGGGGCCCCGTGTATGGGGAGCTTCTGACCTTCAATGATCCCGAAAACCGCCTTCCGGCCATCGACCGGCTGGAGGGGTTTCATCCCGGCGGTCCCTGCCTCTACCGCCGGGTTCTGGTACCGATCCTGGTAAATGGAGCGGTTCTTCCGGCTTGGCTTTACGTGGGTGAAAACTCAATGTCGAGGAGGTTCACGCCTCTCGGCGAGTCTCGGTGGCCCCGGTAGCCTCCGTTCGGTCAAATCCGGAGAAACTCGGAAAAACCAGTTGACAGGCACGCCGACTTTTGTATAATTTAGGTCAGTTTGTTCCGGTTACGCCGGATGAAATCCGATGAAGTTCATCCGGCAGCTGCCGATCCGACAATCGACAAGGAGTAGGCATTCAGACGTGGGACGAGAAATGAATCGACTGGAGTCAGTGATGGAAGATCGATGGCTCTCCGTAGATGAGATAGCGGCCTATCTCGGGATCAAGCGGGATACGGTCTACAAATGGATTTCTGAAAAGCAGATGCCCTCGCACCGGATGGGCCGCCTGTGGAAATTCCGCAAGGAAGAGGTGGACGAGTGGGTAAAGACAGGGGGAGCAGCGGAGTCCGATTCTCAGAATTCGGATACGGGGAAGAAATGATGGATGTTCTGCTGACATTTACAGGATTTCATGACCCTTATTTCAAGGGATTGGTTGACCAGGAGGAACAGCCTGGACCCATCCTTTCCCTCCTATCCACACGCTCATTCGATCATATATTTCTCTTCGATACCCCAAGCACGCAGCGGGTTACCGGGGAAACAAAGGACGCTATCAAGAAGATCCATCACGGGAGCGAGGTTCACGTTCTCGAAATCAACCTTGCCGATCCGACGAATTACCAAGAGATATTCAGGGGGCTCAGAACTCATCTTCATCGCATCATTGAGGATTTTACTTCAGCACGCTTCTTTGTCGCAGTCGCTTCGGGAACGCCTCATATGCATGCCTGCTGGGTTCTCCTTACGGCCTCCGGCGAAATTCCCGCCCGCATCCTCCATGTGCGACCACCGCATTTTGTAACAAAACAACACCCGCTCGTAACCGAGGTGGATTTGTCCTCGCGTGAGTTCCCTACCGTCAGGTTTCAGGATGTATCGATCCCTGTTGAAGAGAGCCAAGCCGATGTTGATTCCGTCAGAGTGCAGCTTGGCATTGTGGGAGATCACTCCGCGATGCAGAGTTCACTCGAGATGGGTGCCATGCTGGCTCCATCACAGGCCCCGGTCCTTATCTTTGGCGAGACAGGGACCGGCAAGGAGCTATTCGCACGGTACATTCACCGATTGAGTGGAAGGCCGCGAGAGACCTTTGTCGCTGTAAATTGTGCAGCAATTCCGGAAGACCTTGTCGAAAGCCTGCTGTTCGGTCACAAGAAAGGAGCCTTTACTGGCGCGATTAACGACCAGGTTGGCAAGTTCGATACGGCCGATAAGGGGACCCTTTTCCTTGATGAGCTCGGAGAGCTTCCCATGCCCGCACAGGCCAAGTTGCTGAGAGTTCTGCAAGATGGACTGGTAGAGCCGATTGGACAAGCCAAGGCGCATAAGGTTGACGTGCGGATTGTGGGTGCAACGAATCGGGACTTACGCAAGCTGGTGAGGCAAGGTAAATTCCGTGAAGATCTTTTTTATAGGCTCAACGTCGGCGAAATCAAACTTCCTCCGCTCCGTGAAAGACGCTCTGACATTCCCAAACTGGCGCTTCACATTCTCGATAGGTTGAATGGCTCTTTGCGACGACCCAAGAGGTTGTCGGCGGAAGCTTTGTCCAGGCTGCAATCTCACAACTGGGAGGGGAATGTTCGCGATTTGGAAAACGTCATCGAGAGGTCTGTTCGTCTTTGCCGCAATGATGTTTTGGACGCAGACGACCTCCTGATCACGGAACCGGTCACCTACGCGGACCCACTGGATGCACTTCCCGAGCCCTACGAGGGATTCTCATTGGATGAGTTTCTCGGGAGCGCTCGGAAGCAAATGATTCTCCGTGCGCTTGAAGCAGCCAACGGCAACCAAAGCCAAGCGGCTCGAATGCTTGGGATCACGCCGCAGGCGGTGCACAAGTTCTTGCAATCGAGACCAAAGACTTAAACCAAGGTTTAAGATGTTTCAACCTGGGTTGAAGGATAAGATGATGCCAGGGATAACGACAAACATACTAACACGCGTGATAACAATGGGTTGCCGCTCACTCCGGGAAGTGGCATGGGCTTTGCTCTATATCGGACACAGACAGACCGATCAAGGGTCCGAAACCAGAAAGGAGCAGCCATGCCAACATTTACGGTCACATCAATCATCGACGGAGATACTTTCGAGGTCAACCCTCTATGGAAATGGAACGGTGAGACGGGTACCCGAGTCCGCCCGGCGGGCTACGATGCCCCGGAGCTTCACGCCTATGGAGGCCAAGCGGCTAAGGACAAGTTGTCAAAACTCATATATGCGGGGCAAGTCGAACTTCGGACTGCCCACAAGATCGACCGAGGACGCCTGGTCTGCGAGGTCTATTTCAGAAACACGAATCTTGCGGATTACTTTCCCGAGTGGCAGTGATCGGCTGGAATTTCAGGAGGAGCGCCTGTGAAGGATTATTCGACTGAAGCAGATGCGAGGATTGTCATCGACGATCTGCTCCGCCAAGCGGGGTGGGACCCCGCCGACAAGTCGCAGGTGCTCACCGAACATGCTTTGCCTGAGGGTGGACGTGCCGACTATCTCATGTTGTCTCGGAACGGTCGCCCGCTTGCCATCATAGAGGCAAAGCGCACGGCCATAGAGCCATATACGGCCAAACAACAGGCGCTGCCATATGCCAAAAAAATCGGCTCGCCGTTCATCTTTCTTACGAATGGTGAACTCATCTATTTCTGGGACTACGGCAACGACGATGCCCGGATCGTAAATTCCTTTTTTTCGCGCCGCGACCTTGAGCGTTTGGTGGAAATGCGCGCAACTCGGAAGCCGCTCGCGACGATAGAAATCCCCGAGTATTACCTTCGCCAAGGTGAGACCCGGCAGGTGCGGCCCTACCAGCGTGAAACCATGCAGGCTCTGGACCACGCTGTGGAGCTCGGCAAGCGCCGTTTTCTGATTGAACTACCCACCGGCACAGGCAAAACTGATCTCGTCTCCATCTATATCAAGCGGCTCATCCAGGCCGGACGCGCCGAGCGCATTCTGTTCCTGGTAGACAGGGAGCAGCTCGCCAAACAGGCGCTCGAAGCCATTCAAGACATTCTGAACCAGTACAGCAGTTACTGGCTACGCCCAGGCATGGTCCGGCAGGAACAACAGATTACGGTCTGTCTGCTCCAGACGATGATCAGCCGTTACACGGAATTCACCAGTGGCTATTTCGACGTGGTCATAGCCGACGAATGCCACCGTTCCATCTATGGCTCTTGGCAGACCGCGCTAACGCATTTTGATGCGCTTCACATAGGGCTGACTGCAACACCCTCGGCCTATATCGAGCGGAACACATTTCAATTCTATCAGTGCCGCGACGGCCAGCCGGATTTCGCCTTTCCGATCCTGCAGGCGTTTCGGGATGGCTTTTTGGTGCCTTACAAATTTGCCACCGGCATCACCCAAATCCTTGCTGAAGGTGCGGAGGTCGATGAGCAAACATACGACCCGTCCGAATTTGAACGCAAATGGACGAACGAAGACTCCAACAAGAAAATGATGCAGGAGTTCGACCGGCTCGCCTGGGAGAACTTCAAAGAGTTGGCTCCAGGTCAAAAGACCGGACCTGGCAAGACCATCGTTTTTGCCATCACCAAGCACCATGCCGCGAGGCTGGCTCATTTCCTGAACGAACTGCATCCTGAACTCAAGGGTCAGTATGCCGAGGTTATCACGAGCGACGTTGCGGACGCTGACGATCTCATCCGCAAGTTCAAACGCGAGGAGTATCCGCAGGTAGCCGTTAGTGTCGGTATGCTGGATACCGGCTTCGACTGTCGGGAAGTTCTCCACCTGGTAATGTGCCGCCGGGTGCGCAGTCCCATCCTCTACCAACAGATGAGGGGGCGCGGAACGCGCACGGCAGATCATATCCAGAAGCAGAAATTTGTCATCTATGATTTCTTCGGCAACCACGACTACTTCAACGATAGCGATACCGACATCTTCACCGGCATCGGTCGCGGACATGCTCCTGGCGGCGAACGCAAACCACCCAAACCGCCAGGCGACCTTGTCGAGCTTGGCCTCGAGGACGAGTGGCTCCACGCGGTCACTTATGTGGAGGTGGGGCCAGAGGGTGAGCGAGTCGACAAGCGCGACTATGTCACCAATTGGGAAACAAGCGTTCAATCCGCCGTGAAGGATGACCCGATCATCCAGAAGGTCCGGCGAGGAGAATTGCTCACCGAAGACGAGGAAAAAGCGCTGGCTGACCGGTTGAACCGGCCGGAGATGTATTTCAACGAGGAGAACCTTCGCCGGGCCTACCGCCAGCCGGGTGGCAACCTGATCGATTTTATCAAGGCCGCTCTTGGCAGCCTCAAGATCAAACCCCGCGAAGAGGAATTGACCGAGAATTTCCAGGCATGGCTGGTCGCAAAATCGATCACACCCCAGCAGGCGCAGTATCTATCACTCCTCAAGAACCGCGGCATCGCCCGCGGCCGCATCGAGCTGGAGGATTTGTTCCAGCCGCCACTTTCCATTTTGAATGCGGCAGAGTTGGGCGTTGAGCTCTTCGGCGAGAGGGGGCTCAAGGAAATCATCCAGGATTTGAACGATTCGGTCTTCATGAAGAAGGTCGCATAAGGAGCAGCGATGAACCAGGATTTGCGCAGAAAATTGAACCGGATCACCGACATTCTTTGGGCCGGCGGTGTGACGAATCCGGTTACCTATATCGAACAGATTTCGTATCTGATTTACCTCAAGCTGCTCGACGAGGAGGAATCCAGCCGCGAACTTAAAGAGCGGCTCATGGGCAAACAGACCAACGGTAACGGCAAACTGCTCTACCCGAAACAGGCCGAACGTTTCCGTTGGTCCAAGTGGCGTTTCAAGAGTGGTACGGATCTGCGCGACTTCGTGCGCGACCACGTTTTTCCCTATATGGCTTCGCTGGTGAAGGAGGAGCCGCAGATCGCCGAGTATTTCCGCGACGCCGTGCTTGAGGTCGTTGACCCCAATGTGCTCAAGCAAGTGGTGGACGAGATCGACGGCATCGACTTCGCCAAGCTCGGCACCGACGTGAAGGGCGACATCTTCGAGTACATGCTGACCCACCTGGGGCAGTCCGCTCTGAACGGTCAATTTCGAACGCCCCGCCAGATCCGAACCATGATGGTCGAGATGGTGGACCCCAACCTAGGGGACACGATCTATGACCCGGCTTGCGGTACCGGCGGCTTCCTCATCGATGCCGTCGAGTACATCCTGGCCAGATACTCGACCGAGCCTCAGGAAGTACCCATCTACGGCGAGGAGTGGCTGGAAAAGCGCGACCAGTCCATCAAGGAGGCGAAGAAGGACATCCCGACGTTGCAGACCTACCGAAAGGGTCCGGGGGAAAAGGTTCCCAACTGGGAGCTTTTGGAGAGGTCTATCTATGGCATCGACGTATCGCGCCAGATGATGCGCATCGCCATGATGAATCTGGTGCTGCACGGCATCCGTCAGGCCAACGTCAAGCGTGCCAATACGCTTTCTGATATGGGTGGCCTCACCGAGGACGATCTGAACCGCCGCTATAAGGTGATCCTTTCTAATCCGCCCTTTGCCGGTGTGCTCCCCAAGGAATCCATCCGCAAGGACCTCCCCACCAACTCCAAGAAGAGCGAGCTGCTCTTTCTGGGGGTGATGATGGAGGCCCTGGCTCCGGGCGGCCAGTGCGCCGTGGTGGTGCCCGAAGGGCTGCTTTTCGGCTCGACCTCGGCGCATGTGGAACTCAGGCGCAAGCTGGTCGAAGATTTCGACCTTCTGGCTGTGGTGTCGCTGCCTGCCGGGGTTTTTAAGCCCTACGCGGGTGTTAAGACCGGGGTTCTGGTCTTCAGGCGGCCCACTTCCGGTGCGAAGAAAGATAAGAAAACCAAACACAAAGAAAAGGTCTGGTTCTATGAGGTGCGTGCGGACGGCTTCGACCCGGACAAGATTTCCGGTGGTGGCAGACCTGAAACCCCCGAACGAAACGACATCCCTGATCTACTTAGCGAGTGGAAGGTCTACAAGGAATCGAAGTTCTCGAATCCGCCGGGTGTCGAAGGTGGAACGCTTTTGCAACCCGGCAGCGAAGAGCCGCGCTGCTGGTGGGCAACCATCAAATCTGTTGCCGAAAACGATTACAACCTTGCCGCTGGCCGCTACAAGCCGCAGATCGCCGAAAAGGCACCGGATGACGACCCTGCGCAGCTTATCCGGGAAACTCTAACCATCGAACGTGACATTGCAGGGGGGTTGGAGAAACTGCTTCGGGAAGTGGAGGCAGCGGAATGAAGTGGCACCATGTGGAAATGGGCAAAGTTGCCAACGTTGTCAGTGGATTCGGCTTCCCGCGGGAATTCCAGGGCCTAACCGATGAAGAATTTCCGTTCTTCAAGGTTAGCGATATGAATCTTCCTGGAAACGAAAAATGCATGACAACCATCGCCAACACCATTTCCGGAGCAACCCTTAAGAAGCTGAAAGCGAAGGCATTTCCTAAAGGCACAATAATTTTTCCAAAAATTGGGGCTGCAATCGCCACGAATAAAAAACGCGTTCTGACTCAACCTTCGGTGGTTGACAACAATGTCATGGGCTTAATCCCCAAATCTCAAATAAACTCATGGTATCTCTACTACTGGATGCTGCAATTTGATCTCCGAAGTGTCAGCAACATTGGTCCAGTGCCTTCCATGCGTAAAACAGAGGTGGAGCGGGTATCAATTCCTTTGCCTCCTCCCTCCGAGCAGCGCCGTATTGTCGAAATTCTCGATCAGGCTGATGCGTTACGCAAGAAACGTGCTGAGGCTGATGCCAAAGCTTCCCGCATTCTCCCCGCACTTTTCTATGGGATGTTCGGCGATCCGGCCACGAATCCGAAGGGGTGGGAGCAGAAGTCGTTTGATGACACATTTGACGACTGTACTGCGAAGTTTCCCAAACTACAGCGAAACGCCTATCATCAGGCTGGGAAATTCCCAGTAGTAGACCAAGGCAAGGAACTGATCGCTGGATACACCGATGACAAGTCTCTCGTTACGGCTGTGGATCAATCGGTCATCGTGTTCGGGGACCACACACGAATAGTCAAGTTCGTGGACTTCCCATTTGTTGCAGGGGCTGACGGAAGCCGCGTTTTCATGGCGAAAAAAGGGTTTTTGCCGGCTTTTCTGGCTTGCCAATTGGAACTCCAACCCATTCCAAATCTCGGATACTCTCGCCACATGCGAGAGGTGCGTCGTTTACACTTCATAGCACCCCCATTGGAACTTCAAGAGTCTTTTACGCAGCACTACATTGATACATGCCAACTTCTCAGATCTCAAGCCTCCTGCTGTTCCCGAATCGACGCTATCTTCCGAAACCTTCTCTACCGTGCCTTCACCAGCGATCTAACCGCCAAGTGGCGTGAGGCGCACATGAAAGAACTCCTGCAGGAGATGGAACGGCAGGCGAAAGCCTTGGGGATTAAAGAGCCATGAGAATTGCGAAAGTTCATATCGAAAATTACCGCTCGCTCAAAGACTTCACTCTTGAGCCAGGTTCGTTCTGTGTTCTCATCGGTGAAAACAATGCGGGAAAGTCGAATATTTTGCGGGCGCTCAACTTGGTGCTCGGAGATGCATGGCCTTCCGACCGAAGCTTTTCAGAAGAGGATTTCTACAACCAAGATACCAACCGAGACATCCTGATTCAGGTGTTTTTCGATGAAACGATCGAGGAATGGCGCAATAAACACAAGGTTGAAATCCGAGGAATTCAGCTTCGTTGCAAGGCGTATAAGCGGGCGGTAAAGGGAAAACCAGCCGGGACACTGAAAGTCGATTTTACCTGTATTGATGAAAATGGGAACGAGGCCGCTCACCCGGAGGAGCCACTACAAAAGGGGCAGCAATATAAAGGACGTTGGGTGCCAGTAAGAGTGTCCGGTGAGTTGCGGGAAAAACTGCCTTTCATCTATGTCGATGTGCTTCGTGATTACAACCGCCAGACGCCCGGAAGCCGCTGGTCGGTTCTCCGGCGGCTGTTCAATGAGGTCAATACCGAGTTCCTTAACGACAAGAAAGAAGTCAAGATTCCACAGCCAGACGGCACTACAGTAAAGATGACGCGCAAGGAGGCCTTTGCCCAAGCCGTCCGCGACGCCTACAAGTATTTGCGGACGGACAGCTTTCAGGAAATTGAAAAGCGGCTCGCGCGAAATGCCATGGAACACATGGGTCTGGTTGAGGGCGAGGGTAAGATCGAACTTCACTTTGAAAGCCATGACCCGACCAATGCCTATAAGTCGCTCCAGCTTTATGTCCAGCAGATGGGAATTGAGAGCCCGGCGGGAGAAGTCGGGGCCGGACTGCAAAGCGCCATCGTGGTCGCCATTTTCCGGACTTATGAGGAAATGAAAAAAGAAGGGGCCGTTTTCGCAATTGAAGAACCCGAAGTGTTTTTGCATCCGCAAAAGGCCCGCTATTTTCAGACGGTGCTTGAAAGCCTTTCTGAATCGGGTAATCAGGTTTTTCTCACCACTCACTCCCCTATCTTCGTTCAGGTGCACAAGCCTGAGAACATCGCCGTTATACGACGCACCACTGAACTAGGTACCCAAGCGTGCCAGGCTCAAGCCTGCGATTTGACAGACTCAGAGCGACAAGTTCTTCGTCTGTTGACGGAGTTCGATGCCGAGCGGAAGGAACTTTTCTTTGCCAAGGCTGTGCTTTTGGTAGAGGGTGCAACGGAAAAAGTTGCTTTGCCCTTAGCATTCAAGACACTGGGCTACGACATTAACCGTTTGGGAATATCCATTGTTGAAGTTGGCGGCAAGACAAAGATTCCGCTTTTTGTCCGCGTTCTTAACTCTCTGAAGATTCCGCATGCTGTATTGGCAGACCACGATATCCAACAGATGAACGATGGCTGGTCAGAAAACAAAAGGACGAAGGTTTCCGAAAACAACAAAAAGCATGAGCGTTGGAATAGGGATATTGAAAGCGTTTGCGAAAACGGCACACTTTTCTGGATGAAGCCCAACTTTGAATCTGAGCTTGGGCTTCCCAAGAACGAAAACGAAAAAATAGACAGGGCGATGGAGAAGTTCACAGACGATACGAAAAGCGATATCCCTCAATCCTTGAGCGCGCCAATCGAGTTTCTGATAGCAAAGGTGAGACCATGTTGACCGCCTTACGAATCGGCAATTTCAAGGCCTTTGCCGAAACGCAGCGAATTCCCGTCCGTCCCTTGACCTTGATCTATGGTGCGAACAGTTCCGGGAAATCGAGCGTGCTGCACAGCATGATTCTCGCCCGTCATGCGCAGGAGACGGGCGATTTGGATGTTCATCGCACCAATGTGGGTGGCGAATCGGTGGATTTGGGTGGATTCCGCCAGTATGTCCACAGGCGTGAGGCCAATCGCCGGGTCGAGTGGGCCATGGACCTGGATACGAGTTCATTCAAGGACCGGCTCGCGGAACTCTTCGCGCCCGTGAAGCAGGTCACGATGCTCCTCAATCTTGGCATTGGCCTGGACGATCAGGACCATCCGCTCCCGGAGTCAATTCCTGAAATTCACACCTATGAACTTCTCGCCGATGGTCAGAGCCTTCTCCGGATGAGTCGCCGCAGAGACGGTAAGCTTCAGCTCGACCGCTTGGATCACGAACATCCTGTATTTCGGGAAGTTATAAAGGCGATGGTCCTGCTTTCTACAACGACCGAAACGATTCACCCGGAGGACTTTGAGGGCCTTGATGAGGCGATTGCGGAGCTTGTCCCGGAGGTGGTGGCAAAGAGCACGCAGTTTTTGCCGGACGGATTGGCGGAATCAAATGTTTTCAGCCCGGGCGGTCAGGCTAGGCTTTTTACGATCAGCAAAGCCCGCAGAAAAGAGGAGTTGAGCGCGGCAGTACGTTCATTCCTTCCCCGCAAGATCGACGAGATTCTAAGAGGCGTCGGGCAGGTGGTCGCAGGCGAACTATCGCGGCTCAGATACTTGGGTCCATTGCGGTCTTATCCGCCGCGCCATCTGGCCTTTTCTCAGCACCACGATCCGAACTGGTATGCCGGCGGAGGCTACGCGTGGGACGTGATTCGTCGTGACGCAAGTGTTCGGAAACTGGTTAATGAATGGCTCTCCGCGCCTGACCGACTCCAGACACCATACGAACTGATCTTGCGAGACCTGGTTGGGATTGATCAATTGGAGGGCCCGCTTCTCGATGGGCTTGAACAAATTGAACTCGATATGGAGCCAGATTACGACGACAGCCCCACGCCAACCGGGGCTTATCCTGTCGTCAAGGACCCGGAGGCGGAAGCGGTGAAGATCCGAGACCTTATCCGTTCCTCGGATATCGACAAGCTCAATGAGCTGATCATGATCGACCGCCGATCGAACACAGTGGTGAGCCATCGGGACGTGGGGATTGGCGTCAGTCAGGTGTTGCCGATCCTTGTGGGCGCATATGCCTCGAGGAACCAGATTGTCGCCATCGAGCAACCGGAAATCCATTTGCACCCAGCGCTCCAGGCCGACTTGGGAGACGTTTTCATCCAATCTGCGCTTGGCCCAGGCAGGAACAGGTTCTTGATTGAAACGCATAGCGAACACTTGCTTTTGCGCGTAATGCGTCGGATGCGTGAAACCAGCAACGACGAACTGCCTGAAGGAGTTCCACCTATCACTCCGAAGGACGTGTGTGTGTTGTTTGTACAGCCGAAGGGGACATCATCGGCGGTGCGCCACCTGGAATTAGATGAAGAAGGTCAGCTCCTGGACGCGTGGCCGGGCGGCTTCTTTGAGGAAGGCTACCGGGAACGGTTTGCGTGAAGGAGGAGCTGCCTGTGCTTTATGAATTTGCCATGACGCCTGACCTATTCGACGCATCCGTAGCCAACTCAGACGGCAGAGCAAGCATTATTCTGGTCGAACTTTTGCGGGGGATAGCCGAAAACGGCCTATTGGCAAACCTTCACAAAGACCGATGGTTACGTCATGTAACAGAGCAGAGGGCAACGACACTTTCACCCGCATTGAAAGATAAAGTCCTTACATGCCTTTCGGTGCTGCATGATCGGCATCGGCTGGTTCGACATCCGAAGTGCATGGCTGGCGATCCCGGCAATGATAAGGAATGGTTGAACCTGGCCTTCGATTCGCATGACCGGATTCCCTTTCACGCCATTGTCCTGAGCCAACCGTTAATAGACGGTTGCGGCCGCGAATGCGACGCTTTGGTCGAGTTCTTTGGCTCTTTGGATTCAGCGCAGTGGAACGGGCGACGGAAGAGGACATTGTCTCTGACCAAATCGGCTGCCGACTACCGCGCCGCTCTTGCTCCGATATTGCGTCATGCGAAATCCCTGGCGCTTATCGACCCTTGGCTGAACTCGCATGAATCACGCTACCTCGACACGGTTACCATCTGCTCGAACGTTTTGGGACAAAGAGGACATGCGAGGCTTCAAGGGCGTATCGATATCCATGCGGAAGCTGGTAAACAGAGGCCCGATGGGCAAACCGTTGCAGACCACCTCGCCGGCTGGGAACAAAAGCTTCGACCGCTGATAGCTGTGGATGGCCATCGATTCAGGGTGTTCCTCTGGGAATCTTTACCTGGTTCTGAGTCGATGCATGACCGTTTTATCCTGACGGATCAATGTGGCATTTCTGCTCCCGGCGGACTGGATTGCCGAAGTCACTCCCATGCCAATAGAACGGACTGGAGCCTGCTTGACGAGGATGTAAGACAACGCCACTGGAACGAATACGACCCCCCTGTGAGCCCCTTCAAGTTGCTGGGGAATACGGAGATTTCATGACGAGAGTTAGGTGCAGATCAGCCGGAAGATTCACAAAAAGATGACTAACGAGGAAATAGCCAGGTTCTTCAACACCACGCGACCCTTCATCCAGGGCAACCCGAACCTGCGCGATCCCCAGGTCGAGGGGTGGTTCCGCACGCGCCAACATTTCCGGAACAGTTCCGAGCACGCCATCCTTCAGATTCCGGTGGGCTGCGGCAAGACAGGCCTCATGGCCCTGCTGCCTTTTGAGACCGCCCAGGGGCGGGTCCTGGTGATTGCTCCGAACCTTGAGATTCGTCGGGGTATTTCCACTGCCTTCGATGTCGCCGGACGTGAATGTTTCTGGACCTCGACGCGCGTTCTGACCGACGTGAGTCATGGCCCCTTCACGGCCGTCCTGGACGGCCAGGACGCGAACATCCACGACTGCGAGAACTCGCATATCGTGGTCACCAACATCCAGCAATTGGCCAGCCGGGCTGACCGCTGGCTTCCGGCCTTCGCGGATGATTTCTTCGACCTGATCCTGGTGGACGAAGGCCATCACAACGTCGCCAGAAGTTGGGAACGGGTTTTCGAACGGTTCCCCAACGCCAAGGTCGTAAGCCTGACCGCCACGCCTTTCAGGGGCGACGGACGCGAGATCGCCGGCGAGCGGGTGTACGCGTATCCGTTCCGGACGGCCATGGTGCGTGGGTACATCAAGCAGATCACCGCCGTGAACGTCGCGCCAGAGGAGATCTCATTCACTTATCGAGGAGATGCCCGACGGCACACCCTTGAGGAGGTCCTTCAACTCCGGGACGAGGAATGGTTCAGCCGGGGTGTGGCCCTCGCGCCCGAGTGCAACCGGTCCATCGTGGATGCCAGCATCCAGTGGCTTCAACAACTCCGGGAAACCGGCACATTCCATCAACTGATCGCGGTCGCATGTTCGGTGGACCACGCCCGCCAGGTCCGGTCTCTTTATGCCGAGCGCGGTCTGCAGGCACGTGAAATTCACAGCAACATGCCGGCAGAGGAAATTGAGGACGTGCTCCAGGACCTGCGCCGGGGCCGGATCGATTGCATCGTTCAGGTGCGCATGCTTGGCGAGGGATTTGACCATCCGAACCTGAGCGTGGCCGCCATCTTCCAGCCCTTCCGGTCGCTGTCGCCCTATGTCCAGTTCATCGGAAGGGTCATGCGGGTGATCCACCAGAACAATCCGCAGCACCCGGACAACCGGGGCGTGGCGGTCTCCCACGTGGGGTTGAATATCGACCGTCATTGGGAGGATTTCAGGCGGATCGACCAGGAGGACCAGGCACTCATCCAAGGCTGGCTTGAAGCCGGAGACGAGCGGCCTCCGGCCGATGAGCCGGGCCGCCGCAGACGCCTGACACCGGACATGGTGGTGCAGAACGAGATCATCAGCCACTTCATTGAGCAGGAATACCTCGACCCGATGGATGACGCTGTGATCGACGACCTCGTCCAGGAGTTTCGGAGACGCGGCCTTGACCCTGAGGCTCTTGGGTTATCCCGCGAAAATCTCCGCCAGCGCCTCATCCAGGCTCGGACCCGCGAGAGCATGGAGCCCCGAGAGATACCGGTCACGCCCCAGCGTCGTCGTCAGGAGGCCCGCCGAAGGCTCAACGAGCGCTCCCGTGCCCTGGCCAGCCGCATTCTGAACGCTCTCGGCGCGTCCATCAACGGCCGCAACATCGTCCTGGCCTACCCCGAGCTGCGAAGCGCCAACAACTACGCGGCTGTCATCATGATCGTGAACGGAGCCGTTAACGAGCGGCTCGAGGCCGACGGCGGTTCTCGTGGCGAAATCCCGCTTGAGCGGCTGGAGGAGGTTCTGGAACAGATCGACCAAATCGGGGACGCCGTCCAGGCCCAAATCCAGGAGCGCCTTTCAAGGAGATGACCGATGCCCAAGCTGAAACGCCTTCTCGTATCCGCCTGCTTCGAAACCGCCCAACGGCGGAGACACTGCTCGCGGAACCAGGAGCACGTTATCTGCCAGGGCGACAAATGCTTGGTCATCAAGGAGAACATGTCGAAGAACAACTACTGCATGGAGTGTGCGGCCCTGATTCTTCAGAAAGCTCGGGAAGAGCTGGCATGTTTGATCACTGAATCGGAAGAGGATAACGATGCCACAACAGGCTAAGCCACCCGTCACCCAGCGAGCCTACACACTTCGGCTCCGTGGAGCTGGCCCGAGTGATATTTCGTGGCGAAAGGCGCTCTGGCAGACCCACGAGGGAGTCAATAAGGGAGCCAAAGCGTTCGGCGACTGGTTGCTCACCTTGCGCGGCGGACTGGACCACACTCTGGCGGATACCAAGGTCAAGGGTGGGAAGGGGAAGCCTGACCGCGATCCGACCGATGAGGAGCGCAAGGCGCGGCGTGTTCTGTTAGCCTTGTCGTGGCTTTCGGTGGAGTCGAAGCTTGGGGCTCCAGAAGGTTACATCATTGCGTCAGGTGAAGAGGCCGCCGAAGATCGCAACGGCAAGGTTGTCACGGTACTTGAAGAACTCCTCAAAAGCAGGAACGTTCCGAATAACGAGATTAGCGAGTGGAAGAATGATTGCTCGGCTTCCCTGAGCGCTGCCATCCGCGACGACGCCGTTTGGGTCAACCGAAGCAAGGCGTTTGATGATGCGGTCAAGTCAGTAGGTTGCTCACTCACACGCGAGGAAGCGTGGGATATGCTGGAACGCTTCTTCGGAAGCCGTGATGCCTATCTGGCCCCAGTGAAAGGCTCCGAAGATGAATCTTCAGAGACAGAGCAAGAGGACAAAGCGAAGGACCTCGTCCAGAAGGCAGGACAGTGGCTCAGCAGCCGGTTCGGCACCGGTAAAGGAGCGGACTTCTGCCGCATGGCCGACGTCTATGGGAAGATCGCGGCGTGGGCTGACAATGCTCAAGCGGACACGACCGGAAATGACGCTATCAATAATCTCGCAGCCGCCCTCAATGAATCCACTCTTGCATCGAACGACCTACAAGGGGTGCTTGGTCTGATCAGCGGTCCCGGTTACAAGAGCGCGACGCGCAACCTTCTCAATCAGCTCGCCACCAAAACCATCGTTACTCAACAGGACCTTGCGAACCTGAAAGATAAAGCGATCAAAGATGCCCAGAAGTGCAATCAAAATACCGGATCGAAGGGCAAACGACCATACTCCGACGCGATCCTGAAGAACGTGGAGGCAGTTTGTGGGTTCACTTACTTGCAGGATGGAGGCTCGGCTAGGCATTCCGAATTCGCCGTCATACTTGACCACGCGGCCCGCCGGGTTTCGCTGGCCCACACGTGGATCAAGCGCGCCGAGGCGGAGCGTCGTCGCTTTGAGGAAGATACCCAGAGGTTGGCCAATGTCCCTGGTCCGGTGAAGGATTGGTTGGATTCGTTCTGCTCGGAACGTTCGGGAACGTCAGGTGCTTTGGAACCCTACCGTATCCGTCGGCGGGCGGTGGACGGATGGAAGGAAGTGGTCACCGCATGGAGTAAGAGTTCATGCAGCACCAGCGCCGACCGGATTGCCGCCGCTCGGGCGTTGCAGGACGATCCGGAGATCGACAAGTTCGGTGACATCCAGCTATTCGAGGCTCTCGCCGAAGACGACGCCGTATGCGTTTGGCACAAGGAAGGCGATGCCGCGAAAGCTCCCGACCCTCAGCCGCTGATTGACTACGCTCTTGCTGCCGAAGCGGAATTCAAGAAACGGCACTTCAAGGTGCCGGCGTACCGCCACCCCGACGCGCTTTTGCATCCGATCTTCTGCGATTTCGGGAAGTCCCGCTGGGACATCTGTTTTGACGTCCACAAAAACGCGCAAACGCCCTTTCCTCGAGCGCTTTGCCTGACGCTTTGGACCGGGAACGGGATGGTATCAGTTCCTTTGTGCTGGCAGTCCAAGAGGTTGGCGCATGATCTGGCTCTCGGACAAGATGTTCAGAATGATGGATCTTCCGAGGTTGCCCGCGCGGACAGATTGGGACGAGCGGCTTCAAATGTGACCAAGAGCGACGAGGTGAAAATCTCGGGGCTCTTTGAACAAGCAGACTGGAATGGCAGGTTGCAGGCTCCAAGGCAGCAGTTGGAAGCCATCGCCGTAGTGAGGGATAACCTCAGTCTATCCGACCAAGAACGTGAGCGCCGGATGTCCGGAATGATGGACCGCATCCGTTGGTTGGTGACTTTCTCGGCAAAGCTGCAACCGCAAGGTCCGTGGTGCGAATTTGCCGAAAAGCTCCAGCTCAGAATCAACCCGCAATACTGGCCCCATGCTGATACAAACAAGGATCGGAAAGGCCACGCCCGGCTCATCCTCTCCCGTCTACCCGGCCTGCGAGTGCTTTCTGTCGACCTCGGCCACCGCTACGCCGCAGCGTGCGCGGTATGGGAAGCGGTGGCGAAGGGAGATTTTGAGAAGGAGTGCTCCAACGCTAAGGGAAAGGGTGCCGAGATTCATTACGGCCCGGATGGATGCAAGCCAGAGGACGCCATCTATGCCCATCTTGTTTGGCCGGAAAAGGCGTCAAACTCTGCCACGAAAAAAGCAAAAACTGAAGGCCGTGACAAGTTCCACCCAGTCACCATCTATCGCCGCATCGGCGCGGACACATTGCCGGACGGCACGCAGCATCCCGCCCCGTGGGCGCGCCTGGACCGCCAGTTCCTCATCAGGCTCCAGGGCGAGGAGGAAGGGGTCCGCGAGGCGTCCAACGAGGAGGTCTGGAAGGTTCACCAAATGGAGGCGGAACTGGGCCGAACCGCGCCGATCATCGACCGATTGGTCAAGGCCGGCTGGGGTCAGTCTGGCAAGCAAAGAACGAGGCTCGAGGCGCTGCGTGAATTGGGATGGAAACCGGCAAGCGAAGCCGCCGGGGTATCTGACGATATGGACGCAGACGAGGGTGATGACCGCAAACCGTCGCTCTCCGTCGACGAACTGATGTCCTCCGCCGTCCGCACCATGCGCCTCGCGCTCAAGCGCCATGGCGACCGGGCGCGAATCGCTCATTACCTCATAACCGACGAGAAGACCAAGCCTGGTGGCACTAAAGAAAAACTGGATGAGAACGGACGTGTCGATCTTTTACAGGATGCACTTGTCATGTGGCACGATCTGTTTTCGTCCCGTGGATGGCGGGACGATGCGGCAAGGCAACTGTGGGATGAACATGTCGCCAAGTTGTCCGGATACAAGGCTCCGGAGGAAATCGGCGAGGAATTTTCAGGTCCAGAGCGCAAGAAGAAGCAAAAGGAGAATCGAGAAAAACTCCACGATGTGGCGAAGGCGATGGCCCAAGATGTGACCATTCGCGAGGCTCTCCACGACGCCTGGAAGAAACGATGGAAAGATGACGACGAGCGGTGGAAAAAACAGCTTCGCTGGTTCAAGGATTGGGTCCTCCCACGTGGAAAACACGCCAGTGACCCGACCATCCGCAAAGTCGGCGGACTCTCCCTTCCCCGTCTTGCAACGCTGACCGAGTTCCGCCGCAAAGTTCAGGTGGGATTCTTCACCCGCCTTCAACCGGACGGCACAAGGGCTGAGACCAAAGAACAGTTCGGGCAGAGCGCCTTGGACGCACTGGAACATCTACGCGAGCAGCGCGTCAAGCAACTTGCCAGTCGCATAGCCGAGGCGGCGCTCGGAATCGGAAGTGAAGGCGGGAAAGGGTGGGAAGGAAATAAACGACCCAGGCAGCACATTAACGATCCGCGTTTCGCACCATGCCATGCCATTGTCATCGAAGACCTCACCCACTACCGGCCGGAGGAGACCCGCACCCGGCGGGAAAACCGGCAACTCATGACGTGGTCGTCCTCGAAGGTCAAGAAGTACCTGGCCGAAGCCTGCCAACTTCATGGCCTGCACCTCCGCGAAGTCTCGGCGAGCTACACGTCGCGCCAGGACTCCCGCACAGGAGCGCCCGGCATCCGCTGTCAGGATGTGCCGGTCAAGGAGTTCATGCGGTCGCCCTTCTGGCGGAAACAGATCGCGCAGGCCGAGAAGAAACAGGCCGAAGGCAAGGGCGACGCACGCGAACGGTTTCTCCGTGACCTGAACGCAATGTGGAAAGACAAGACTGTAGCTAATTGGGAGAAGGCCGGGGTTATCCGTGTTCCAGTAAGAGGGGGCGAGATATTTGTTTCGGCCAGCCGGGACTCTCAGGGAGCGAAGAGCCTTCAAGCCGACCTGAACGCCGCCGCCAACATCGGCCTACGCGCGCTCACCGACCCGGACTGGCCCGGCAAGTGGTGGTATGTGCCCTGCGATCCAGCCGGCTTCAGGCCCATAAAGGACAAGGTCGAAGGCAGCACGGCGGTGAAACTAGACCAAGCGCTGCGGCAACCCGCCCAAGCGCAGAGTGGTGATGCCGCGAAGGATAAAAAGAAGCGCGGGAATAAGGGTGGCGGCAAATCCAAAGAAGTCGTCAACCTCTGGCGCGATATCTCGTCATCCCCGCTCGAATGCATCGAATTCGGAGAGTGGAAAGAATACGCCGCCTATCAGAACGAGGTGCAATGCCGGGTTATCCGTATCTTGGAGGAACAGATAAAAGGCCGCCACAAGCAACCGCACGAGGGGTCCGAGGAGGATGACATTTCGTTCTGAGAAGGATGCAACCGATGGATGAAAGCCTGTGGCCCGCCCGGAACGTGGCCGAATATGCCTACTGCCCGCGTCTTTTCTACTACATGCAGGTGGAAGGCATCTTTGTCCCCAGCAGTGACACGGAGAGAGGGGTGGCTGTCCATCGACGTGTGGATAAACCCAGCACCGCTCTGGAAAAGGCGGACGCTGGTGAGGATGATCCCGAACGGCCAAAGGTTGTTCGAAGTCTGGCTTTGACGAGCGAGTCGCTCGGCCTCACCGCGACCTTGGACTTGGCGGAAATCTCGGGGCAGACCGCCGTGCCGGTCGAGTACCGCAAGGGGCGTCCCAAGCACAATTCCATGGGGCCTTCCACCGACGATTGCAGCGATATGGAACAACTACCGCTTCAACACGCGGAGGCGTGGCCCACGGACCGAATTCAAGTCAGCCTGCAAGCTATTTTGCTTGAGGATGCCGGGTATACGGTTAATGAAGCGGTCATCTATTACGCCGGGGAAAAGCTTCGTCTCAGGATTCCCGTCGATGACGCTCTCAAGGCGGAGGCCGTGCGGACCCTGGAAGATGCGAAACAATGCGCGGAAGGCTCACGGCCTCTGCCGCTCGTCAATGATTCGCGCTGTCCAAGATGCTCCCTTCAGCCAATATGCCTGCCGGACGAGGTCAACCATCAGCGCGCCCAGTCTCCACCCGACGAACTGACACCGAGAAAGATCTGGCCGCCGCGCGATGACGGTATTCATGTGGTGGCCCAGCAAGAAGGCGTGAAGATCGGTGTTCGCGGGATGGAATTGAGGGTCACTGACAAGAATGGCTCTGTGGCGAAGACCGTACCGCTGGCCAACCTCGAAAGCCTCTCGCTGCTGGGCTCGGTGCAAATCACCACCCAAGCAATTCACGCGCTCGCCGACATGAACACGCCCATCGCGTTTCTTTCACCGGCCGGACGGCTGGTGGCCTTGATCGACCCGCTCGATTCGGTCAGCGCCGAGGTTCGAAGGTCACAGATTCGCAAGCTCGACTGCACGGACGTATGCCTCGAACTGGCACGCGCCCTCGTGGCGGCCAAGATCGTGAATCAGCGAACACTCCTCCTCCGCAATCATAATTCGCTGCCTGCTGGCGTAGCCGCCGATCTGGCGAAGGAGGCCAAGAACGCGGCGCAGGCGGATTCAGTGGATGCGGTGCGCGGGCATGAGGGTCAGGCGGCGGCCATCTACTTTGGGCATTTTTCCGGAATGTTCAAGGGCCCGCTGTCGGTGGAATTCGATGCCAATGGCAGGAAACGAAGACCTCCGCCCGACCCCATCAACTCCTGTCTGTCGCTGGCGTATTCGATGCTGACCCACGAATGCGTGGCGGCATTGCGCCTCGCGAGGTTAGAGCCCTCTATCGGCGGATTCCACGTATCGAGGCCGGGGCGTCCCGCGTTTGCGCTCGATCTCATGGAGCCGTTTCGGCCGTTGGTTGCGGATTCAGTCGTGATCACATGCTTCAATCGCGGCGAATTGACCGAGGGGCATTTTCTTCGCACCGCATCCGGATGTTCGCTCACAGACGCCGGAAGACGGAGTTTTTTCAATGCCCTTGGCAGAAGAATGGATACCGAGGTCACCCATCCGGTCTTCGAGTATCGTTTGAGCTACCGGCGAATGATCGTTTTGCATGCGCGAATGATTGCGGCCTGGCTCACGGGAGATATTCCTTCTCTGGCGTTCCTGACCACGCGCTGAGTTGGCAGAGGCTATTATGCGTCGATGCTACCTGGTTTGTTACGACATCAGAGACCCGAAAAGATTGCGGCGCGTCCACAAGGTGTTAAAAGGGTATGGCGAAGCCTGGCAGTTTTCGGTCTTCTTCTGTGTGCTCAAAGATATCGACCGCGTGCGGTTACAGACTGATCTTGAGGAGCAAATGAATCAGAAGGAGGATCAGGCGATGATTCTGGACCTTGGCCCTAACGAGAAGGAGGCACGGGAAGCGGCCACGGTTATCGGCCAACCTCTTCCCGAGCAGGACAGCGGCATCGTTGTTGTTTGACTTTATGACCGTCGGAAGGTATATTTTCATATTGCCTCTACAGGAGGCGAGAATGCCACGGCACGTGTCTTCCCCTTCAATGGGCTTGGCACCGTGGAGTCGATCAGTTTTGTTCCGACGAAGGAGACTCCTCAACAGCCTCCGCGAGCGCGGAGGTGGTGAAAGGGGGTCCGGGGGATGCTCGAACCCCTTGAGATTCCTTGAAATGAAGGGAGTCGGAGCCACATGAATGTGCCCGTCGCAAGGTGTGATTTTCCAAATGCTCGCACAGCGGTTCGAAAACGCAGTGCCAGCAATGGGTTGGAAGGGCGGCGGGTGCCGACGTCGGCACCAACCTGATCGACGGACACTGCACCTACTGC
>Ga0255344_1002574_pt1 | contig 21572 bp, 21 predicted proteins | sample wastewater_treat_5_FD_192414 | JGI IMG/M metagenome (GOLD analysis project Ga0255344, IMG submission 192414) | Wastewater microbial communities from Lulu Island WWTP, Vancouver, Canada - plant18 | ecosystem: Engineered > WWTP > Wastewater > Unclassified | place: Canada: Vancouver, British... | reverse complement strand
ATTATTTAATCATTGCTAGCTTGGTTAAGATTATTTTCTATACTTTAGTTAAATAATTAGTTTTTGTCAATATCGCCAATTATTTCACGAAACAAATATTTCTGCTAAACTTAACCCATGCCAGAAAACAACAAAAAAGCCCTCCTGTCGGGCGTCAAACCAACCGGTCGGCCACATATTGGTAATTATTTTGGCGCCATGAAGCAATTCGTGGATTTTCAGGCTGATTACAAAAGTTACATTTTTATCGCCGACCTGCACGCCCTAACTACCGCCCGCGACCCAAAACAACTTCGCGCGGACACCCTAGACTTGGCGATTGATTATTTGGCGATTGGTCTAGACCCGGAAAAAGTAGTTTTCTTCAAACAATCTGATGTTGCCGAACACGCCGAACTGGCTTGGATTTTTAATTGTTTGACGACAATGCCATATTTGGCGCGCGCGCACGCCTTTAAAGATGCCGAGGCCAAAAGCAAAGAAGTCAACGTCGGTCTTTTTGATTATCCGCTTTTAATGGCCGCCGATATTTTGCTTTATAACACCGATGTTGTGCCGGTCGGTCAAGACCAAAAACAACATGTGGAGATTACGCGCGATACCGCTGAAAAATTCAATTTCACCTATGGCGAAACTTTCAAACTGCCAGAGCCTTTGATTTTGGATTCGGTTAAAACCTTGCCCGGCTTGGACGGTCAAAAGATGAGCAAGAGTTATGGCAACACCATTCCGCTTTTTGCCGACGAAAAAGAAATTAAACGATTGGTGATGTCGATTAAAACTGACTCCAAAGATGTAAACGAACCAAAAAATCCGGAGGAGTGCAACGTCTTTGCTTTGCATAAACTTTTTTCCGGTGAACAACTGTCCGAACTCAAGAAGCGTTACGTGGAGGGCGGTATTGGTTACAAAGAATCTAAAGAAATTTTGGCGGAAAATATGAACAAGTACCTCGCGCCCATGCGCGAGAAACGCGCCGAGATTGCCAAAGACCCGGATCAAGTTTTACAAATTCTCAAGAATGGCGCCAATTCTGCGCGCGAACAAGCCAAACTGAAGATGAAAGAGGTGAGGGAAAGGGTGGGAATAGACCTGTAAGAAGAGAGCGTAAAATGTAAAGATTAAAATTTAAAATAAGAAAACACAAGAAAATTTAAAAAAATGATTGATAGAACAAAGATAGGCGAGTTAAAAGAAAAGGTCGGGCAAGAGGTGACTTTGGCCGGGTGGGTTGATATCCGCCGCGACCATGGCAAACTCATCTTTATTGATCTGAGAGATGCATCAGGAAAAGTCCAGATGGTGGTTTTGCCCAATCACGAAGAAGCGCAAAAGGTGGCCCAAGAAATCCGCCCCGAATGGGTAATCAAGGTCAAAGGTTTGGTCAACAAACGCCCGGACAAAATGATCAAGGCCGACCAACTAAACGGCGATCTTGAGATGGAGGTTTTGGACATTGAGGTACTGAATAAGGCCGAAACTCCGCCCTTTTTGATAAATGAAGACACCAGTAACGTTAACGAGGAAGCCCGCTTGAAGTACCGCTACTTGGACCTAAGAACTGAAAGAATGAAAAACAATCTCATACTTCGTGATAAAATAATTTCTTTCTTCCGCGATTACATGCATAAAAATGGTTTTATTGAAATTGAAACTCCAATTTTAATGAAAGGGACACCGGAAGGCTCTCGTGAGTATTTGGTCCCATCACGCCTAGAACACGGCAAAGGTTATGTGTTGCCACAATCACCACAACAATTCAAACAACTTTGCATGGTCGCCGGCTTGGAAAAATATTTCCAAGTCGCGCGCTGTTTCCGCGACGAAGACCAAAGAGGAGACAGGCAACCGGAGTTTACTCAACTTGACTATGAGATGTCTTTTGTCACCCAAGAAGAAGTTTTGGAATATACCGAAAAAATGTTTATAGAATTGGTCAAAACTCTCTTCCCGGAAAAGAAAATTTCCGAGGAACCTTTTCCACGTCTGACTTATCAAGAATCAATGGACAAATATGGTAATGACAAACCAGATCTAAGAAAAAACAAGGATGATAAAAACGAACTAGCCTTTGCTTGGATTGTTGACTTTCCAATGTTTGAAAAAGATAATGAGGGCAACCTAACCTCAGCTCATCATCCCTTCTGCTCAATCAAAGAAGAGGATATGGATAAGTTTATGTCCGGCAAGGATCTTCTATCAATTCGCGCCAACTCTTATGATTTGGTTTTGAACGGTTTTGAGCTAAGTTCCGGCAGTATCAGAATTCACCAGTCTGAAGTACAACAAAAAGTCTTTGAACTTTTGGGAATCAGCCCTGAAGAACAAAAAATACGTTTTGGACACATGCTTGAAGCCTTCAGCTATGGCGCGCCTCCTCATGGCGGTTTTGCGCCTGGCATTGATCGAATCGTTATGATTATGGCCGGAGAACCAAATATTAGAGAAGTTATCGCTTTTCCAAAAAATGGCGAGGGTAAGGATCTAATGATGGGCGCGCCGAGCGAACTGGAAGACAAACAACTCAAAGAACTGGGCTTAAAGAAAATTTCTTCTTAGAAAAAGGACAGTAAAATGTCAAAGAAGCGACCCTCTTCCCGCGCGACCTAAATCGCATTGATTCTCTATTATCTAAGTAACAATAAGCGTCGGTAGGTCCGTCCTAGACGAAGAGGCTATCAGCTTTCAGGTTTCAGCTGTCAGTCCGCCATCCGCCAGCTGGCGGATGGCGGATCAGCCAAAAGAAAAGATAAGGTATACAGAAAACTGCTAAACCCGCCAGCCGGTTGGCGGGTTTAGAGGTATATTTAGAGCCATGTTTTGGCCTTTGATTTAATCCCTTGTTCTAACCGACTTTTGCATCAAGGGCGGTCCTTGATATTACTATTACAAGTTGGCTAGGACGGACCTAGGACAACTGTTTCCGGTTTTGCGCTTTAGACTATCTCGTCTGCGTCCAGTCTGCGTTGGTCTGCGTCTTTTGCGTCTTTAGTGGCGAGCGAGGATAAATTATGCTAAAATAAGGCCGAAATGACCACCGAAAATGCCAATTTTCAAGTCAAAGTAGGGGAGTTTGAAGGCCCGCTAGACCTCCTCTTGGGGCTCATTGAAAAACGGAAAATGCACATTTCCGACGTCTCGCTGGCCCAAGTGGCGGACGATTATATTTCTTACCTCAAGAGCTTTGAAAACCTGCCAATGGGCGCGACGGCTAACTTTATTCTGATTGCTTCCACCTTAATGCTCATCAAGTCGCTTTCGCTCTTGCCGGGCTTGGCCGTAACGGAAGAAGAAAAAGAGAGCATAGAAAATCTGGAGAGTCGCCTCAAACACTATCAGCGAATCAAAGAATTAAGCCTGCATCTCAAAAATCGTTTTGGTCAAAATGTTATTTTTGAACGTGAGTCCTCACGTGAGTCAATCACCGTCTTTTCGCCAACCGACGAAGTCAAAAGTGAAAACTTTTTGGATGCCATTAAACGAATTATTGCCGCTTTTCCCATCAAAGAAAAACTGCCGGAAACCATCGTCCGCAAGGTTATCAGTCTGGAAGAGGTAATTAATGATCTGGCTTCACGGATTCAAACGGCCGTCAGGATGCGCTTCAGCGACTTTGTCCAAAACAAAAAAGAAAGGGTCGGGGTCATTGTCAGTTTCCTGGGTATGTTGGAGCTGGTCAAACAGGGGATTATTGACATCAAGCAAGAAGGGCATTTTGCCGATATTGAAATGGAAACGATGGACGTGGGAGTGCCGAGGTATTAATAACACAATGCCAATCTACTAATTAAACGAATCTACAAATAAAAGACTAGCAACAAACAGACCTCCATTCGTATCATTCGTAGATTCGCTCTTACATTCGTATCATTCGCATTGTGTACAAATTTTTAATTTTTCCATTTTACATTATAATTAAACTATGGATTTAGACGCCAAAATTGAAGCCCTGCTTTTCCACAAAACCGAACCAATGTCGCTCGGCAAGATTGCCGAGGCAGTAGAAACAAACCCGGCTGAAGTGGAGGAAGCGCTAAATACGCTGGAACAAAAGCTGGAGGAGCGTGGTATTGTTTTACTCAAAAAAGATAATACTTACATGTTGGGGACTTCGCCGGCGGCGTCTGACTTAATTGAAAAAGTCACCAAAGACGAATTATCCGCCGACTTGGGACGCGCCGGCTTGGAAACCCTGGCTATAATCGCCTATGAAGGACCGATTAGCCGGCCAGAGATAGACTACATTCGCGGCGTCAACTCCAGCTTCATTTTGCGAAATCTGATGGTCAGGGGACTAATAGAGCGAGTGCCCGACAAAAATGACTCGCGCCGTTTTCTTTATCGGCCGACTTTTGAATTGTTGCGTTATTTGGGAGTCAGCGAAGCAAGTGAACTGCCGGAGTTTGAGTCAATTCGCGAAAAAATTAATGATTTTAAAAAACAAGAAGAAAATGGAACCGACCGAAACCACAACGAAGAATAAAGAGGTTATCTTGAAAAAAGACCGCGCCGTTTGGTGGCTGCTTTTGTCTTTTTTCTTAATCAGCGCGTCAGTTTTTTCCATTTTATGGGTTTGGCCAAAAACCGAAAAAGCCAGCGCCAAAAAAATACTTCAAACACCGACCACCACTCCCAAAGCAGTTTTCTTTAAAGACTTGGAGATAGAAGCCAAATCATTTGTCATTTATGACCCACAAACCAATCAAGTGATTTACAGTCAAGACGCGGAAACCGCCAGACCTTTGGCCTCTTTGACCAAAGTAATGACCGCTCTGGCCGCCACTGAGTTGGCCTCGCCGGACGACACGACAGTGGTCATAGATGAAAATGCCTTAGCCGAAGATGGCGACATCGGCCTTCGTCCTTACTCGCTCTGGAAATTAAAAAATCTTTTGAATTTGACCCTAGTTTCTTCTTCCAACGATGGCGCCAAAGCCATCGCCAACGCGGTTTCGGCCATTTCAACCAAAGATTTTGTTGCCGAAATGAACCGCCAAGCAATGGAGATTGGTCTTTCCAGCGCTAATTTTTTTAACGCCACCGGCTTGGACTTACCTTCAGGGGGCGCGGGGGCTTATGGCTCACCCAAAGACGTTGCTAAATTGTTTGCTTACGTGCTAAAAAATAAGCCTGAGCTTTTGGCGGCCACGAAAGAAAGTCATTTGAAAGAAACCTCCATGGAAAATGAAGTCTACTATGCTTCAAACACCAATTCTCTCGCCAGTGAAATTCCCGGCCTCCTCGCCTCCAAAACCGGCTACACCCAAGCGGCGGGCGGCAATTTGGCCGTGGTCGCCAACCTGGGTTTGAACCGACCGATTGTCTTTGTCGTCATGGGTTCCAGCCAAACCGGTCGTTTTCACGATATGGAAAAATTAATAACTAAAACACAAGCTTATCTGGCAAATGCCAGTCATTAAAATATATGGAGAGCTATATCAATATTATAAAAGTCTTTGCTCCGTCAACCGTTGCTTTCTTTTTCGGCATGGCCTTCACGCCATTTTTGACCGACTTCTTGTATAAACATAAACTTTGGAAAAAGAAGGCAGGAAAAATAACGCCTGACGGCAAAGAGACACCGATATTCAATTCTCTCCATAAAGAAAAAGAGGTAGGCACCCCGCGAATGGGCGGAATCGTCATCTGGGGGAGCGTCATCGCCACCACCATCATCTTTTGGCTTCTACAAACTGTTTTCCCGTCAGAAGCATCTAGTAAACTTGACTTCGTCAGCCGGAATCAGACTTGGTTGCCGCTCTTCACATTGTTGGTCGGCTCTATCGTCGGTTTGGTTGACGACATTTTGCAGGTTCGCCCAACCGAAAACTCGGCTAAGGCCGGCCTGTCTTTTTATAAAAGACTGGCAATTGTTTTAGCGCTCGGCTTGATCGGTGGCTATTGGTTTTACTTTAAACTAGGAATGGACAGTGTCAGCCTGCCCTTTATTGGAGAGTGGCAAATTGGCTTTTGGTTGGTTCCTTTGTTTGTTTTAGTGATGATCGCGCTTTTCTCAAGCGGCGTCATTGACGGGTTAGACGGCTTGTCGGGCGGAATTATGGCGATTATTTTCGCGGCTTATACCGGCATCGCTTATTTCCAAAGCCAGATTGACTTGGCCGCTTTTTGCGCGGTGGTCACCGGCGGAATTTTGGCCTTTTTGTGGTTTAACATTCCGCCAGCCAGATTTTATATGTCCGAGACGGGGATTCTGGGCCTGACCACCACTTTGACTGTTGTTGCATTCTTGACTGATTCTGTTTTTACTTTACCAATTATCGCCCTGCCACTTTTGATTACTTCACTTTCCGTAATCATCCAACTTTTATCCAAAAAAGTCCGTGGCCGTAAAGTTTTCTTGGTCGCCCCGCTACATCACCACTTTGAAGCAATTGGCTGGCCGGCTTACAAAGTGGTAATGCGCTACTGGGTAATCGGTATCATCTGCGGCATTATCGGTATGATTTTGACTTTAATCAGCAAGTTTTAGAATGAAAACCGCCAAAACCGCCAAACCGGATAGGTTTTTGTTCAGCCTGATTCTCATTTTGATAACAGGCGGTTTTGTTATTTTTTCTTCGGCCGCCTTGGGGCAAGTCGGCCGAACCAGCGCCAGTTTTTCCGTGGTCGTTCTAAAACAATTGCTAGTTCTTTTTTTGGGTTTTGTTATGATGCTTATCGCTTCCAAAGTTCCTTACAAGAGTTGGCGCAAATATTCACCTTACATCTTTGCCTTGGCGCTCGTTTTGACCAGCTTAGTTTTTGTGCCCGGGATAGGATTCGGAACTAACGGCGCGAGGCGTTGGCTTGACCTGGGTTTTACGACATTCCAACCATCAGAATTTTTAAAATTTGGCTTAATTGTTTTTTTAGCGGCCTGGCTTGCCGCGCGTAAAGAAAAAATCAGGAACTTAAAAGAGGGATTTTTGCCTTTCTTGATTTTTTTAAGCGTGGTTTGTTTGCTCCTGCTTAAACAACCGGACACCGGGACCTTAATAGTAGCCATCTTTGTGGCCTTGAGTTTGTTTATGATCGCCGGCGGGCGATGGTCACACCTTTTCATAATTATCCTGTTGGGAATTTTGTTGACCGGCGCCTTAATTTGGACCAGACCTTATCTCAAAGACCGATTGGTAACCTATCTTGACCCGCAAAAAGACTCACGGGGCGCCTCTTGGCAAATAAACCAGTCGCTGATTGCAATCGGATCGGGCGGCTTAGTCGGCCGCGGCTTCGGTCAAAGCATCCAAAAATTTAATTTTTTGCCAGAACCAATCGGGGACTCCATTTTTGCGGTCGCCGCCGAAGAGTTTGGTTTTATCGGCTCCACCATCATTGTCGGTCTATTCTTGTTATTGGCCTTGTGGGGCTTAAAGTTGATGAACAAAGTCAAAGACTCATTCGGACGCCTGTTGGGTATTGGCTTGGTCTTTTTGATAACGGTCCAATCGTTCGTCAACATCGGCGCAATGATTGGAATTTTCCCGCTGACCGGCTTGCCTTTACTTTTTATTAGTCAAGGCGGCTCAGCGCTTTTCTTTGCTTTAATTGAGGTTGGTATTATACTAAACATATCAAAAGAAGTAAGAAAATAAACATTTTATTATGAAAATCTTATTCACAGGAGGAGGCACAGGCGGTCATTTTTATCCGGTTATTGCCGTCGCTGAAGAAGTAAAAAGAATTTGTACCGAACAAAAAATTGTCGCGCCCGAACTCTATTTTATGTCCGACAAACCATACAACGAACGAGCGCTCTCAGACAACGGCTTAAAATTTGTGCCCGTTCAAGCGGGAAAAATCAGACGCTATTTTTCCTTGATGAACTTTTTTGACGTTTTTAAGACCATTTTTGGTTCAATTAGAGCCATTTTTACGCTTTTCTCCATTTACCCGGACGTTGTTTTCGGAAAAGGGGGTTATGCCAGTTTTCCGGGTCTGCTAGCAGCCAGACTTTTGCGAATTCCAGTGGTCATCCACGAATCTGATTCTCACCCGGGTCGAGTCACTCTCTGGGCCGGAAAATTTGCCAAGCGCATCGCAGTCTCTTACCCGGAAGCGGCCAAATATTTCCCGCCAGAAAAAACAGCCGTTGTTGGCAACCCGATTAGACGCGAGGTGCTTTTCCCGGCCAAGGCCGGCGCGCACGAATTTCTAGGTCTTGATAAAAACATCCCGATTATTTTTGTGGTTGGCGGTTCGCAAGGCGCCGTGCGCATAAACGATGTTGTTTTGGATATCTTGCCCCAACTGTTGACTGACTATCAGGTGATTCATCAAGTGGGAAAAAACAACTATGAAGACTTGAAAAACCGCGCCTCTTTTTTGACTGAAAATAACCCGCACAAAAATCGCTACAAACTTTTTGATTACCTGAATGACGTCGCGATGCGAATGACGGCCGGCGCCGCTAATTTGGTCATTTCACGCGCCGGTTCAGCAATCTTTGAAATTGCTAATTGGGGTATTCCGGCCATTATTATCCCTATTCCGGAAGAAATCAGCCACGACCAACGCACAAACGCTTTTACTTATGCCCGAAGCGGCGGCGCGGTCGTGATTGAAGAAAAAAATTTGACTCCTTCCATTCTCTTGTCAGAAACAAAAAGAATTTTAGACGATCCTGAATTGCAAAAGCAAATGAAAACCGGCGCGCAAAGTTTTGCTAAACCAGAGGCCGGCGAAAAAATCGCTGAGGAAATTATTCGCTTAGCCCTGGAACATGAAGAATAGGGTCATCACCAGAGTAGCACCGAGCCCGACCGGTTTAATGCACATTGGCACTGCCCGGGTGGCTCTTTTTAATCACCTCTTTACCAAACAAAATGACGGCAAAATAATTTTACGGATTGAAGACACGGACCGTGAACGTTCCAAGCCAGAGTTTGAAAAAAATATCAAAGACGGTTTTTCATGGTTGGGCCTGGCTTTTGACGAAGTCTGGAAACAATCAGAACGAACAGAAATTTATACCCAATACCTGCAAAAACTTTTGGCCGAAGACCTGGCTTATATCTCCCAAGAAGAGGTCAAAAAAGAAGGCGATCGGCCATCAGTAATCAGATTTAGAAACCCGGGTCAAAAAATCACCTTTCAAGATTTGATTCACGGCGAAATAACTTTTGACACGACAGAGTTGGGCGATTTTGTTATTGCCAAAGATTTGGAAACACCAATTTTCCATTTTGCCAATGTTGTAGACGACCTAGAGGCCGGCACCACCCACATCATCCGAGGGGATGACCATATCTCCAATACGCCGCGCCAAATTTTAATCTTCAAGGCTTTGGGAGGTCCAATTCCGACCTATGCTCACTTGCCGATGATCCTGGCACCCGACAAAACCAAATTATCCAAGCGCCACGGCGCTTGGCCAGTGACTGAATACCGCGACGAGGGCTACCTAAAAGAAGCCGTCCTGAATTTTATCGTTCTGCTTGGTTGGTCACCTCAATCACGCGCCGAGATTGCCCAAGACGGCACAGAGGATATTGTTTCTTTGGACCAAATGCTTAAACTCTTTGATTTGGCCAAAGTCCAGAAAAAAGGCGCGGTTTTCAATTTGGAAAAACTGAACTGGCTAAATCGCGAACACCTAAAGCGGCTGTCCTCGACCGAACGATGGCAAAAAATAACCGACTGGCTACCGCCAACCAAAGCTGACTTTATGAAAACGAATGAACTAATGCTTCAAAAAATTACACCCTTAATTTTGGAACGAGTTTCCACCCTAAAAGAAGCTCAGGCTTTGCTGGCAAATGGCGAGTTTGATTACTTCTTCCATCAGCCAAAACCAAGCCAAGAGCTTCTGCGCACCACCACTCATCTGACAGAAATCGCCAGCCGGCTTTCAGAACTGGCAGCGGAAGACTTTACCGCGGAGACAATCAAAAACAAAATATGGGATTTTGCGACCGAAAAGGGCAGGGGAGAGGTCCTCTGGCCACTGCGCGTGGCCTTGTCTGGCAAAGAAAAATCACCCGACCCTTTTGTCTTGGCCGCGATATTAGGCCGCGCTGAAACTTTAAACAGAATCAAAAATGCGCTTTCTTAGTTACAATTCACAAATCTCAATCATTGTAGTTATCATTTTGCTTTTCAGCGGTTTTGCTTGGCGCGATAACAAAAGCGCGGTCCAAGCCGCCACCGCCGACGAATTACGAAACAAAATTGAAAACAGCCAAAGTGAAATTCAAAAGTTGGAAAAAGAAATCCAAACTTTCCGCCAAGAAATAACCAAGACCCAACAAGAAAAAAATTCCCTTAATACTGAGATAAAAAAAATTGACTTGACCCGACAAAAATTAGGCAGCGAAATTAAACTAACCCAAAATCAAATTAAGACCACCGAAAAACAGATTGCCGAATTGGCAAACGGTATCCAAGATAAAGAAACGGCCATTGAACACAACAGAGCGGTTATCGCCGAGTCTATGCGTCTTTTGGCGGGAACGGATGATGAAAGTTTGCTTGTTTCCTTTTTGGCCAGCGAGAGTTTGTCAGAATTCTGGAACAGCGCCGATCAACTAGCCCAAGTTAATAACCGTTTAATCAAATTGATTGCCGAATTAAATCAAAACAAAAAACAACTGACCTCCACTAAGGTTCAAAAAGAGGTTCAGAAAAAAGATTTGTCTGTTTTGACAACCAAACTGAGCGACCAGAAACAACTGGTGGACCAGACCAAGCAAGAAAAAAACAGTCTGCTTTCGGCAACGCAAAGTAAAGAAACCGCGTATCAAAAACTCCTCCAAGACCGCCTGGCCAAAAAGCGCGCCGTGGAAGCCGAGATGCAACAAGCCGAAGCCCAACTGAAAGTCGTCCTGGACCCCAACCGCCTACCGGATTCAGGCACCAAAGCCCTCCGCTGGCCTCTTGATAAAATCATAATCACCCAATACTTTGGCAACACGGCTTTTGCTCTGCAAAACGCTGCTGTTTATAACGGCAAAGGCCACAACGGCATTGACTTGGCTGCCGATGTCGGAACCCCGCTCAAGGCCGCCAACAGCGGTAAAGTTATCGGGGTTGGCGACACGGATAACACTTGCCAAGGGGCTTCCTACGGCAAATGGATTTTGATTCAACATAATAATGGCCTCTCAACTCTCTACGCGCACTTGTCATTAATTAAAATAGGCGAGGGTCAGACAGTGGAAAGCGGACAGTTAATCGGCTACACCGGTAACACCGGTTATTCCACCGGCCCGCACCTGCACTTTACCGTTTACGCCAGCCAGGGTGTCCAAGTTGGTTCACTCAAAAGCAAGGTTCCCGGTTGTGGCACTTACCGTTTACCAATCGCTTCTTACAACAGCTATCTTAATCCGCTCAACTATCTCTAATTTGTGTTATAATTTAGCTAATTGGCATTTTTTATTCTTCTATTAAAACTATGAACAATTTCAAAAATAGAAAGGAGGCCGGCTTGGTTAAGTTGATTATTTTAATTATCGTCGTTATTTTAATTTTGAGTTATTTAGGCATAAATATCCAAAAAATCGCCGAGTCAGAAACCGGTCAAGCCAATTTTGGTTATCTTTGGAACATCGTAAAAGTGATTTGGGAGTATTTAACGAACTTTTGGAACGAATATCTTAAAGAGCCAGCAATGTCCATATTCGGCAAAATCCCATTACCGCCGGCAGTAACAGAAGCCTTAAAATAGGCCATATTTTGGTATTTCAATTTTCCTTTGTAAACAAAGACTTTTTTTGGCCCGCTCCCCGAAAAACGTTGCAAAATAAGGGTTTTTTGGCCAAGGACTGGCTTCTGACAGTCCGTTTTTGATTGACTTTCAAGCTCAACTATGCTAAGCTAAACTTGCTCTTGTAAAAGAGTAAATACAGTTGTTAGTTGTTAGTCTTGAAAGTATGAACTGTAGAGTCGACAATTAGTTAAGAAATAAACAGGCTACGTATTATGAAAAGTAATAGGTAGTTTTTATTTGACTTATTTTAAGAACCCTACAAATAGGCTTAGTAAGCCTCATAGCGACTAATGGTCTTAATCCGACCGCTGAACTAATTAACGCTGACGAGCCTCCGGAGCCCCCCGCCATCGTGGTGGCCATAGAAAGACCGGAGAACAAAGCCAAGTCAGAATTGTACGACGAGATTGTAAAAACTAGTGTTGAGTACGGAATTCATCCGGACACAGCCCTCAGTATCGCCATGTGCGAAAGCAGCCTTCGTCAATATGACAGCAATGGTAATTCCTTGCGCGGTATCGAAAACTCCAATGATGTAGGTGTTTTTCAAATCAACGAAAAATACCACTTGGAAAAAAGCCGTGAATTGGGTTACAACATCAACACTGTAGAGGGTAATGTTGGTTACGCCATGTGGTTGATGAAAAAAGAGGGGACCAAACACTGGAATTATAGTAAACCGTGCTGGAGTCCTAAGTTGGCTAAACTCTAAAAACAACGTTAAGAAACAAAAAGCTCCGTTCTAAACGGGGCTTTTTGTTTGCCTCTACCCCCTACGCCCGTGACAAAAGTTAAAGGAACTGTTTCGATATTTTGCGACATTATGCCAGGCTTGGCGGGTATGCCCACTTAAAATAAAAAATAAAAAAACAGCCGGTTAAAAATTATTCACTCTCAAGAAACCTGAGAAAGTCCGAGGGACAAAAAATGATGGGCCAAAATTCGAGTAAGTTATCAACTTATAAAATTATTGGCGTCGATTTAAAAAAACATTTAATCTCGATTAAAAATAGAAGTCATCTTAAGTTGTTTTCAAAATTCAACCCATCAGCAAAACCAAACCGCCACAAAAATAATAAAAAATAAAAATGGGTTCAATAAGCAAATTTCAGATAGCCAAAGGTATTGCTCAAAAATTAACGGGGCCTTCTAGAGCAATTTTGGGGCTCGTTTAGAAGCCATATTTATGTGATTCAAGTCATTTCTTTGGATTGACGATTTTTGCGAGATTCTACAAAAGACACATTAAAAGACACATTAAAAAACCAAAAAAAGTGAGGCCAAACTTAAAGAAGCAAGGCGCACGCCGAAATTAAAAAATAAAGTAAAATAAAATACCAAAATAAAAAATAGCAGCAGAGGAGGAGAGGCAAGAGAAAATTTAGAGGGCAAAGCGGTGGAGCCTTATTTTAATAGGTTTTTAAATATATTATGTCGCAAAATCTGTGTTGTGCGACATTGCTAAAGTTATCCACAGGCCCTTCCCTACAAAGCCGGTGAAACTTTTTTGACAAGAGGAATTTTCTTCTCTCTGGAAAAACCACCTTGAGCAACGTCTGGCGGCGACCGACAGACCGGAGAACCTTTTCACCGGCTACTATTGGCTGGTTTCGCCCGAGCTAAACGCTTGGGAAATTAACGAGGAAGGGAAGGTCATCGCCTGCGCTTCCGCTTCCCGAACGGCGAAGGCCCACCCCATTTTGCGAGAGGCAGAAATTCGCTTCACGGCGGAACGGGCCTGGCTGAAGGACGACTTCGGCGAATTCTTTTTCCGACGCCGGGACATCGTTAGCGATCCAAGGCTAACTGATACCTGGCAGGAAATCGCCCTTGGCGTCCGCAAGCCGGCCCCAAGGTATGACTGCCTTTGGGAAGCCGTGCGTGAAGCGGCTTCGGTCCAAGACCACCCCCACCTTGTTGACATAATTGTCAACGACATGAAGGAGAAAGGGCTGGTCGCCAACCCAAACAAAATGACCCCGGAGGATATCCTCTGGGTCATGGTGGAATGGTCACTCCCTTGGTGGGATTGATTCTTCCGCTTGAGCCCCGCTTTTGCGGGGTTTTTTATACCAACCCGAAACTATTTCTGACAGTTAGCAGCCAAAACATAGCCAGCCTGTTCAGCTTCAACTTCAGTCACGAAATAGATTTTATTTTCTTCTTTAATGGTTTTGGCACCCGAACACCATAGGTAATGATATTTTTTGCCGCGTTTGGAGGCCACAATCAACTTTTCCGATACTTCGCTCCCCTGCTCTCCTCCGACCAAACCGACGACCGCCACCATTGCTGAAGCAGGCGTTTTTTCCACTCTGACTGGCGCGCGAACTTCATCTATTTTAGATAAACGTCCTAAGCCAAAAGACAAGGAGGCCGTCAAGATTATGACCAAAGCCCAAAACAGCGGTTTTTCCGATTTGACAAACTCGCTTTCGCCTGTTTCTTTCAACCACTTTACTTTTTTAGTAAATTTATCTATAATGTTCATGGTAAAATTGGTTCAAGAGTAAAGCCTAAAACTGGCTTTTTTAAATTATAGCGACTTTTATAACTTTTCCCAATCTTTACCCGCCTTATTTTAAGAATAAAAATTTAACAAACAAAAGTTATGGCACATAGAAAAGCGGGCGGTACCGCTAAAAACCTGAGAGATTCCAATCCAAAATACCTGGGCACCAAACTCCACGATGGCGAGCGCGCGATTGCCGGCAATATTATTATTCGCCAACGCGGCACCAAAATTGTCGCCGGCGAAGGCGTAGCGATGGGCAAAGACCATACCATCTTTGCTAAAAAAGAAGGTAAGGTAAAATTTTCCGAAAAGCGCAAAGTCAGTTACGACGGCCAAGTCAAAAAAGTAAAGGTTGTTTCGGTTGACTAGGCTTTTTCGATTACCAACAGACAAGTGAAATCACTCTCCCCTTGGCGGAGAGTGATTTTGTGTTCCCCGATTGATTTCAATGGTCTGGAAAACAACAACCAGTCTGGTTTGACCGCGACACCTGTTTCTTCAGCCAAAATCCCCGCCACGTCCTTTTCACGCAAACCGGCAAAAAGGTGACCTTCCGGCCCAGCCTTTTGTTTTGTCTTAATGGTTTGATCAGTTAATTTGGCGCGCAAAGCGGCAAAGACCGAATCACTTTTGGCACCGGCGGCCGTTTTTCCTTTTTCCCATTCTTCAATCTTGGCTAAATTTTCGGCGGTAGCCGGAACCGCCAAACCTTGCGGGATCAAGCTGTTTCTGGCATAGCCATCGGCCACGTTTTTGATTTCGTTTTTGCGACCGACTTTCGCGACATCTCTTTTTAAAATAACTTTCATTTAAAATTTAAATTAACGTTTAAGCAAATAGTCAACCGCCGCCGCTTCTTGCGGGTCGCGACCCGACTCTAAATCTTCGTCAGTGATGGATATTTTAATATTCGGTTCAAGACCGCTCTCGGAAATGGAATGACCCAGAGGAGTATACCATTTCGCCACCGTAATTTTGATTGATGAGTCTTGAGTCAAGGGCACCAACTCTTGCACCGAACCTTTGCCGAAAGTTTTTTCCCCAATCAAAATCGCTTTGTCATATTCCGACAAAGCGCCGGCCAAAATCTCGGAAGCTGAGGCGCTACCCTGATCTATCAGAATAACCATTTTTAAATTCTCATTGAACACGTCATAGCCCTTACTGCGGTAAATCTTGTCACTTTCGCCGCTGCTATGCTTTTCGATCACCACCGGTTTACCCACCGGCAAAAACCAACTCGCCATATTGACCGCCGCGTCCAAATAGCCGCCCGGGTTGCCGCGCAAATCAAGAATTAATTTATCAGTTTTGGCATCGGCAAATTCCTGCAAAGCGTCACGGAACAGTTCCGGCGACGGCGCGGAAAAATTGTAAAGCCTGATGACAAAAATGCCGCTCTCCAATTTCTCTGTTTTTAAAGTCGGGATAGTAATCACGTCGCGAATAACAGTCAACTCAATCGGCTTTTCGTTCCCTGCGCGCAACAGTACAAAATGCACCGGCTTGCCTTGTTCCCCGCGAATCAAACCAATCGCCTCGTCCGTGCTCATGTTGGCGGTTATCTTGTCATCAATTTTGATAATCTGGTCTCCAGCCTTAATCCCCGCCCGATTAGCCGGACTATCCGGCAAAGGCGAAACAACCGTCAAAACATTTTCTTTGATACCAATCTCCATTCCCACGCCGGTAAAGTTGCCGCTAATGTCGTCTTCAAAACGTTTCTTTTCAGCCGGAGGCAAAAAGACAGTATAAGGATCCCCCAAAGACATAACCAAGCCGCTAATCGCCCCCCAGACTTTTTCTTGGTTGGTGACCTTTTCGGTCGTAGTGCCATTTTCCATCAGATACTTTTCATTAACAATGTTCCAAGCTTTCCAAAACGGCGCGAAATCCACTTCAACGGTTTCGCCTGGCTCTTTGTTGACTAGACCGGCCACCTTTTCCACTTCCGGTCTTTTTTCGTAGCCATAATAAACCCCAATTAAAAAAGCGCTAAACAAAGCACAAATAGCAACCACCACCAAAATCAATTTCAACCAGAGTTTTTTGTTCATTTTCGTATTTTCGTTTTAATTATCGCAAAATATCCACTTGAGGTCAAACTCAACAAAGGTATATAATAGGCTTAATGACTAAGCAAATCAAATACAAAAGCCTGATTTGGCTGGACTTGACAAACCCAACCAAAGAAGAGATTGCCTCTTTGCCAGACAACTTCAAGGTTCACCCTCTTATTAAGGAAGAATTGCGCCATCCCTCGCCACGGCCCAAAATAGACCTCTACGATGAAGCAATTCATTTGGTCTTACACTTCCCCAATGAAAATTCAACCAACAAAAATGACAGTCCTAACCAGACCAACCATCAAGAGGTAGATTTTGTTTTGGGACAAAACTTTCTGATTACCGCGCACTATGAAGAAATTCAGCCCTTAGAGGAATTCGCCAAAATCCTGGAAGCGAGCGAGGGTTGGGGTCGGCGTGAAGGCAAAAACTTGCATGCTGGTTATCTTTTCTATTATATTATACGCCAACTTTATGAATCGTTGGAACCCGGTCTCCACTTCATAAACAACAACTTAAAACGCGCTGAACAAAAAGTTTTTGGTGGTCAGCAAGAAAAGATGGTCAAAACCTTGGCCGATATCAATCGGTATCTTTTGGATTTTCGTTGGACCCTAAAAGACCACGAAGAAATTTTGCAATCATTAGAAGCAGCCACCAAAGAATTCTATGGTAACACTTTTGGTTATCACATGAGATCAATCACCGGCGATTACCACAAAGTGATGAACAGCCTGGAAAACAACGAGCAATCCTTCAAGGAAATTCGCGCCGTCAACGAATCTATGTTAAGCATCAAAAACAACGAGATTATGAAGACATTGGCGGTGCTGGCCTTTATCTTTTTACCGGCCACGATGATTGGCACCGTTTTCGGCATGAGCGGGAGTGATTTGAATATGCCATTGATTAAAAGCGAGTTTGGTTTTTGGTGGGCCCTCGGCTTGATGGTCGTCACCGCCGTCATTTCATTTTTGTTTGTTAAATTTAAAAAATGGCTCTAGTTTTTTATAACAGTCTCAGCCGCCGGCGTGATGAATTATCCAAGACGCCGGGCGAAGCCATCGTAATGTATTCTTGCGGGCCAACGGTTTACGATTTTGCCCATCTTGGCAACTTGCGCAGTTTCATTTTTGCCGATACGCTTTTTCGGACCCTCGGCTATTTTGGCTACAAACCAAGTTGGGCAATGAACATTACCGATGTTGACGACAAAACAATCCGCGGCACAATCAACCAAAAAGGTTTGACGGCGAAGCCAGCCGATTTGGCAGACTACACTAAGGTTTTTTTGACTGGTTTTATTGAAGATCTTGAAAAACTCAACATTGACCCCAAACAAATTAAAATCACCAGAGTGACCGAGATAATTCCTCTCATCCAAGAAAAAATTATCAGACTGATAGACACGGGTTTTGCTTATCGCGCCGAAGATGGCAGCACCTATTTTAGCGTTAATAAGTACCAAGAAAAATACGGCGATTATGGCCAAATGGTCGGTGAAAATTTTTTAGCCGGCAAAAAAGTTGGGGCCAGAGTAAAACAAGATGATTACACCAAAGAAAATATCAGCGACTTCGCTCTCTGGAAGGCTCGCAGTGAAGACGACGGCGAGATTTATTGGGACCATCCCATTTTAGGTCAAGGTCGTCCAGGTTGGCATATTGAATGTTCGGTCGTGAACGACCTGTCTTTTAAACAAAAAACAATTGACTTCCACACCGGGGGCGTGGATTTGGCTTTCCCCCACCACACCAATGAAATGGCCCAATCAAGAGCCTTAAATGACGCTCCGCTTTCTCATTTTTGGCTCCACCTTGGTCACCTCTTGGTGGAGGGACAAAAAATGAGCAAGTCTTTGGGCAACTTTGTTCGCTTAAAAGATTTGCCTCAAAATAACGCCTCGCCTCTCGCCTATCGCTATCTTGTTTTGCAATCCGGTTATGGCCAAACACTCAACTTCACCCAGGAAAGTTTGAGGGCGGCCGGGGAAGCTTATCGCGACTTGCTTTTAAAGACAGCTTGGTTATTAACGCAAACAAATAACACCAAAGGAAAAATTTTGTCAGCCGCCAAAGAAGAGTTTATGAACGCCTTGGCAGACAACTTGAATACCGGTTCCGCCCTGGCTGTTCTCTGGAAAGTTCTGAGTTATACCGACACCAACCCGGCCGACCAACTGGCCACCATTTTGGATTTTGACCAAGTCCTCGGTCTTGATTTGAAAAGCGCCGCCAATCTGCTTGACGTCCCCGGGGAAGTTCGTTCACTAGCTACCCAACGCGAAAAAGCGCGCGCCGAAAAAGATTGGTCAACGGCCGACCAACTTCGCGAGCAAATCAACGAGCAAGGGTTTGAAATTTCCGACACCGAAAACGGTCCGTTCATCTTTCGTCAATTTTAACGGGATTTTCCTCTTTTTAATCACATTTTGTCCCCAAAATGATGGTTTGGGACGTTTTTTAGGTGTTTTCCTTTCGCCCCTCAGTTTGCTAAAATAAAGAATAATGGCAACCAAACAAACAACTGTCGGATACAAACTACGCGTTCCGCCAAACGACCTAGAAGCGGAGCAAGCGTTGCTTGGCTCGGTGATGCTAAACCCCAAAGGTCTGGCGGAAGTTTTGGACTTTCTAACCCCGGAAGATTTTTTCGCCGGCCGAAATCAAAAAATTTTTGCCGCCATGGCCAAACTGTTTGAAAAGGGCGAACCGGTTGATTTGATTTCCGTTTCGGCCTGGCTAAAAGAAAACAAACAATTGGAATCGGCAGGCGGGTCGGCCTATGTCGCCGAACTTTCCGCTCGTGTCCCCTCCGCCTCCAATCTCCGTTATTATGCCGACTTGGTTCACCGCAAATCGGCCCTGCGCAGTCTGATTGAAGCTTCAGAAAAAATTTCTGACCTTGGCTACCAAGAAGACCGCGAGGTGGAAGAAGTTTTAGATGAAGCGCAAAAAGTTATTTTCAACCTGGGCGCCTTCACTAATAAGAAAGTTATTAACCTAAAAGACGCCTTGGGCGAAGCCTGGGAGCGATTTGACCGCTTGAGCAAATCAGACGGCGCGATGCGCGGCGTCCCGACCGGTTTTCATGACTTGGACAACAAACTGGCGGGCTTGCAAAAATCCGACCTAATCATTTTGGCGGCGCGCCCATCAGTCGGTAAAACTTCTCTGGCGCTGGATATCGCTCGCCACGCCGCCTGCCGTGAAGAAACTCCGACCTGTATTTTCTCGTTGGAAATGAGCTCGCAACAACTAACCGACCGTTTGTTGGCCGCCGAAAGCTTTGTGGACTCCTGGAAACTGCGCACTGGCGCTATTCGGGCAGACGAAGAATTCGCTCGTCTGCGTGACGCTTTGGACACTCTCGCTCAAGCGCCAATCTTTATTGACGACGAACCGTCCAACAACATCATGAGAATGAAATCCGAGGCGCGCAAACTGAAAGCCGAACATGGCTTGGGTCTGATTGTAGTTGATTATCTTCAACTGATGGTCCCCCGCCGCGAAACCGATTCGCAAGTCCAGATGGTAACCGAAATTTCCCGCTCGCTCAAAGCTTTGGCGCGCGAACTGGAGGTGCCGGTGCTCGCTCTTTCCCAGCTATCTCGCGCCGTAGAACAACGTGGCGGCAAACCGCGCCTATCCGACTTACGAGACTCCGGTTCTATTGAACAAGACGCCGATGTCGTGATGTTTATCCACCGTGAAAAAAATGAGGACACCAATGAAAAACATGATATCGCCGAGATTTTGATTGAAAAACACCGTAATGGTCCGACTGGCAAAATTGACTTGGTCTTTGATGGCGCGCGCACCAGTTTCTCCAATATGGAAAAGGGCGATTTTGGAGCATTCAGCTAGAAATTAGAAAGTTGTAAGTCAAAAGTTAAAAGCTAGAAGTTAATGTAAAAAGCTAATAAGTTTTAAGAACAAAAAATATTAAAGGAATTTCTTTTTTCTCTTCGTTTTCTTACTTTTGACTTATAACTTTTGACTTTTAATTTCCCTATTAAATACTTATTTTCTCTTTAATCTTAAACTTTTGACTTTTAACTTCTAACCTTTAACTTACCCATGGACCCCATTAACACCTTAACCGAAATATTCCGCCACTTCCCCGGCATTGGCCCCAGACAGGCCAAGCGTTTTGTCTATTACCTGCTCAACCAGAACCCGGACTCGCTTAAAAAATTAACTGAACAAATCTTAGCGCTGAAAAAAAATATTCGTCAGTGCGCTGACTGTTTTCGCTACTTCAATAACAGCTACGCCTCGCCTAATAATCTCTGCCGAATCTGCCAAGACAGCTCCCGCGATGAAAGCAGTTTGATGTTGGTGGAACGCGACATAGACCTGGAGGCGGTGGAAAAAGCCGGTTCCTATCGGGGTTATTATTTTGTCTTAGGCGGCAACATTCCCATCTTGGACAAAGAACCGCGCAAAAAAATCCGCGAAAACGACCTGCTTAAACTCATCGGTCAAAAAGGTTCCCGCTTGCAAGAACTGATTATCGCCACTAGCGCCAACGCGGAAGGTGACAACACCGCTGATTATCTGAAAAGTCTGCTGGCCGAACCGGCGCAAAAATATCACTTCAAAATCTCCCTGCTGGGCCGCGGTCTCTCCACCGGCAGCGAGCTGGAATACGCCGACCCGGAAACCATCAAAAACGCTTTAAACAATCGTCATTCACAAAATTAACCGCTCCCCGAGAGCGGTTAATTTTGTGAACTTTAATTTTGGGAGTTAAGCGACCTTGCCAACTTTCACTTTGGTAAAGGGCTGACGATGACCGTAAACTTTTCGGTAACGAACCTTGGCTTTGTAGTGAATAACGGTTATTTTTTTCCCTCGGCCCTCTTCCATAAAATCAACAGTAACTGTCGCCCCCTCCAAGTAAGGCGCGCCGATTTGAGTCTTTTGACCATCGTTTATCAACAAAACTTTATCAAAAATAATCTTGCCGTTTTCGGGTTTCGGCAATTTCTCCACTTTCAGGACGTCGCCCTCAGTGATTTTGTATTGTTTTCCGCCTGTTTCAACGATTGCAAACATAATGGGTTTTATTATACCGGAATCTTTAAAAAAGGCAAGTTTTTAGGGGTATTTTGTTAATAAGTGGCCAAAAGCTTGCTTTTTTTACCTGTTTATGATATAATGATAGATAGGTGCAATAGTTCTCTAAATATTTGGGTTTAGCTTGCTCCGGTCAAGTAATCGGAGCTGGGAGGGGTAAATAGTGGTTATAGAAGGTTTTGACCTCACCACCGTCAAAC
>Ga0255344_1002572_pt1 | contig 21577 bp, 18 predicted proteins | sample wastewater_treat_5_FD_192414 | JGI IMG/M metagenome (GOLD analysis project Ga0255344, IMG submission 192414) | Wastewater microbial communities from Lulu Island WWTP, Vancouver, Canada - plant18 | ecosystem: Engineered > WWTP > Wastewater > Unclassified | place: Canada: Vancouver, British... | reverse complement strand
TTTACGATTTCATTTTAGAAAACGATATATATATATATATATATTCGAATAAATTCTATATCGCAATATTTTTCATTTCAACCGTTAATTTTTTGAGGAATTTGATGATTCTATCATCAATCTTCATATGATTTATTTTGGTTCACATATAAATGATTATGAATTGAGCACCAGATTTTCAGACCGCACCTGATACATGATCCTCGTATTCCTGTCTTATTAATGCAGGAATGATGACCGCGTATACCGGCATACTTCTCATGGGAAGAATCCCTTTTACTGTAAGTGTCCGGACTTTATGCAGGAATGCAGAGAGCCTGCTTATGACTATGACACCATGGAAGAGTTTTTTATTTTATCTTGATAATTACAAGCCGTTTGCCGATACACAATTGTGTAGTCTTCCGATGCAGGCGCAAGATCCAGGAGCCGGCAGAAATGACAGACCACTAACAAAAACCACTCCCGGCACCCCCACCTTAAAATCGGCCCAGACATATCCCGAGCGACATATTACCCGCTCCCTTTTTATGTTTATATTCTCACCAAATTTACTCGATTTATAACTCACAATTTTTTATATGATAACACAATCGCAACTTTGAATACTCATTTTTTGAAATAGCAGGAGATTTGAAAGAAATAAATATTCGTGTAAGTAATAATTAAAATTTACATGCACTTTAAGCGGATCAAGAAGGGAAATGCAGTATATCTCGCAGAATATGAGACATATCGAGAGGGAGGAAAAGTGAAAACCAAATTCATACGTTACTTGGAAAAAGAAAGCAATGAAAAAAATGTCCCATTACCCAGGAAGTAAACTCATATAGAGACCCCCATTTATCCAGAAAAATCCAAACGAGCTGGAGATGTAATTTTGTTTTGGCACATTGCTGAAAATATACTCAATATGCCCAAAATTATTGATTCGATTTGCTGCGGTCATGACAACATTTATGGAAAATCCCCATGTACGATTTTAACCGCCTGGGCAATTAATAAGACCTTACATCCAATTAGCACAGTTAAACTCGGAGAATGGGTAACAAATAATGTCACTCCAGAATAGTCGGGCTTACCTGGAGAATATTTTACGAATAACGCTTTTTATTCAGCGTTAGATCGAGTATGTTTCAAAGATACAAACGCTAAAGGATATACCGATTTTAGTCAACTTATTTGTGATGAACTTTATCAATTTTGGAGATTGAATCACCCAATACCTCAAAATAATACCGAAATACTTGCTTATGATCTTTTACCCGTGCTCATTTTTGGAAGTGGTGATGATTTGGGGGAAAAGGGATATAATCCTAAACATGTGAACAAAAAGCAGATTAATCTCTGTATTTTAGTCTCAAAATTTGATAAAGCAGTTGTTTCCTATTTTTTTAATTCCCGGCAATTTCAATTCTATGTCATCAGTGAAGGAATTGTTAGTGCAATTGACTGACTTGTCTTTTAAGCCAGGGACACTGATTTGGGATCGAGGAAATACGTCAGAAGAATCAATACGAGATATTGAATCATTAGGCTGGAATCTAATTTGTGGAATGCAAAAAACTTCTGAAGAAGCCATTGCGATAATCAAAGAGACCGATGTCAAAACTCACTATACTAATCGTGTAAAATTCACTAATACAAATACATTAAAAATCCTAAAAAAATATATAATGAGTACCAATGGATAGTCTTAAGAATAAACCTGCCCCTCTATCAGGCCTGAATATGACGGCCAGGAGCCTGGTTCAAAGAACAATTGCAGGTTACCATGATGCCTACAGCATTTTTGACTTTTATTCACGAGGGTTAAAGATTCAACTGTTTATTCTCCTGTTTTTTAGCATAGCACTTGGAATCATGGAAACAACTCAGATTATATTATTATACCCGATCCTTAACGCCTCGTTTGATTTTAAAGGTTCAGGGCTTGAATTTTTCGATCCCCTGTATTCTTTTGTCCTCACTTACTCTTCACTTCCGGAGGTCGTGACTTTTTGTTTCCTCTTCATGGCATTTGTTGTTCTGACATTTCTTGTAACGATAATCTATAATGGCCTGTCTCTCGTACTTACGAGGAATATAATCGTCAGAACAAAGAGGATGATCTTTTCAAAACTTGTATCCAACGATTACAGGTTCTTTGTCGACACAAAGCAGGGAGAAGTCCTCTTTAATACAATCACATCTCCTTCATATATTTACCAGTTTTTAGACAGTGCGACAACGCTTTTTTCAAATGTTGTGGTTATCCTTACGATCATATTAGTTCTCTTTTTTATCAGCCCGCTTGGGATGGTCGTTCTTCTTGGTGGCGGGCTTATTTTTCTTATTATCGTAAAGGAGATAGGAAACCGGGTATCCTACTCGATAGGGGTTGTCCAGATGCAATCCGTAACATCGGAGAATGCCATCGTCTCCCAGTACCTTCTTGGAATCCGACAGATCCGTTCGGTTCACAATGACAGTTTTTGGGAGAGGCAGTACTCTTCTGCACTTAATACCTACTGGGATAAGTATGTAAGATATCGTTTTACCGAACGGCTGCCTTCTGCCCTTTTGATGATGGTATTCTTCCTTGGGATAGCAATGCTGGTCATTATTCTCTATTACATGTATTCTGACCGGTTCCTGACAATTGTTCCGCTTATAGGGACTTTCGCCTTCTCTGCACTGAAGATTTTACCAAGGCTGATGACCTTTAGTTCGCTCAATTTTATTATGATGAACAATTATCCAAGCCTTAAAAAGGTTTATTCTTTCCTGAACGATGACAGGTACTCCACCATGCAGAATGGGACAAAACAGTTTAAAATGCTTGAATCAGACATCGTGTTTGATGATGTCGGGTTTAGTTACCATGACAGGCAGGAGTTAATTGGGAATCTGGATCTTACTATTCATCAAAATAAGGTGACTGCCCTTGTAGGGCATTCGGGGTCAGGAAAATCCACCATAATCTCTCTCCTTCTCCGCTATTATGATGTATCTGATGGAAGGATTCTTTTTAACGGGACTGACATCAGGGAATATGACATAGAGACCATTCTTGCCAGGGTGGGGTACGTGAGCCAGGATACGTTCATATTCAATGCTTCGATCAGGGAAAATATCGCGTTTGGCAGTGATTATTCAGATGAACAGATCATCACCGCTGCACAGAGGGCGAATATTCATTCATTTATAATGTCTCTTCCTGACAAGTATGATTCAATGGTTGGCGAACATGGACTGAAGCTTTCTGGTGGAGAGAAACAAAGGATCGCGATTGCAAGGGCTCTTGTTAGGGAACCGGAGATATTAGTCCTTGATGAAGCGACAAGTAACCTTGACAATGAGTCTGAAGCGATTGTTCAGGACTCAATTAACCAGGTTGCTGAGACGGTGACAACTTTTATCGTTGCACACCGGCTTTCAACGGTCAGAAATGCAAATGCCATCTATGTTATGAGTAAAGGAAGAGTTGTTGAATGTGGGACCCATGAGGAACTTATGGAGAAAAGAGGGAGATATTTTGAGTTATATGAGAGGAACGGGTAAGCAGGGTATATTCTCTAATTTCTGTAACTACCATCCGGCTAATGGGACTGGCAGGGTTTGCATAGGATATCCATAATTTACTTATCTTTTCTGTGGGAGATCTCGATCTCTGATTTTCATCAGACAGGGCTTTGTGAACTTTCTGACTCCGGTATAAAAGAGCCCTGAGATATTTCCAGCTATAAATGATTTGGATATGGAGAATTTGAATCAAAAAGAGATTTTATTAATTATCAGGGGGAGATGCTTGTTGCCAGATCTGTTATTGAATCACATATAGTCACATTGAACTGGTCTGCAACTTCCCTTGCCTGGTCTTCCACAAACGGGGTGATCATAATCATCCGGTCTATTTTTTTCCCGGTTATTTTCGTGTAATATTCTCCTTTCTTTAAGAAAACAAATACGTCACTCTTGCTAACTGATGCCTTTATCTCGACTACGAGTGTTTTACCACCGGTAACAATAACGTCTATTTCGATCTCGGAAGGATGTCCAAATACGAACCCTTCTGTGTCCCTGACAATATAATTTAAGACTTCATATCCGGTATCAGAGAGGATTGTAGTAAGGCCGTTTCTAAATGATCGCTCAGATTCTACTCCCCATTTTCTCCCAAGACCTCCAATTTTAAATTCGACGGTCCGAGCGAGATCTTTTAAGGCAAGTTCCGTATTTTTCTGTGCATTAGCCAGTTCTTCAACTTTAATTTCTGTTCTTTTCTGCGCTTCGGCCAGTTCTTCTACCTTAATTTCTGTTCTTTTCTGTGCTTCAGCCAGGTCAAAAACAACATTTTTCAGTTCAGTAAAGTCTTCTTTCTTTACTCCAAGCGATTCTTTTACTGCACCCCAGAATTCTAACATCGGGTTTTGAAGTTCATTGGGAAAGCTGTCGATGACTTCCTTTATGGTGCTCATGAGACTGTCCTGAAAATATTATTTCTCTTTATTATACGTTAATAGTATCTTTATTATGGATTCTTCATTGTGAAATCTTCCCAGGCCTATTTTACACCAGGAACTTGCGGAGGTCTGCGATCTGATCAGAACTAAACATATCGCACCAACAAAACCACTACCAGCAATCATTCCCCTGGTGCTCTACAACGGGGAGATTCCATGGGAGGTTCCTGCTAATATCCGGGACGCTATTGGAGAGATGCCAGGAGGACTTACGCATATGAGACCATCTGTCCCGTATATCTTACTTGATAAACACAGGTTTGATGTGGACAGGCAGGTAGAAGAGAGGAATCTTACCGCATTTCTGTTTAACTTGAGCAGTCATCCACGAGCCATGAACTGTATGAACTTGGTGAACGGCTGAATGCATGGAATTGGCAGAAGTTTTTAAGTCACCATGTTCAGTTATATTGTGGGCCAAAATTTGAGAGATTTATTGATTTATAGATAACACAATTATGGAATAGAGATTCATGTCTCATTTTGGAAAAAATGCATTAAGAAAATAATAATTTATCCTGAAATAAATAGTACAGTCTAAAAACATCCAATATACTATTAATTTTGAAGGTACCATGCAAGTTGTAATTCTTTGCGGAGGTCTCGGAACCCGTCTGAAGGAAGGAACCGAGTTTCGTCCAAAACCGATGGTTCCAATAGGAGGAAGGCCCATCATCTGGCATATAATGCAAATTTATGCAAAATATGGCCATAAAGAATTCTTTCAGGATTTATGGCCCGGAATCTGTCACTGCCCTGTGGTTCACCCGCAGGCGTTTCATGAGACCCGGATTTTGCGGCTTGATGCGAAAAAAAGCGAAAGTCTGCTTGGATGGAGGCCGGTATGGACAACCCGGGAGGCGGTAGGGATGACTGCGGGGTGGTATCATGACTATTACTGTGGGAGTATCTTGTATTTTACCACAGCGTTTTATGCACCTGATTATGAGGGGGGAATCAGATTTAATGATCCAAAAATCGACATTCACTGGCCCTTACCGGTGAGAGGTGTATCTGAACGGGATATGAACCATCCTCTAATATCTGATTCTTTTAAAGGTATATGAAAAGATGTTTTACGAATTATTTCTCCAACGAGATCAATGTTTCAGATACTAACCTGTCTTACTACTCCCAACGATCAGTCAACCGATGAAATTTTCATGGTTTCGGGTGTGAACTGCTAAGCGGTTCATGTGATTTTCCCATAGACATTAAATTATAAATTATTATTATGGTGCTTTTTCAAATGGGGCATGACTTCCGGAATGAAGATTGTGGTAAATTTATCTTTTCTACCTCTGATAGTATATTATGAAATTTGATATCATTCTTGAAAAAGAAGAAGATGAAACTTTTTCAGTACATTGCCCAGTTTTAAAAGGATGTCACTCTCAAGGAAACACAAAGGAAGAAGCGTTATTAAATATCCGTGAAGCCATCGATTTATATCTTGAAACCGTCAAGGAGATCGCATTACATACTACATCCCGGCAATCTGGCTGTTCTCTTGTTGAGATCACAGTATAACAAAACGCCTTCTGCCTGTTTCAGGGATGGTTATGGTACGGGTCTTTTCAAAGGTGGGTTTTGAATTTATTCGTCAAAAGGAAGTCATATTGTTTTATCCCGTGGTGAGGAAATACTCATTGTCCCAAATCATTCACAGATAGCAAAAGGCACTGAACGCGATTTAATCAAACTCTCTCCATCTATCTCAGTTTAAGGTCTCGCCCTTATAGGCAACCACCGTTTCTCATACTTTTCGATAAAATTTTCATAATTTTTCGCGATCGCCTTTACCGATAGGTTTATATAGTTTCGCGGCAAAGTGGTCGTGCATCTCATTCAAGCCCTTGAAGGGCTTAAAACAGAAAACGAGAACGAATTTTTCGTTTCTCAAGGCGAGTTGGTAGAGACCGCCAAACGAACTGCCTTTTGTGAACGACTGAGGGTAATCCATCCGGTTACCTTCCTCATGACGCTCCTTACGTATCGGAGTTTTCATTCCGTACCCACAATTCGCGAGTTATGGCAGCACTATGTACGATTGACTGGCTATGAGGGCTTTGATAATTCTGAAATCCTCAAATACCAGAGTTTTTATGCAAGATTCGATGAATCATTAGTAGCTTACCTGAAAGCGGTTGTTTGTTTAGCGATGGCGAAATTGGAGGTCAAATCTTCTTGGAAATTAAAAGGAAAGTTGGAACGATTTGATTCAGTATTTATCCAGGATAATACCCTTGTTCGGCTTCATAAGAAGTTAACTGCTCGATTTCCTGCTGCCCGTACCAGAAAACCAGGGAAAACAGCGGGTTTTAAGGTATCAGTAATGTTCAATGCGATAGCTCACGGTCCTTGCAGCATTTCTGTATATCCAGAGAGGACTCACGATATTAAAACGTTTAACGTTGGGAAATGGGTTGAAAATTGTCTGATAATTCTCGATCTCGGATTCTTCAAGACCTGGAACTTCGACAAAATCGTGAAATATGGCGGTAATTTCCTGACCCGGCTTAAGTCGAATTCAAAGCCAATTGTAACTCGAATTCTCCTTCCAGAGGCAGGTACTCGTTATAAAGATCTCATTGGTCTCCCCGTCCATGAGGTACTCAGGAAACTTCCTCATGGACCCGTTGTAATGGAGGTACGGGTCTCTTTTCGAAGACGAAAATACCGCAATAAGAGAGGAAGAGTTGATATCTGTGACTTTTATTGTTATGCTGATTTTAATCACACTGCCCAGAGGTGGCATCCCTACTTAACAAATTTATCTCCGGAAGAATTTACAGTTCAGGAGATCTGTGCCCTATATGCCTACAGATGGACGATTGAACTTTTATTCAAAGAGATTAAAAGTGATAACGAATTAGGACAGAAAAAATCAGTTAACGCGTATTTGAGTGAATCCATGGTTTATATCGCCATTTTGAGGACGGTTCTGAGCAGGGAATTTTATTCTCTCATCAGTCGATGGCTTGCACTGAATTCTAACATAGTCATCCCGCCACTATTATGGAGCCGGATATTCATTGAACATCTCCCTCTAATGGCGAATATTATCCGAAAAGAAACGATATTCGGGTTTTGGTTCAGCGATGACTGGGTGAATCTTCTGAGAGACCTCGTTCGCTGTTCAATCCCCATAAAACGCGCAGAATCCCGACTGCCTCCCATTCTTACGTTGTAGTAGTCAGGAGTCGCAGATCTCCTTAAACCGGGATAGATATAGCGAATGCGATCCTCAAAATATTGCAGAAACTCAATAAAATGGTCATTTTTTCACTTAAGATTATGAAATCTTATTTTTTCGCTTGGGATGTTCGAAAAAAAGAAAGGGATACAATGTCCATGAGGTGCCGCATCTGAAGCAACGTTTTCTATCCAGATTTGAGGAGTTATCAAGATTACTTTATGTTATTAATTTTTCTTTAGTACTACACTTATGGGTTCGCTTTCGTTAAACTGAGATAGATGTATTGAATCATAATTCATTAGCATGACTTTTATGAGATAAAATTATCAATTATTTCATTGATACGATTCATATTTTGATTTTCATTCAATTCTTTTGCCGCTAAATCAGATCTCTCCTTGAACTTATAGACATCAGAAGATTTTAAGGCATTTAAAGCCTTTGCCATACTTCTGAGATCATAATCATCTGACAAAATACCACATTTATATTTCATAATAAATCTTTTATATTCAATATTAGGGCTGCAGGCAAGGCATAATCTTGCCATAATATATTCAAAAAATTTATTAGCAAGACTGTATTTTAGATTAAAGTTAGTAGGTTGAAAAAAAAGAATCCCAATATCATATTGATTAGTAAAAGGAATAATATCATCATATTGAACAGGATGAATAATTCTGACATTCTGTCGGATATTAACCATTTCCTGTAAATAATAATAATATTTACTACCAACTGGTAATATCATCAAATCCAAAAAAAAACGTTCATCTAAATAATCCATTATCTGAATTAAATTATCGATTCTTCTTGAAGGGTTAGCAATACCATGATATATCATCCGTATACGATTATCTGATACTTGAATAGGGTGTAATTGATAAAACGTTGGAAGGCTCAATAATAGTTTCGTTTGTATGCCATATTGATTATTATATGCATTAACTAAACTTTCTGAGACAGTAAAAACCAGATCACAATCATGAATATATTTTTTAAGTAGATAATTATTGAGTGGTTGGATTAATTGGATAAACCAAAGTTGATCTTCTGTTTGTCGTGGATAAAATTCCCTTGCGTCAAAAAATACTTTAGTCCAATTTTGCTTTAATTTAATTGCCAAAGGCAGTAGAGATAAATCGTGCGTAATTATTAGATCCCACTTTTTTCCTTCCAATTCCTTAAAATTTAAGTATTTTAATCGTCTTTTAACAGTTAATGGAAATATTCCTCTTTTAAGTTCATATTTAAAGATTAGATCGTCCAAAAAACGATCTATGAAGAGATTTATTCGAATAAAAAATTTTAAAATACGTACAATAAAATTTTCTGCATTTAATTTAAAAGATCGCCCAAAGAAGTATCTCTTTGATATTTCACTAGATCTATCTAAATGCAGATAAATAGAAGTAATATTATCAATTTCTCCTTTTCCACCAGATATCACGGTCAGGTCGTGTCTTTTTTTCAACCAATTTATCATCCGATTTGGCCTTGGATCAGATCTTGGATCTAATTCGCACATGATTAATATTTTAGCCATAAATTTTTCTCATCAGAGATGGTTTTATAACTATCTTTATTTTTACTCATTGTGGATTATTACAAGATACATTCTTTATCGAAGATGTTATTTTAGTCAATCAACTTTGGCACTGGCTCTAAACGGGATGACCGTTCGAATATAAAACCCTTCTATTTTTGGAATTGTGATTTCTGTAGGCGTTTGGATAGTATTTTTTCTCATTATGACGTACCAAATAGATATCTTATATTAGAAATAACTTTCGGTGGGCATTTATTTCGAAAAATTGCTAATTGGAAGATATTGAACCAAAAAAGTCAAGGGTATAGTGGATAACTTCACTTCGCTCAATACTTTCATCTGTAGTTATAATATATAGAGAGGCTTGTTACTAAATGTAATTTTAGTTAACATAGATAAGTTCATCCCGTTTTCTTTTAAAGATTTTTATTAACCAGTATGACATTAAATGTTGCCAAATGGAAAATAAACGCTCCACATTGTTTGTATTTATGGCATCCTTATAATCGTCTATAATATTTGGCCAAATATCATTGGAATATTCTTTAAAAGAATGACTTGTGAGATTTGACATAATAAATTCATCTAAAACAGAAAATTTCCATGATGCATGTGGGTTTGCAAAACCTCCCTTTGCGCGTCGCATCCTAACTAAGTCAGGCAATATCCCTTTCATTGAATCTCGAAGTATCCGTTTTGTGAATGATTTATCAATTAACGATTTCTCCTGAAGCGAAAATACAAAACATACCAATCTCCAATCAAGAAATGGTGATCTTACTTCCACACCATGTGCCATTGATAAAAGATCAAAATCCCGAAGATTGGTTGGTAATAAGAAATAATGATAATCTAAATACAACTGGCGAAATAGTAACCCTTTGTTCGCAATTCTCTCTTGATCATCAAAAAAAGATTTGGGAAGATAAGTGAGAATATCCTGAATATTTCTATTAGGATTGATACTTTGTTTAATCTTTTTTTCTTTTTCAAAAAAAACCGGATGATTAAGAATTTTTTTTACAACAAGAATGAGGGATGAGATCAGGTCATTATAAAATAAGGATTTGTTATCTTTATATTTATTACCATTGAAGCCATCAATTATCATTAAATACCGACAAATATTCTTAATTAATTGAACAGGATGCCAATTAAACGCTATAGCCTGCAATAAAGAATTAATATACTGAGGATATCCGGCTAATAGTTCATCCCCACCATGCCCATCAATAGAAACATATATACCCAAATCTCTCATTTTTTTGAATAGTAACCATGGACCTATATGTATATCTGAAATATTCTCATATGAATATATTATATCAAAATATTCATTTAATAAGTTACACTGATCGATTTCAAAATAATATGCGGTACTTTTTGTATGTGTAATAACTTCCTTAGCATATTCTACTTCATTATCAATATCATTCATATAAGATGCAACAAATCCAATATGACTATTTTCGGGTACCTCTTCAGTGGGAACAACAGTTTCTTTTATTTTCATTATACTACAAAAAACAGAACTCGAATCAAGTCCGCCACTTAAACAAGAAGCAGTCGGTACATCATTTCTCATCCGAATTTTACATGCATCAATGAAAAGTTTTTTAAAATAAGTTACTTGTTCACAATAATTGGGTGGAACTGTCTGTAAATGGTCTAATGTATTCCACCATCTTTCAATAAATAAATTTTTACCAGATGACAATGTGAGACAATGGCCTGGTAATAGTCTTGAAACGCCTGTTAGGAAAGTTTCTTCAAGGCACTCAACTATAACATAATCTTTTAGAGCGACATTTATTAATTCCTGATTAAAAATTAAATCAAACCAAGGTAAGGCAAGAAAGGATTTAATTTCTGATGCAAAGGCGAAATATTTTTTATCTTTTTTATCATAATAATAATATAATGGCTTGACACCAAATCTATCTCTTGAAATAAAAAGTTGCTTTTTCTTTTCATCCCATATTGCGAAAGCCCACATTCCATTAAATTTAAATTGAGACTCTATGCCCCATTTATCAAAAGCCGATAAGATGACTTCAGTGTCAGAATTTGTTACAAAATTATAACCATATGACTCAAGCTCTTTCCTCAATTCAATAAAATTGTAAATTTCTCCATTATACGTGATCCAAAACCTTTTGTCTTGCGAGGACATTGGTTGAAAAGCTTTCTCGGATTTATCAAAAATTGCTAAACGTCTATGACCTAGAGCTAGAGGAATATCTGGATCAATGTACATTCCTCTACCATCTGGCCCTCGATGAGAGAGAGTATCTATAAAAATATTTAGTTTATAAAAATCAATAGGAGAACCATCAAGATTCCATGTCCCAGTTATTCCACCCATTTAACACCATTTAATGGTAATTTTAGATCAGAAATAGAATCAATTTCGACCCAACCACCATATACTGGAACTCCAAACAGTGGAAAGCCAGCATCAATTGAAAGCTGGAGAAAATCGGTCATATGCATGTTTAATATTTTCTGTTTATAATCGCTTTTTTCTATTAAAGAATGATAAAATGAAATGATTTTTTTTACAAAAGGGAATGCAATTTTTATTAACCCCATATACTGCCCCTGAATATCATCAAATGATTCTGGTTGTTTCCCTAACTCAACAATATATCCTTTATCATTCATTTTAAGCGATTCTGCATCCATGAGTGGGTCACTCATTCTCATTTCCCATAGTTCTCTCCATAATAGATCAACAGTTATGGCATACGGGGCTTTTGACATAATTAATGACATTAATATCTCCTTTGAGTATACAATATCACCATATGAAATAATAAGGTCTGAATTCATTTCATCTTCGGCACAAAAAAGACTATAGAGCATATTAGTCTTTAAATATTCCTTATTTTCAATAAGTTTAATATCTTTACGGAGAATTTTGTCTCCCCGATATCCGCATACGACAACAATATTATTGATCTCGCAAGAATGTAATGTCTCGATTTGATAGTCTAATAATGATCTTCCATGAAATGAAACTAAAGCTTTTGGAATCTCATTAGTAAGAGGGCGAAGTCTTGTTCCCTCCCCTGCAGCTAGAATTATTGATTTCATTGGATACAAAATAGTTCCTTAATTATTTTAATGTCGTCATTACAAAAAAAATTTTCCCGTTCAGGATGCCATTGGACTCCAATAAACTTATAAGTCCTATGTCTTATTGATTCGATGACACCATCCTCTGATTTTGCGACCATTTCCAGTTCTTCAGTAATGGTTGTTGCTCCATATCTATGATAACTATTCACTTTTCGAATCAATCCATTATTTAATACTACTTTATGATTAACAGATACATGTCCCTCCACAGGATGTAAATCCACCCCGAAATAATCTAAAATAATATGCATCCCTCGACAAACTCCAAAGATTGGTATACTATTGATTATGCAATATTCAATAATCTGATATTCTATCGAATCGCGTTCTGGAGATTTCCCCCCATATTTTACTTGGTTTTCCCCCCCTGTAAAAATGATACCATTTAAATTAGTGTTTTTGATGAATATTTCAATGGATTTAAATTGATTCGGGATTGGAACGCAGACTACTTCTAAATAATTAAGAAGGTGTGTCCATCGTTGATCGAGCACATCACACCGTTCTCCATAATTATTAATATCAATTTTTTGAGTTACACCAATTTTCATCATTATTCTCTTCAAGTACTTTTTTCAGATTTAAATATGTTTTTTCAGCAAATATGCCCTTATAAAAAAGCATTTTATGCTCATTTTGGTCAATTTTTTCCTGATATATTGAAATATGAGATAACATTTCAAAGATAGTTGCAAGAAGGCTCGAACAATCAGGAAGGATGACACCAATCAAATCTCGATTAACTACCTCTATCCCTGGGTGAGGTAAATAATGTGACCAATTTTCATTGAACATTTTCATTTGACTATTTAAAAAAATTACAGGCCTTCTATAAGCAAAAGCATATTCAAATGCTATTCCAGAATAATCTGATATTACCAATGATGCTTTAGATAAAACAAATCTTGAGTCAGGGTTTCGATCGATAAAAAAATGAGGATTTTCAGAAAAACGATCTTTCAAAACATCTAAAATATCCATATCCTCATAATAACTCATCACGTGTGGTCTCACAATTACTTGAAAATTGTTTAACAACTCTTGAACCAATGTCGTACCAAAAACTCTCAATGAATTATTGGGTCCCCATGATGGGGCAAAAAGGATAGTAGGTGGAATGGTTTCTGTGAATGGGATTTCCATAAGATCATCAATTATCCCATACCCTGAAGGTATAAGTTTACATTTATTAATCCCTCTCTTTGCAAACATAGATTCTAATTCATTGATATGATGTGGACCCACACAGAATATATAATCAAAAAAATCAAATGAACCCTCAGGATAAATTACATGTGTACTTACTATTGAATGAGGCAGATGAATGACTTTTGTTAAGCGATGATGATCAACTGGTTTTCCTGCATCTACCGTGATAAGAACATCAGCTCCAATTTTTTTTATTTCCAATGGATTATGGATATGCACTATCTTATTCTGAAGTTCATCAGGTAAAGGAAAAGTGGATGCAATATATATTTGAAGAGTGTTATCTGCAATAAGAGGAACAAGTAATCTTCTTATGTAATTAAAATGGAGTGGAGCAGAACTTAAGTTAATGATAATACTCCGTTTTCCTCTGATTTTTCTATTAAAAAAATTATGGTATCTTAATAATTTCATTATTCTCCCTGATTTTTATTAATTTTTTCATAAAATAGTGATACCATTTTATCTCTTAATGCAGGGTGGGGATGATAATACTGCTTTCCTGATGTTCCCTGTGCCATAGTGGCCCATTCAGAAGGATTTGGGTATCTCTCTAATAGTGAGCGAAAAACATCTGCTCTTATTATTGGATCTAAATAATCTTCTAAAGATTTATATTGACAATATAAAAATTTTTCACTTAAATATTTTTGGGAAATGGGTATTTTTGGAACTGCGTATTCTTTTTGGTAAATAATATCTCCTGTATCAATTCCTTTATCAAGAAACATGCAAGAGCCACCTATTTTACGTAGAACTATTGCACTCCATAGGAGACATAATGTCCCTCTCATTTCCGGAACTAAACCAGGATGGATATGAATGAACCTTATATGCGTCCCAAGTATGGACTCTCTTAATATTCCTCCTTCAACATACAGGGCATAATTCTGGGGAAATCTCCGAATATATTCAATAAATTCAGCATCATTAAGTGAAATAATCTCTTTCCGTTCGAAATTGACTCCTGCTGATATTAGCTGATCAAGCATTGATTTTGAAAAAAAATCGACCAAAAATCCCTTATTATGACAATAGTTTATAATATTCGATCCAATTTCATTTATAATAATATCTTGAGACTCAAATTTGTTATTGAAATTGAGAAGGAGAACCCTCAAATTATTTTGCCAACATTTTAAAATTTCATTGATTCCTTTTTGCACAGTTTTTCTGAAATCCTTTCTATTATATTGTTGGATTGATGAATTATGAAATTCAAGGTAAATAATACGCTCAGGCATTAAATTAAGGCTTTGCATCACAGCAAAATATCCTCTGGATACCACATGAGAGGTAGCCAGAAAGATTAGATCAGGAATTATTCTCATATTTTCTCAAGTTCATCCAGAAATGTTTTATAGAGGTTGGAGGTCACGTTTCTATTTTTCAGACCTGTATTTAAAAAACGGAGATCATCAGTCGCATAATATGTAAACAACATTAAAAGGCCAAAGAGATTGTAATCATCATCAGTTACTTCATCTCCAAACCCGACCAATCGTTCAGTTTTCTGAGTATAGTGCTGAAAAATTTTTTTATCAACTTCAAATCGGTGCATCATTTTTTCTGCATATTGTATTAACTTTAAATCATGAACTGTATCAAGTATGATTTGAAGAATGCCAATATTTAGAGTTGATAATAGATAGAACAATTGAATTTCTTCTGAATTGACTAGCTCATAGAAATGCTTTTCAGTATCGAATCGCTCAAGTTCTTGGAGAATCAAGCGAGTAAATATTTTTTTATTTTGAATATCTTTCTTTGAAAGGATACAAGATGGAGATAGGAAATGCTGAAATAAAGGATACATATACTTATGATACAAAGTTAATCTGTTTTGATTCACAATTTAATTCGATAGTAATTCCATTAATTAATTTTTTATCAATAATTTCACCGCACCCTATGGCTGCAGGTATATTGAATTCATTTGCTCTAATCGCCATATGAGAATTGGCACCTCCATATGTTGTAATCAAGCCACCTATGGGATGGCTGAAGAGCCAGTCATAACCTGGATCAGCATTCACAATATGGATGATCTTTCCAGTAAGATATTTACTGTCCTGAACACTAGAAATACGCAGAACCTGACCAATTATGGTTTGACTGGTAATGTAGTTTGGGACATTTTGAAATAATTCAAAAACTATTAAGTCGTTTTCACCTGTAATTAGCATTGGAAGTTTTATTGCACGTGTCAGAGAGAATTGTTTCTCTCTTCTCTTTACCAAATCTCTTAACTCTTCTGAACAAGAACAGAGTGGTGAAGAATTTAGTATTGATATAAGTTCTGTTATTGGAATGAATGACATCTGTTCTTTTGTAAGATTCAACTCTAGGCCAATCTTTTTTATCAGTTGAAGGGTATCGCTAATTGTCTTCGTGAAAATAAACTTAGCATATTCTCTCCCTTGAATTGACCGGATGATAAAACTGAGCAAATGGTCACTTGAGCTATCAATTCCATGTTCAGTAATTATTTTTTCGATCAGATCCTTTTTGTTTAGCCAAATTTTATTGATATCCTCCGATTTATCTAAATATGACAAACCTTCATTTCCCTTATATGAAAAAAAACTGTCTGGTTCCTCATCATACCGAGGTGATAAAATATCATATGTTCCCGGACGTAGGTGGCCATATTTCTTCAAGAAAACTGAAAGAGGTAACTCACCAATTTGCATCCTACTGATATCTTTAATAATCCTACCAGCAATTGTCTGAATTCCACCAAAAATGCCAATATAATCCTGATTTGTAAACACCCCTGTTGAAACCATTGATTTTAAGAGTGCTGTTGATAGAAATGCAGATCTCGCATAATGAGCAAATGGAAGAGTTCCATACTTTTTACACATCTCTAAGTTTGATGAGATATTATTTATAAGAGATGAGACATTAGAATACCTCTTTTTTTTTGAGTTAAACTGCTCTAGCATTGCGATATCCTGATCAAGTCTATCCATTTGGCTCTCTGATCTTTTAAGGATATTGTTTGTTAGTTTCAGAAGGGATACTTTAATATTCTGGATCTCATTGTGTGAAAATCCATATTCCAACAGACGCTTTGATTGTTCTGCAAAATCAAAAGTATAACAAGTATATGCAATTTCAAATTCAATTTTATCATGTAGATGAGGATTCTGCTTAAGAGAGTAGAGATAATAATTGACTAACTTTTCCGCTAGAATATCATCGAGTTCCGCTGGAATGAACGAGTTAAATGAAGCACGTGTGTCAATATATCCCTGACCAGCTAATGTAATCATTAGAGGAGAGGGAAAAGTATTTCGGTATCCATATTCTGCTCGTTGGATGCCCCAGATTTGATCGGTTATTAAATATTTATATAATGACATTGCAAGGGGCCTTGGATTACGCCCGATCATTTCTGCAGGATTCCAATCTGGCATTACTCCAAGAATAGATAAATCTCCCAGTAATCTTTCACTCTTGGTAATATGAGTTGTAACAACTCGACATAATCCAGAAATTTCATTATTTAAGTCCTCGTCAAATGCGATATGGTGTTTATTATTTGAAATGAGAGGCCTTACTTGGAAAATATAGATCACTCCATCAGCTGTTACTCCAAACTCAATGTCGAGTGAATCATATCCTACAATGCTTTCGATCTCGTGTATCGCCTCAAGTACCTTTTTTATTGGATTCCAGCACTTATGAACCGCTCTTCGGTAGACAATTATTGTGTTCTGATTTTGTGATATTCCAGATGTTACTCCATCGGTCTTTCCCGATTTTTCATAATTGACAATATAATATGGGGCGAATGTGTCTGAATCCCTTGTGAAGATAACTCCAGATAATATTGTATCATCTAAAAAAGGTTGGATCAGACACTGATGTTGGTTCTGATCATCCTCATATGATTTAAAAACTGCATCAATTCCTTGAAATAACTTTAACGTATCATTAACTGAAATGTCCAGGAAACTTTTATATTTACCCGCCTGGGAGTTCATAAATGAATCCTCTCCAATTGCACTACTTCTTACAATTACAGGTTTCCCTCCAAATATTATTTTACAGGATTCAAGTATTTCCTGTTTGGATTCGTTCCATTCACTTCGAGTAAACCGGTATTGATTAAGGATATGTGATTTTTTTATTTTCGTTTGTAATCGTTCTAGAGTTTCGGCTTTTGTACCAAAAAGAAATTGGGCAATGTCTTGAGGACTGTCCAACTCTGCCCATCTCTCATCAATTCGGAATGATCTGATCTGTTGCCCCTTTAATAATAATTCTTGGATAAGATCAGGAATGCCACCTGAGTAAAGAGTAGTAGTCCCATTTAAGCTTACTCTGTTCTTTTTGACAAGACTCATTAACAATTCTCTGAGTATATCTGCACCCGAGGAGGATATTTTTAGAATTCCTGCAAATTGACCAGTTATTGGGAGATGGGGAGGGATATCTCGCCCAATAAAATGTATAACAGTATCATTTGAGGATATTTTCTCGGAGTCTGCATACAGCGCATGACCTCTTCCATTGAACCGTGAAATCCAGTTTTCATCCTCTGCAATAACGAAATCATCAGACAATTGTACAATTTCATATATTGTTTTAGGTGAGTGAAGAATGTCTGAGTAAAAAATTACACACGAATCACTTAACTCAATGAGACAGCGGGAAAGACTATACAAAGGCCCGGTTTTGCTCCACAAATCGTTGTAGTAAAACTTTAATCCAGGATACTCTTTTATTACATGTTCTATCCCAGAACCTCCAACAAAAATGATGTCCTGAATCCCTGCCCTGGATATTCCTTCCAGTAAATATTTTAGAGAGTGTTTGTTCTGTATTGAATGTAATGCAGTAGGGTAACTGTTAGATTTGGAACAGGATATATATCCCTCCCCTGCACCAAGGATAATTGCTTTCATTTTTAATGCTCCATTTAAATAATGTCAATTATATTTTTTTGAGAAAAAATAATTCTCTCTCATTATTGTCAAGAAGAATACCTTTATCGAAAGAAAAAATATCCCGAAAATTTTCCATTTTCTTGTGAAATTCAGGATTATTTGCATCATTAGAATGGGTTTCAAAAATTATAATTCCCCCATCATATAATAATTCGTGCATCTTCCTCATATAAAGATCAAAATCAGGTCGTAATAACCCATCATCTGTCCAATAGGCTGCAAATGAGAAAATCACGGAATATTTCTTTGTGGGCTGAAATAACAGAAAAGAATCCTGGAATAATCGAATTTTATGGGATAACTCTAAAAAATCAGTTACTGCTCTTCCAATATTAATCATAAAAGGATTTATATCGATTCCATCACCAGAACAACCTTTCCTGTAAGATGCATAAATTAGCATAAATCCACAATTACATCCAATATCAAGAATGGTATCTGATTCATGAATCAAATTATCAAGATTGTACAGATAGTATCTTCGTTCCGTAGATCGGACTCCGAAAATGCCTAATGAATGAAAACCTTGATAAAGATAACCCTGTTCATAAATATAATGTGGATATAATTTTTTTTGATTATTTAGATTAATTTGAATTTTTCGGTGTAAAAAACACAAATCATTGAAATACGTTTCATTCTTTAATTCAGGATAGATTGGTCTGATCATATTGCGGGAAATTTTTTGTAGAAATACTCCAATATCATTGAGAAGATGACCTAAAAAATAACGAATATTTTGTCGCATAAATCCATTAGATTATTCAATCTTCCTCATGATAATCAAATATCTCTTTCTATACCTCGCACGAAGTGGAAATAGAGATTGAAATGGTATTTTTTTAAGCGCCATGCATTCGTATAGAACCCTAAAAAAGGTAAGGTAATATTTCCGATCAAGATCAAAGACATACATATCTGGATCAATTTCCTCTTCACATTTAATTAAATCGAACCCATTAGTCTTTCCAACATCAATTATGTAATCAGGTTGATATAGTATCCGATAATTATAATCATCAAACTGAGTTCTTAAAAAGGTACCTAATGTTGGTACAACACAATATTGCAAAATCATCAGACCATTTGGTTTTAATATTGAATTTATTTTATTAAAGAAATTATCAATGTCTTCACAAAACATAATCGCAGCCCTAAGCATCACAATATCAAATTTTCCAGTAACTGTCTTGATTATGTCATTTTTTTGAAAGTCATAAAAAAATGCATCAATATTTAACTCTTGCTTGGCATATTTTATTGCACATTCATTAACTTCGGTTAGAACAACTGATGCTCCATTATCCTTGAGTTGTAAAGCAACTTGTCCATTTCCGCCACTAATATCAAGAATTCTCTTTCCTTCAATAGTGATATTATATTTGTTAAAAACATTTGTAATTAATTTTTCACCTTCTTTTATGGAATGTTGAATATGATCTGGATGTATGAAGTAGTCATATATTGAAAATGGGTTTGATCCTCGTAGTGGTTGGGGATCGAACATTTTTATAAAAAATGAGTTTCGACGTATACTTTTGGCATTTCCACTCTCCAAATCAATTACCCATAGGTATTTGAATGTCTTTACAGCCACATAATTCGATGATTCTGTAATGGACTTCTTCTTAAAAGAATTATTACCCAACTTTGCCACTTCCAAAAAATAAATGTGTTCTTAGTGATGTTTGAATCGACTAAAAATGCAAACAAAACTAAGAACCAAAGAAGTTGAGACGAATGAAAATATATCCTTTCCTATCGGCACCATTTACCTCGTTGATAAGCTGTAGGAGTTACGCAGATGACCCTCCAAAAAAATTACAGCGCATATTTTGGGCTCTGAAGATACTCTGAAATTCCAATTTTTGCGATCTGCCATTTAGCATTATACGGAGTAACACCATTCAAAAAGTGGTTTATTTCAAGCCTTAAATATGCTCGTAATGAACAGTTGATATGATTCCGTTGAATAATTGCTTTTCTGGCCTGACATTTTTCTACTCCACACAATTCCTTAATCGCTCTGTGATAGTTTTCAATTGTCCAACAGATTGACTGTAAAACGAGCCGGTCATCATTATTCATCGAAATACAGTTAGTGATCCAATACCTGCTTACACCTTTCCGATTTAAAGAATGAAAAAGACGAACAAAACCGAATTTTTTCAAATGTACTTCCAATCCTTCTTCCGGTATTGCCACTTCTGATACTTGGACATTACCCTGGGCATCAGGGTTTACCATTCGATTCTTCTTAACTCGTGTGAAAAAATTCCATCCAAGGTTTTTAATACACTTTAAATTCTCAATTCCCGAGTACCAACTGTCAAACATGATAAATGAAGGGCTAAAACCTCTTTGCGAGGCTGTTAAGACCATATCTTGGAGATGAATATTTTTCGTCTTATCATCAACATTTTTATCATAAATTCGATAATCAATAGGGAAAGAGACATTTCCGTCAGTCCAAATCAAGGTAATGAGCCCAATTCCTTTGACGACCTTATGATGTTTACCGCTCCATTGATAATAGGTACATTCAATTTTTTTTGAATGAATTTTATCGAGAATGGTATCATCCAGGACCAACCAGCCGCTTTTTTTCTCAACATATGCTTCAACCTCAGCCCACAACGCCTCAGGAGTTAGAGACTGTCTTGTTAGGAATCGATTGAAGGTATCATGAGATACTGAAAATTCAGAATTAGAATAACAATCAGCGGCTTTTACACAAGAAATGTCACATTGAGCTGCTATGAGGTAATTGATGTAATCCACATCTGAAGGTTGTTTCGTTACAGGCACGTATATTATTGGTATTGTCAACATATATAGATCTTTCTATAATAAAAGTTAACTGCGTAACTCCTAAGCTGTATGAAGTCCTGCAATTAAGTGAAGTTTTCGGGAAACACAAAACGAGGGGTGTCGATATCAATAACCTGCTTCGCGCCCTCGTCAGCTACAAATTGACTGCATGTAAGACAGCTTAAGGGTCAGATATGCAAATTAG
>Ga0255344_1002567_pt1 | contig 21600 bp, 23 predicted proteins | sample wastewater_treat_5_FD_192414 | JGI IMG/M metagenome (GOLD analysis project Ga0255344, IMG submission 192414) | Wastewater microbial communities from Lulu Island WWTP, Vancouver, Canada - plant18 | ecosystem: Engineered > WWTP > Wastewater > Unclassified | place: Canada: Vancouver, British... | reverse complement strand
TGTTTGATGAGCGCGGTGAAATCTGCAAAGTGACCGGCGTGACCCCGGTGTGGAGAAACAGGCCCGTCGCTTCCGTGACGGACGGTACAGGCAGCAAGGTCATTGCGGACATGGAGCATGAATGGGACGTCAGGATGACATACGGCTATCGGTCGCGCCGCCACACGACACGTGAGCTGTGCGAGCGCGACATGCGGAGTGTAAAGTGGAAGCAGCAGAGATTTGTCGCAACTCCGCGCCACCCCGGATTGAACCTGCCACAGCGTAAGCTGATCATCGACCCGTATGTGCTGGGCATTTGGCTGGCTCGCGGCGATGAGGGGTACGGGACGATGATATGCCTGAAGGAGCATGAGGACTTTATACTGGGTAAACTCCGAAGTAAGGGCTGGCGCATTTCTCCGTGCAATAGGGAACGACACTTTCTGGTCGTGACACTGAAGGGTAAACTGCGGCGGCTGGGCATCCTGGAGAAAAAAGAGATACCGATGGAGTATCTCAGGGCGTCGCGTGAGCAACGGCTGGAGCTCTTGCGCGGCCTGGTCGATATGAGTGGAAGAACCAGGATACACCGGGAAACGCTGCTGCATATCAAAACAAAGAGGCTGCGCGACGACATCGCCGAGCTGATTATCTCGCTGGGCGGGAAGGTGAATATCGGGCTGAGGAAAAACAAGTCAAGGCGGCCGTATTATATTTCTTTTTGTATGCCGGACGCGGTGAGCACGGCGACCATGCCGTTGAAGGACGTGACGCCGCGTGCGGGCCGGATGTTTGCGCGGCGCAGTATCATAGGCATGCATTATCTGCGGTTCCGGGCATGCGGCACGGCGGACACGGTGTGTATCCAGGTGGACAGCCCGTCACACATGTTCCTGTGTGGCTATGAGATGCTGCCGACCTGCAACTCGTTCTTTATCTCGCAGTGGGTGCCGGTGTGGTTCCTGGCAAACTGGCCGCATCACCGCATTATTTTATCGACCTATGAGGCTAATTTCGCGGCAACCTGGGGGCGTCGCTGCCGGAATATTATTCGGGAGCGCGGCGGCATGGTGAACCTGGCACTGTCTGAAGACTCGACGGCGGCTAATCAGTGGGAGCTGAAGACCGGCGGCGGCATGGTCACGGCAGGGGCCGGGGGATCAATTACGGGCAAGGGAATGGACCTTGGAATACTCGACGACCCGCACAAGAACTGGCAAGAGGCGAACTCGCCGGGTATCCTGAAGAACATCGCCGATTGGTTCGACTCGACGTTCTACACCCGCCTGGAGCCAGGCGGCTCGATTATCGTGCTGGCCACGCGGTGGAACGAAAACGATCAGATCGGCACACTTATAAACAAACAAGAGGGCTGGATACATGTTCGTATGCCCGCGATCGCCGACGAAGACGAAACTGACCTGCTGAACAGGAAAGAAGGCGAAGCTCTTTGCCCTGAGCGGTATGATGAGCAAGCCCTCTTGCGGATAAAGAAAAACATGTCGCTGGTCATGTGGAACGCCTTGTTTCAGCAACGTCCGGCCCCTGCGGAGGGCATCATTTTTCTGCGCAGCAACTGGAAATTCTATGATGTATTACCTGAAGTATCATTTGTAGTACAATCCTGGGACACGGCGTCAAAAAAGACAAAGCATGCGGCTTATTCTGTCTGCCAGACATGGGGCGTCACGCAACAGGGCGCGATATTGCTGGGTCAGTGGCGGGACCGCGTGGAGTATCCGGACCTGCGCCGCCAGGCGGAGATCGAGGCGTTGAAATGGCGGCCGAACATCATCCTCATTGAAGACCGTGACTCCGGCCAGGCGCTCGTGCAGTCGCTGCGGCGAGAGACCAGGCTGCCGATCGTGCCGGTATATCCGGACATGGACAAAGAGATCCGGGCGCAGGCTATTTCGCCGTGGCACGTCGCCGGGCGGCTGTTTTTGCCTGCCGTGACGCAGGCGACCGCCACCTGGGTGCCGGATTTTATCGAGCGATGCGCTGTATTTCCCAACGGAGCGTATGCCGACGAGATTGACTCAATGAGTCAGGCCATCGCGTACATTGCGACAATGGCGACCAGTGGCAGAATCATGTCCACGCAGCGCCGGTCAACACGAGAATTGCTGGAGGGGTTCCGGCAGTTGATGTAAAATATTAAATATATCGGGAGGTTATCATGGCAGAGACATTTTGGCGCATTGTTGCGGTGACAATTATCATTGAACTGGGGCTTATCTTGCGGGCGCTATGGGAGCTGAAGGACTGGTTCGTGATGTAAAAAAACCTTGACATTCTGGAAAAGTTTCGACAGTCAATAATTACTGAGCATGTGTTGATGCGTTTGTTCACAGAAAGGCATTTCAAATGGTTGTTTGCACGCTGTCCACAAAATATCGATACTCCGGTCTATCCTCAGACGAAAAACCAACCGACGAATCTGTTCGTGAATCATCAACATTTTGGGAAGAAGACACTGGCCGCACATGGGAGTTTCGCGGTGGCCGGTGGCTGGAAACCAAAACTTTCCTTGACATCAATGACGGATATTCAATGGTGGTTTATTCATCTGAAGACTGGCTGTGGGTCTGTCGAGCCACGCCCGGCACACCGCTGGCCGCACCAGCATGGCAAGTCCGCCGCATTAACATTGATGCCCTGGTCCTGACCTGGGCGCATGGCAAACCGACTTTCACAAATCCGGCGACAAGCCTGCCTATTGTCGCCGCTTTACCATATTCATGAGGATTGAAGATGCCGTTAGACCTGAAACAATTACTGATTAAACACGAGGGGCGCCGCAGCAAGCCTTATACTTGCACAGGCGGCGCTCAAACTATCGGCGTCGGCTGGAACCTGGACGCTCATCCGCTGCCTGACCACATTGCAGGACACTTACGTAAATATGGCAGGATAACAGATAAGATGATTGACGAGTTATTGGACATTTCCATCGAACTAGCAGATGCGGACTGTAGGAAACTATTTCCGGATTTTAATAACTTCACCGAAAGGCGGCGCATGGCGCTGACTGACTTCCTGTTTCAGTTGGGTTACACGCGGGCTCGACGGTTCGTCAAGTCCATCGCGTTAATCAATGCCAGACAATGGGAAGATGCAGCCGCCGAAATGAGACGAAGCGACTGGTGGAGGCAAACGACAAACCGCGCCAACGCCATAACTGAAATGATTGAGGAGGGATAAAATGAAAAGAGTTCTTGCGATAGTAGCGGTGCTTACCGCATTGATGCTTGCCACCGTGTTGACCGGATATGCCGCGCCTGACCTGGTGAGTGATCCTGCGGCAGGGGTAACGATTTACAAAGTTTCCATCAATGTGCCTGCAGAGGCGGACGGTTCACTGAAGATTGACGCCAGATACGCGCCACTGGGTGGTAACAGTCTGCTGATTTCCGCGTGCATCAATGATCCGGTCTGGGGTGAACTGTGTTCTGACCCTGTACCGTTTGAGTTTTCGCGGCCCGGCTCTCCTGATGCTGTGAAGGGAGTGAAACTGCAGCCGTGATCAGAAAAACCTTAATTGCCGCAACGTTGCCGCTCTTGTTTTTTTGCGCGACAGCTCTGGCGGCGGGCGAAAAGTGCCAGGCTGACTTTCCGGAGGGCAGCACGGTGGTCTTGAAGGCCACCGCCTGCCCCGGCTCGGTCTTTGCCGGATGGACCGGAGCGTGTGAAGGAAGCGGCGAATACTGTGTTGTGACCATGGACGAAGCAAAGTCCGTGACCGCGACATTTATCGAAGTGCCCAGCCCGCTGCATCTTCGACTGACCAAGGCGGACATTGTTTTTTGGGTCAACAAATGTGCTCCGTGGACACACAAATGGGACCACTGGCTTATTAAGCGCCTATAAGGAGGGAAAAGTGAAAAAAATCATTTTGTCAATTATGGCAACGTTGCTGCTGCTAACCGGCTGCAGTCTCATACAAATAAACAATAGCGAAGCTGTCGTGGTGCAGATAGCCGCGAAGCGCGTGGGGTTTTACGTCGGCCAGAAGAACCCGGAAATTGCGCCCATTGCAAAGGTAATGGCGCAGGGCGTTGTGGACGTGAACAATGATTCGGACATGCTCAAGGCCGCGCTGAATCTTGGCATCGAGGAACTGGTAAAAGTGGTGCCGAACGACCCGCTGCTGGAGTCCGACCTGAAACTGATTGTGTCCACGCTGCAGATCAATGTGCCGGACAGCAAGCTGGACATCGGGCAAATCAAGCCGCTTGTGGCGGCTTTTATTGAAGGCTTGGAAATTGGCGCGGCACATCCCAGGTAGAGCGAGGCGACATTATGTTTATCAAGCCCATGTGTGTTGTCCCGGTTGGCCGGGACGAATCGGATAAGACTATTTGGGAGCAACGCTACAATGAAATGGCATGGGAAGATGAGAAAATCATCATCCTGATTCAGCCAGGCTTCCAGACTGACTTCTGTTCTGTCCCTCGCATACCCTGGGTTTATGCTAAATATGGCGACCGGGCGCATCATGAGGGTGAGCTTCACGACTACACTTACCGCAAGGACTGCCGGATATTCTTAAAAAATGAGGGTAGATGGCAGATTGGCATGTCTCGTGATGAAGCTGACGACCTGTTTCTGCGTGCTATGCTGTCACGCGGACACGGCAAACACATTGCCTACCCCATGTGGATCGCCGTGCGATCTCTTGGCTGGTTGCATTACGGAAAGCTATCCATCACGCATAAATTCAAGTTGTCTGTAACGTTTCCTGAAACAGCGGAATGCGATGCGTGATGTACTGAAGCCGCAGTGGAAGGCTGCGCAGTTGATTTTCAGCGAGAACATGGACAAACATAAATTTTCATACAGTCCATGGAGTATTTACAAAGCCGGATTCGATGAATCCGGCGAACTTTATAAAAACTGGGAAACGCGCATGAAGCAGCATCAGCCTATACCAGCAGAACATCCAGGGCTATATAGTCAGCTGCGATTTTACGGAGCCAGCGCCGCGACAAGACAGACAACGCGCAGAGCAAGGAGTAAATGAGTTGCATAAAATATGTTGGTTTTGTCCGATGCTTTTGTTTTGCGCTATCTTTACTCCCGACCCCGATGAACGGGTAAGGAAAAAGATGGCACAGAATTTTGCTTTGAGATTGGAAATACAAAAACTGCGAGATAAGTTACTCGCTCATGGGATAATGGACAGTGAAGGTAGAAAACTAACCGGCTACGTCAAGGCGGCGATTGAAGGAATGGTGATTACGCTATGACAATGGAAACGATCCCGCCATACATATTGGGTATGGGGCAATCGGCCCTTTCTTCAGATATATACGCTAATAATGCGGGTGTTACTATCTTATTGGATGCAACGAATGAGGCGGTTGCAATGGGCGCAAAATGGCAGACACCTGATGGGGCAGCACGTTCCATCACTCACATTTGTTGGGCTACTGGTACAGTCGGTGCAACCAACGGGACAATACGCGCTCAACTAGAAACGCTTGATTCAACCGGACTGCCTACCGGGACACTGGTGGCCGCTGGAGCAACATCATCTAAGGTGATGGATGGCGCAACAGACAATTATACATGGCACGAAATGGCGCTAGATACCGCCTATACAATGGCTAACAACACATGGATGAATGTAGTTTTATCTCTTACAAGTGCGTCGGGAAGCGTTTCTGTTGCGGTAGGACACAGCGGTCCGTATGTACACGGCGTGTGGGTGGCTTCGGCGCTTGATGGAGCAGCGTGGAGCAAATCTATTAACAATATGCCCAATGTGGCATTAAAATGTTCAACTGGCGAGTATATTATCGCGGCCTATGGGTGGGCGTTTATTAGGACTCAACGGTACTTTCTAGGCACAGACACCACTCCGCGTTATCGAGGCAATAAAATCATATGTGGACGCAAGTCTCGATTGATTGGTTTTCTGTCGACCAACATGGGAAGCAGTGTTTACGACTATCATATTCGGCTGGTAGACGCATCGGGAAATATTGTTAAGGCAGACGATACCACCACCGATATGGACATTGCGTGGACTGGTATCTACCGCTCTGGGCCAAGCGGTGGGTATTTCTCCTTAATATTTCCCAAGCCAAAGACTTTAGAGGCGTCGTCCGCATACTATTTAATAATGTCGCCAGATACAACGGACGATATTAGTATCCCGTACATGCAGTTTGCAAGCAACGCACTACTGAAACAGTCGATGGGCATTCCATCGAGGTGGACATTCCATTCAATATCATCTCCAAGTTCGTGGGCAATTACGGAAAATGATACAACAATAATATCGCTGTTCCCCATTTTTGATCAAATCGATTTTCCCGCAGGCGGATCTGGCGGCGGCCCCATCATGGGCGGAATGGTAGTGAGGTGAAAAAATGTTTTTAGGAATATATGACATTGACGAATACGTGGCCATCCCGGCGGCAACGCACCGATTCAGCTCCGGCGCGGCGTATCAGCCGACGGCGTTGACCTACTCGATCTATGAAGAGGGCGGCACAACCGGCCTTGACGAAGACGTGGACATGACACCGGCCAGCCCCTTTGACGCAATCACTGGCGCGTATCTGGCACGCAGGCAACTTACGGCCGCCGCCGGATTCGAGCGCGACAAAACTTATCTGGTAGCCGTCAAAGCCACAGTGGACAGCGTCGCGGCAGTCGAGCTGCACGTTTTCCAGATCCGCCAAAAACAGACCGGCGACAGCTACGCCCGCTTAGGCGCACCCGCCGGTGAAAGCGTCAGCGCGGATGTTGCGGCTGTGAAAGCAGAAACAGCGACTATCGTCGCCGACACAAATGAACTACAGACCGATCTGACCAATGGTGGCCGCCTCGACCTGCTAGTTGATGCCATCAAGGCAAAAACAGACAACCTGCCCGCGTCGCCAGCTGCCGTCGGCTCCGAAATGACCCTGACCGCCGCTTACGATGCAGCCAAGACAGCGGCTTCACAATCATCTGTTAATTCAATTCCCACGAACCCCTTATTGACAAATGATGCGAGACTCGCCAATCTGGATGCCACGATAAGCTCGCGCTCAACGCTGACCGCCGCGCAAGTTTGGGCAAACAGCACCCGCACACTGTCGAGCTTCGGTTCTCTCATTGCGGACATTGCTGCTGCGGTATGGGGAAGTGCGGCTCGAACGCTCACAGCCATTTCAGACAGTGCCGGAGTAACAACATTGCTGTCCCGAATCGGCGCAGCATTGAGCTTTACTTCCGGCAATGTCAATGTCCACGTCAAAGCCAAAGATAATCTTGACTTTGGGGCATTGGAAAAAACAAGTCTCAACGCCGCGACACCGGCCGTGACTGTATCCGACAAAACTGGCTTTACCTTAACTGGTGATTACGATGCTGCGAAAACAGCGGCGTCACAAACCAGCGTCAACAATATCCCCGCTGCCATACTTGTTACGCCAGCCCGGAAACTCGTGACCAATGAAGATGGCTCAGTGAACGCGCAGGCCAGCGTGAATACCGGAGAAATCGCTGATGCAGTGGTAGAGGCACTGGAAGACGCCGGGCTGCCAACTGTGCCTTCGATCGTCTCTGGGCTGATGAACGAGCCGAAGGGCACACATACCGGCTTGCTGGCAGGCGTGGCGCAAGACAGCACCGTGGCAAAGGACGCTACTGTTGCAAAAGATTCTACAGTCGCCACAATTGCCAGCGACATTTCATCCATCGCTAATGACGTGCTGGCAATCAAGGCGCAGACTGATACATTGCCGCCTGGCATCAAGAAGGGTAAGGCCCTTCCCGGCTTCCAGGTGTTGATGGTTCAGTCCAATGACCACATAACCGGCGCTACCGGCAAAATGGTACTGTGTGAACGTAGCATTGATGGTGGCGGCTTCGCGCCTTGCACCAATGCGATGGCGACGGAAATTTCAGCAGGCATGTACTACGTCAACTTGTCTGATGATGACCTTGATGGCGATATAATCACCTTCAAGTTCACCGCAGACGACTGTGATACCCGTTTTGTTACAATAAAGACGGAGGCGTAAATGATTATAAATTGGCAATCAATCTATCCTAACGGGACGTATTGGGCTCTTTTGCCTGTATTTACCATGTTGGCATATCGACCCACACGTCCGCCCGTTCCCACCGATGCCGATGGAGTTTACTTCAAAATCGACCTTGGTGGCGGGTTAATCTATCTCAAGAGGGTAAAATAATGACAACTGACATGGTAACAATTTTCGGAGATCGTTATATAGGTAAATTAGACTTGGATAAAGAACAAAGCGCATCAGGCCGAGGCTCCAATCTGGAGAATACACAAGCAATACCCGGCATTTTGCGCCAGGTGATCAAAGACTATTCCATTGAATCGCTACTGGACGCACCGTGCGGCGACTTACATTGGATGCGGCACATTATTGAATCACTTAACGTCAAATATATTGGAATTGATGTTGTACCAAAGCTGGTCAAGCGCAATAAAGAGTTCTTTCCAGATCTGAAATTTTACTGTCGCGACATCACGCAAGACAAGTTGCCGCAAGCTGACCTTATCCTCTGTCGCGATGGACTGGTTCATCATACAAAAGATGACATTTTCAAGGCGTTGGAGAACTTCAAACGAAGCCGCTCAACCTATCTGCTGACAACAACATTTACGCGAAATCGTCAATTTGTTGACATTGAGACCGGGGACTGGCGTCCAATCAATTTTGAATTGCCGCCTTTCAATTTAAAGTCACTTGACGTATTTCCTGAATATTATTCAGACCCTGCGTTCTCAGACAAGTCACTTGGACTATTTATGCTCAACGATACGAAAAATAATGCTTGACATTTGTTAAATTTTTGACAGCACGAAGTTATGGAGGCTGAAGTGCGCGTTCACATTGGAATTTTTCTGACCTCAACCTTAACTCGGAAGCTCGACTTATGAGAAAGAAGTCAACAAAACAGCCGCAGGGCGCGGCGTCTGCCGCGTCCACGGCTAGAAAGCCAAAAGGATCGAACGTCTCCCGGCTACCCAAACAACGTTATACATTTGCCAACAGCGCCGAAGCATGGCTGCTGGCGAATCAGCGTCTGCCCAATCCGGATTCTATCCTCAAAAAACGCGGACACTCCCTGAAAATCTATCGTGACTTGCTGTCCGACGCGCACCTGTCTGCCGTTCTTGAAAGTCGCGAATCTGCGACGCTATCCTACGACTGGCGCATTGAACGCGGCCACTGTCCAACAAGGTTGCATGACAAAATTTCCGAATGGTTTTTCGAAGTCATCGAACGCAAGACATTCGTTGAGGACATTTCGCGTGACGAACTGACGGCAAATCTGCTGGACGTCATTTACTGGGGCTATCAGCCAGCCGAATTGACCTGGGAGTATCTCGGCGGCCTGTGGATGCCCACGCAAATTACGCCTAAACCTCCGGAGTGGTTCACATGGTTCATTCGCGAAGATGGCATGCCGGAGCTTCGCTTCTTGTCCGATAGTGAACCAATCAATGGAGTCCCGCCGCCCGACCCGTGGACACTTATTTGCCCACGCGTGAAGCCGACCTATGATAACCCGTATGGACGCGGCGTGGCTACAAAATGTTTCTGGCCGATTGTTTTTAAGCGGGCGGGTATGGAGTTTTGGCTGAACTTCATGGAGCGATTCGGGACACCCTGGGTCAAGGGCACCATCGAGGGTAACGCACAAGACGACGAACTCAGGGACTTTACCAATGACCTGAAGGTGCTCGTTCAGGACGCCGTCATCGCCGTGGCCGGCAACCGTGACGTTGGGCTGCTGGAAAGCAACAATCAGCGCGGCAGCAATGATGGTTTTAAAACGCTGTGCGATTTCATGGACGCACAACTATCGAAGGCGGTCCTGGGACACACGTTGTCCGCAGACACCGGCACCAACGCCTCTTATGCGGCTACCAAAGGCGCATTGTTGGTGCGTGACGATATTCAGGCCAGGGACATCAAGATGGTGCGTGCGATATGGGACGACATTATTAACCTGATTTTCGTGCGCAACGGTTATCTAAGCACACCGCGCCCCAAAGCTCTGCACTATAGAGAAACCGACGTGGAGACACTCAGGGCTACACGAGATGAAGCCCTATGCCGCGCCGGTGCGAAGTTCACAAAGAGCTACTTCTGCAGGGTTTATCACCTTGAAGATGATGACATCGAAGATGACACGACACTGCCGGATCAGCGTCAAGCCACGGGGCTGGAACGCCCGAACGATACAGACAAGACCAAGCAATCTGCTAAGGAAGGAGTGAATGATGGCGGGACATTGGATTGAAGTATTTAAAACAGGCACCCATGTTTCATCGAACGGTGTCAAGAAGACATATACCGAAGATGATCTGAAAAGCATCGCGGATATGTATAACCAACAAAGTGAGCATGAAGCTCCGCTGGTCATCGGACACCCGAAGACCGATGACCCGGCATTTGGATGGGGCAAAAAACTGAAAGTAACCGGTGAAAAACTGTTTGCCTATGTTGACCAACTCCATGAAGATGTCATCGCAGGCGTCAAGAATGGACATTACAAAAAAATCAGCATCGCACTTTACCCGAACGGTCTGTTGCGTCACATCGGACTGTTGGGCGCCGTGCCCCCGGCGGTGAAAGGGCTGGCTCCGGTGCAATTTGCACAAGAAGGCGAGTATGAGGAGTATATCACGTTGACCGCAGAGTGGCGCATGCCCTACGTTGCCCGGCTGTTTGGCAACTTGCGTGACTTCCTCATCGAAAAGTTTGGCGTGGATTCGGCGGACAAAGCCGTACCGAAATACGATATTGATTTCCTGAGAGATGAAGCGCGTGATTTGCGAATGATAATTCCAGATGAACCTGCAGTCGCACCTATTATCGACAAACCGCAAGGTGTTATTGCGAATTTTAACGAAGAGGAGGAGAAAGAAATGGATGAATTGAAAGCCCTTGTGAAGTCGCTTGAGGATAAACTGTCCAAGATGTACGAAGAGACGGACAAAAAAATCCAGGACATCACAGCTATTGTCAACCAGCACACAGAGAGTTTTGCCGAGGCCAACAAAAAGACGTCCGTCGATGTCCTTAAGGCTGAGTTTGCGGCGTTCTGCGAGAAACTCGTGCAAGAAGGCAAAGTGTATGCGGCGGAAAAAGACTCAGTTGTTGATGAATATGCCGCGTTGCTGGCTGTCGAAAGCAAGTTGGAGTTTAGCGAAGCAGACATAAAACCGTCAGAAATGATGAAGAAAAGGCTGGAGGCCCGCCCGGTGCTGATAAAAGCCAACAAGCCTTTTGCCGTAAAGCCTGCCGCGTCAACCCAGGATGGAACGCCGGAACTTCCCTCGGAATATTCCGACCTTGCCCAGCGCGTGGACATGACCTCTCTGGAGATCGACCAGAAGATTCGCACCTATGCGGAATCAAACAAAGTAACATATGAGCAGGCAACCCAGGCGATCATGGGCGCCCGCTAACATTCAAAAAGGAGGGTTTTTAATATGGGACTACACACTGAACACCCGGAAGTTATCGTCACCGGCCTTGCCAGCGACGCGATTACCAAATATCGCTTCATTGGTTTTGATGATGCAATAATTGGTACAAGAGGCGAAGTAGCGAAGGGCGTATCTCGCGATTCAGGAGACGCTGGCAAGTCGTTCCCGATCACTACCGCAGGCACGGCGCTTGTGGAAGTAGGAGAAGACGTTGCTGCAGGCGATGAAGTCACCTCGAATGCTCAGGGCCAGGCTGTTCTGGCTTATAGCGGCGACGCGGTAAATGGCATCGTTGTTCGCGGCCAGGTCGCCGGCGGCATCGCTGAAATAATGCTGAAGGCCGCAGCGCCGGTCAGCACTAAGACTTCGACATCAACCACGAGCACGAGCACGACGACCACTACGACAACAAGTACGTAATAAAGTTAGCACACATTACTCATAGGAGGTTTTTAACATGCCCGATTATTTTGATTTCGTCACCGAGGGTGTCAGTGTTCCGTTGACCACCCTTGCATCAGGTTACAAGCCGCAGGGACTGATCGGGGAAATGATTTTCCCCGTAGTCAAATCAATTACCAAAGGCGGCAAGGTGCCCGTGTTCGGCAAGGACGCCTTTAAGATTTACGAAACGCTGCGTGCTCGCGGCGCCAAATCGAACCGCGCCAGCATCGACCCCGATAGCTGGATTCCGTTCTTCTGCGAAGAGCATGACATCGCTATTCCGCTGGACAAGCGTGAGCTTGACGAGCTGCGGAATCTGCCCGGCGACATGAAGCTCAAAGCGTTGTTCAACCTGCAGGAGCGTCAGCGCCGCCGGGCTCAGTGGAACCTGAAGCTGGAAATGGAGGGCGTTGTTGCTACAATGACCCAGGATACAGCGTCGTATCTGTCCGGTTCACATCAGACGCTGAGCGGTACTGATTGTTGGAGTGAGACCGGCTCGACGCCCGTCAAAACACTGGAAGCGGCCCGCGAAACAATCCGCAGCCTTATTGGTGTTTACCCCAATTCAATGTTCATGGGAGCTGAAGCTTACAACGTGCTGAAGTTCCATTCGGACTACACGTCGCTGCTGAAGCTGACCGTGGACAAGATTGTGCGTCCTGAGCTTCTGGCCCAGGTGCATGACCTGAAGCGGGTAGTTATTGGCCTGTCCATGTCGGTCGATGCGTCCGGCAACTTCGTTGACCTGTGGGGCGATAACGTCATTCTGGCGTACATCCCCGAAACCGATACGCCGGACATCGACGAGCCCAGCTTCGGCTACACCGTGAAGCCCGGCTTCTCGCCTACTCCGTATCCCTATGTGGACATCTTCACGGAAGAAGGCGGCAAGATTGTCAATGTTCGTTGCACAGACATGTACGATCAGATTATGATCATGAAAGGCGCCGGTTTCCTGATCAAAAACGTGAAGAGGTAAAACAACAATCCGGGCGGACAGGTGCTGCATGACCTGTTCGTCCGGTAACGAGAGGTGAAGGCCATGGCGTACTGTGATGTTTCGGACATGGAGAAACTACTGCCATTGAAGATGCTCATCAATCTGTCTAACGATGCGTCTGGCGCGACGACAGTCCATCCGGATAACGTCGCCGAGAGCATCGACCAGGCAGATCGTGAAATTGATGCATATTTACTGCTGGCCGGCTATCCGGTTCCGATGTATCCCGTGCCGCCGCTGGTAACAAACCTGTCCAGCAAGATGGCGATCTGGAACCTTCATCTGCGTAAATATTTCGATTCTGAAATATGGAGCCGGACGTATGAGGGCTGCCTCAAACTTCTGCAACGCATAGCAGAGGGCAAGCTGACATTGGGGCAAGAAGTGGAAGGCGAAGTTGCACCGCTGCCGGGCAAATATGCGATTGCCACCAGGCGTCGGAAATTTACAGCACCTGTCATGGAGGAATTTAGTGAAATTTCTGATTAGCCGTGAACAGAGCTTGACCGCTATCTGCAATTTTCTTCGGGATCAGGTTCCGGAGCTTAATCTGGTCAAGCCCTATCATGGTGAGCTGGATCGATACAGCAAGAAAGTTCAGCTCAAAGAAAGCGTTTTCCCTGCAACAGTGAACCTGACTACACCGTTCGCTCTTGTGGTCTCCAAGAATCGCGAGCGTATGGCGAATCAGGGCGCCAGCCGGAAATTCAAGCATGAGATTTCCGTGTATATCGGCGACTCAAATGATCGGGACTTTTCCAGCACGGAAGTACCATCGATCTTCAGCCTGATGACCAAATGCGCGGAAGCTCTTGATGGCTCTGTCTTGCTGCAAGGCGCGGGGCCATTAACCGTAGTAAGTGACGGTGATTATCTCATTACCACTGATTTATTCGTCGTCTATGACCAAAAATATTATCAACTTGAAATAGGAAACTAAGGAGGCAGACATGGGTGAACCTAAAACCCCCCCCAGCGTAGATAATCATATGATAGGCAAGGGCGTTGTGTCTATTGCAGAGTTTACAAACGGTGCTCCGGGCACATATAATGATGTCGGCAATGCGCCGAGTTTTGAATTTGAAATGGTTGAGCAGACTATTGAACACTTTTCGTCTCGCTCAAAAATGCGGTCGCAAGACCGCGAAGACATCATTCAGGTCGGCTACACGCTGAATTTCGTCCTGGACGAATTTGCCGTTGCAAATCTGCAGATGTTCTTGAAGGCAAGCCTTGACGGTCAGTACAAGCTCAATGCAAATCGGCAGATAGACAAGCAGTACTCAGTGAAATTTGTCTCGGACAATCCGATTGGCCCGAACATGACCTGGGAGTTCTGGAAAGTTAAATTGACGCCCAACGGAGCCCTGTCGCTGATCAGCGAAGAGTACGCTACAATGTCGTTTACAGCCAAGGGGCTGGAAGATACGGAGAATCATCCGGAATCACCGTTCTTCAATGTAGAGTATATCCTGCCGTCAACGACAACGACAACGACAACGACAACGACGACATCGTCAACATAAGGTTGATTACAGGAGGTTTTTAACATCAGGCGGGCGCATCTCGCGCTCGCCTTTCCCACAATTCAAATCTCATAAGGGAGGTATCATTGATGAGACAATCCAAAGACATTCAAATCAACAACAAAACAGTTTCAGTATTCGAGCTTACCGTTCGGGACATCAAGTCATTGTGGAAACATATCATTGGAGCCACGCCCGAAGCAGCCAAGCAGCCCATTTTCAGCAATGATAAAATACTACGCGACTATTGGGATAAGTGCATTCATGGGCTGAAGCTTGACGAAACAGAAGACATGACACCTTCGGAACTAAAGGTTGTCTATGACGCCTTTATGGAGGTGAATGCCGATTTTTTCGCCCTAGCCCTCCAGATCGAGGGCGAAAACCCCATGTTAAAGGCTCTCCGAGCAGTAATAGTGAACGACTTGATGCTGCGGTATGCCGCCTTATCGCCAGAGGACACAGCGGAGTCTGGGAATACGGATACAGCTTCTTCCTTACCGCCTGCCGAGAAGACCTGAAGCTGGAAGCGGAACAATGGAAGTGGCTTGCCCGCGCCGTTGCCGAGGGTGTAAGGGTTGGCCGCTTCGCTAAAAAAAACGAATATATAAAATACATGCGAATGTAGGGATCGGTCATGAGCAAAACAGAGCTTGAGCGATTGCAGGAACTTCAAGACCAGCTTCGCAAAGAGATAGCTGACGAAGAAGCCTGGCGCGTGGCTGCGCGAAACGTCATTGACCTGGAAAGGCGCAAAAAAAGCATCCAGACCGACATCAAGAAACTCGACGAGGCAGCCAAGCGGTTGCAAGCTGAAAACGCAGCTCGCGCATCCTTCCAACGTGTAGGCGTGATTGATCGGTTTCTTGTTGCCGGGCTCGGCGCGGCTGATCCCGGCACAGCTGTTTACCGAACAAATCAGGCGATTGCCAAATCACTTGATGAGGGTGAAAGTTATTTAAAAGCGAACTTAAAAGGACTGAAAACCTTTGGCAAGCAATATCCCAAAACAGTCTATGAAAATCTGCTGACGGCAGCCAGCGGCTATGATGCACGCACCGGTGGACGCAAAGGTGGCGGAGATATTTTTCGTGACCAATTCGGTGTTAAGGGAAAATGGACATCGAGGGTCGGAGGCTTGGCCTGGGATGTTATGACCTCGCCGACAAACCTGCTGCCCAGTGTCGGGCTGGGCAAAGCGGGTGCGAGTGCTGGCGCAAAATCGTCGAGTGCTTTTGTTTCCAAGGCTTCGACCAAAATAACTGAAATCAATGCTGCACTCCGCACACAAATGTCGAAGATCGTTGACAAGTCACCAATGATCCAGCAGGGCATCGATGCGCTCGGCAAGCGGTTTGACATCTTTTGGGAACTGCGCAAGACGATGCCCAAAGATGAACTTACCAAACTCCAGCAGGCGCTGATTCCAGCGATTGAAACCAAAGACTTTACAGCCCTCATAGCAATGGGATTGAATCCCACAAAGTTTACAAATAAGGCAACTGCCGGGCTTGGTGCAAAAGCCAAAAACATAAAAGAGCTGCTCAAATCTTTTTCCAAAGACGCAGACGTGAGCCTTGCCGACCTGTGGAAAACCTTTCAGGGTGATGTGCCATTTGCAGGTAAGTGGGGGTCAAAAGAGTTTTGGTCTGATTTTGCCAAAAAACCACTGGACACTTTTAGCAGAGTAGATCAGGCACGGCTAACTACACTACTTGACGACTGGTCTAAAATTATTGTTCGCAATCCCAAACAAAAAGCGACATCGTTTTATGAATTTGGCAAACGTTTTGTTGATCAGGCGAAATCCGGAGAATTATTTCAGTCCGCGCGTACCGCTGCCGCAGATGAATTGAAGCGTCTAACTGCCGAGCTTGACAAGATCAAAAACATACCGATCAAGGCAAAAGACCAGCCAACATATGACACGCTGAAAACCATCTTTGGCGACCTGCTGCCAAAAGTCGAGGCTACAGGTGCAAAGAAAGTACTTACCAATGTTTCAAGTGTCATAACGCAAGGATATAAGCGGGTAATGTCCTGGTCGCCACGTTTTCATTCTCGTAACCTTACAGGTGCTATATTTCAAGGCGCTGCTGAGGGCACAACAATAGGGGATTACTTCCGTGCGATGCGGCTTTTGGGTACACAAGGCAGAACAGATCCTGCATTGTATGAACAAGTAACAAAGGCCGGCATCAGGCAGCAGCCCGGCATGCTTCAACAGCCACTTTCCAGGATACCCGGCAAGATAGCAAGTGCCGGCGAATCATGGGTCCGGTCAGCATATGTCATAGGACAAAAGCGGCTCGGTGTACCGATAGAGCAAGCCTTGCAACAGCAACAAAAAGTCTTTTATAAATATGCCCCGGAGTGGTTCACGGAATTCGAGCGCAATCTGAGCCACTTTCTTCCGTTTTGGCCATATATGAAAGGGCAAGCGCTTTATCATCCTGGTGCATTGCTGCGCCGCGCTCCGTTTCTCCATCGATGGGGGCTTGCTGTCGAAGACTCTATGCCGGAGACGTATCTCAAGCACTCCAGATTGACTCCGGATTACTTCAAGAACCAATCAACCATCGGCAGCATTGGTGGATTTGGACTTCAGCTCGACGACGCATTGCGAACGATAGGCGGCGACTTTGGCGGGCTCTTTTCGCAAACATCTCCTCATTTCCGTAGCGGCATTGAAATGCTTCTTGGCTGGAATTTCTTTAAGAACAAACCCATTGCTAAAGATGACAAAGCTGGTCAATGGGCAAATATGCCAAAGCCTATCCAATGGATGTTGGGCTACGATCGCACAAGTGACACAGTTGACCCATACCGCAAATACTTTATAGAAACATTTCTTGGCCCCGGACTTGGCCCAGTTTTAAATCTTGCTGACCCTAACAAAGCTAAATACACAGTGGGCACATCAATCCGGCCATACTCCACTGACTTGCACTCGGCAGATATGCAAGACCAGATGACGCGCAAAGAAGAAGACGAATATGCACAGGCAAATGCTGCAGTCAATTTGCTACGCAAAATCCTTAGCCCGGATTCGCTGTTTAACTTTGGCGCAGCACGATCCAACGCGGCAGGGCTGCCTGACTTCAAGCTGGGCAAGAGCGTGTTTGGCTCAGACCCAATATCGCAATTTGCCGGTAAAAAAGTCAAAGACCTATATGAAGCTCGCGGCCTTCCTCCTGAAGCATTCGGGAAACGCTTCATTCCCGGTATGATGAGTAGTGAGAGTATGGTCTATATCAACCTGGGCAAACGCTTAGGTGAAGAAGCAGCCAAAGCCATGCTTAACGCAGGTCCAGATATTGGTCAAAACGTCGCCGACTCGTATGCAACAAACATGGAAACACAGCTTCGATATTTTTCTTCCATATTTGGTCCGGAATACAAAGACCGCGAAGACGTGCAACTATGGGCAAAGGCGCAACAAGCCCAGTACGAAGCAACAAGGCCGCGCACCTTCGAAGAACCTGCATTTTTTGGCCCCGAACACATGATTTATCGCAAGGGGTTCAGTGACGCTCGGTGGCAGACGGCATACAACAAAGCATACGACGAAATGGTGCAGTTTGCCTCGAAGACGGCAGACATCTGGCGGGCGGCCAGCGGCGCGTCTTATTACGGCATCGAGCGTGGCCGCGACGCTGACATTGAAGGCGTGCGCATGCAGGCGCGTGGGCAAGGTGCGATCTCTAAAGAGCAAGTGGCAATGCGCATTGCCGCGATAATCGCCAAAGCACAAAAAGACATGGAGGAGCTCGACGCGCGTGGCCACACCGCGTCGGCGAACCTTTTGAAAGCATGGGCAGATGGTGAAATTGACGCGCTGCACAAAATCGAGTACGAGCGCATTGCTGCTCAAGAAGAATTTTTATCCAGCAAGGATTACTCATATTACCGCGACAATCACATGTATGAAAGAATGAAGCAACACCAGGATTCGATTGACCGGAAATACGCGGCAAAGCGCAATGAGCAACTGGCCAAAGAAGCCAAAGAATACATGGAAATTATCGAACAATCCGCCAAGGGCACGGCGGATCGTGTCATTAAAGCCCTTGACGACGTTTACAAGCGCGGCGGTATGAATATCGATGAGTATTACACTCAAAGACTACAGGCTTTAACCGGAAAGCAAACCACCATCGCTGGTGGCGCGTTGCAGCAGATCGGTATGATGCTCCAGACCGGTGTAGCCTCAGCACCGGAAGGTTCGATGGAACGCGCCAAGCTGCAGGGCATTCAAGGATTTGCCCAACAGTTCTACGATGACATAAAAAACGTGACTAATCCCGAAGAAGCTCTGCGCCTGGTGGAAGAAGCTCTTGCGCTGTTCAGCGAACGACTTGAAGGCGTTGACGCCAAGGGCATGGCGCAGCAGTTACAACATTTACAGAAAGTAGCCAATGAACTTAAGGTCAACATCGAAGAAGCGGCGCGTGAGGCTCGCGACGCCAAACAGAAGTTCGACGAAGCGATCCGGGCGCTGCAGCAGGAAACCCAGGACTTGCAACTGAAGACTGCCTTTGATATGACGCAAGGCGGCCTGGTCCACTGGGCATTCACCAAACCATCCGAGAAGTTTGGCGCGGATACGACACCGAAGTACCAATGGGGGCGCGACTTTACCTCGGAGCAACAAGCCAAACAACTTCGCGACTTTGACGCTGGTATGGTCGCCGACTTTGTGCAAAAACAGCGGGACATTCAGGGCTACCAAATCTTTCGCGACCAGATGGCCGGTGAAGGTGATCGCGCCTACATGGACGCACTATCTACACAAATCGAGCAAATCGAAACAATCTGGGCAACGCACGAAGAACGTGTGGCTGTGATGGGTGAAGAAGGCGCAGAAAAATATAATCAGATTCGCGACAAGATGATTGAAAAAGAAAAAGAGCGTAACATGCTGCTGGTTTCCATGGAAAAAGAAACACTGATGAACCGCATGCAGATGTCGCAGCAAATCGCGCAGGGCATCGGCAACATCGCGGAAAATCTCTACGAGGCCAGCGGCAGGCAGTCAAAAGAAGCATTCTACGTCATGAAAGCCGCGAAGTTCGCTGAAGCCGCTATCGCGGGCGCAGCAGCAGTAATCAAAGCCTATGATGCCGCAGCAGGAAACCCCTATCTCGGCACGGCCTATGCTGCTATAATTGCCGCGCAGGTCGGCGTGCAGCTCGGCATCATTGCGGCGCAAACGATTCAGGGCAGGGCGCAGGGCGGCCCCATCACCGGCGGCTCCGGCAAAAAAGACGATGTGCCCATCATGGCAATGGGCGGTGAGTACGTCATCCGCAAGTCCGCTGTGGATAAATACGGGCTGAATGTCATGGATGCAATTAACAATGGGTTACTGCCGTTGGCCAGCATGAATTTCTCGATCCCTGCAGCTCCGACACCGGACACAAGCAAACGCATGTTCAGCGAGGGCGGGATCGTGGCGGCAAGCAATATGGGTGAAATAACAGAATCAATGAGCCAAGAGCTTCAGATCGTGAACGTCATCGACCCGAAACTGATGGACAAGTACGTTGCCGGCGCGGACGGTCAGCGCACGATACTGAACGTCCTGGCGGCAAACAGTTATGAAGTTAAGAGAATGTTGAGGTAATGATATGGCTTTTTTGAGTGGCACTGTGGAAGACATGGCTGAACTGATGACGACTTTGCGGACGTTCCTCACCGGCGACCCGCTGACGCCGGGGCGCGACTGGACGCTTGAAGAGCTGCGCCCGACGCGGAATGCCAGCGGAAATAATGTGATCTATTCTGATGGTTCATTGCGCAATGAATGGGTCATCAGCAATGTCGGCGAAAATGGGCTGGAAAATATCATTGTCGGTTTTCGTGAATATCAAATCACTGCAACCGGCAACTTTGGCTGCAACTTGAACTGCTACACATCGTGGCAGGCAGGCTACGTTAATTTTAATCAAAACTCGGCACTGCACGGCAGAAGTGGTTACAGCAATGATAGCTACTACCAAATGCCCCTCTTGCCGCTTAGCAACTCAGCGATGTCGTACTGGTTTTTCAGCAACAAAAATCGCATCATGATTGTTGTCAAAACATCGAGTTACTATCAGTCGTGCTACCTTGGGTTCGGCATCCGGCAAGGCTCACCATCTGAATATCCTTACCCGCTTGTCGCCATCGGCACAGTGAATGGTTACAATGGGCATATTTGGTCAACACTAAACAGCCAGGCACAGTTTTTTGCCACTCCTAACTTGAATACTGTAGATAGCAATACTCTATGTCCATTTGTTGTTAATCCGCTAGGACAATATGCGTCCAGTGCATCAGGATGGAGGGGATTATCCTTTTTACCGGGCGCAGTGTGGTCATATAGCAATCAAACATTTCTCTTTACATATGGGGCCGATGGGAAAATCATGATGTTTCCAATATATATTTTAATGGATAATAATGTTTTAATGAGCTTGGATGGCGCATCTCGTGTATCATTTTCTGATCCGGAAATACAAAGCGAAGATGTTTTGGTTCACGAAGGCAAACAGTGGATTGTTTTTAATAACGTTTATCGAGTAACAAGAGAACATTACATGGCAATCAATACTGGTGTTGATGCACCGGCAACGACAACGACAACGACAACGACGACATCGTCAACATAAGATTGATTACAGGAGGTTTTTAACATCAGGCGGGCGCATCTCGCGCTCGCCAAGAGTAGCGGAGGAAGAATTGTATGGAAGTAGTTGATTATGTAACTCACTCAGACCTTTCGAGTAACAACAATTATGGTGCCATTATTGAAAACATTGCTGACTTTGCTGAAGATCATGGCTGGACTATTAACGAAAAAAGAATTGGTGTGCGATGGGCACATCTTGGCTCCGGTCAATATGGTTGGGTGAGCGGAAGTGAGGTGTTTATACAACTAACATGCAACGACATAAAAAGACCAAAAAAGTGGATGCTGCTCTCCTCCGCATATCAAGAACAACCGTATTACTCGATAGATTTAGATGATACTGCAGGGTATAGCACCACAAACGACCGGCATCCATTCCTTCAAGTGGGGCACATTCAAACTAACATGAGAGGGTTCAACTGTTCTTATGTTTTTAATGGACTAAAGCAGTGGATCTTTGGAAATGAGCGATGGATTCTGAACATCATCCAAC
>Ga0255344_1002566_pt1 | contig 21600 bp, 20 predicted proteins | sample wastewater_treat_5_FD_192414 | JGI IMG/M metagenome (GOLD analysis project Ga0255344, IMG submission 192414) | Wastewater microbial communities from Lulu Island WWTP, Vancouver, Canada - plant18 | ecosystem: Engineered > WWTP > Wastewater > Unclassified | place: Canada: Vancouver, British... | reverse complement strand
GCCGATGGCGGCGGCGGTGGTGTCTATGGAGCCGGCGACAACGGGCACGGTCGAAGGGAGGCCGAGCTGCTCCGCCACTTCAGGCAGGAGCGTTCCGATCACTTCCGTGGAGGGGACGATCTCGGGGAATTTGTCCTTTTCGATCTGGCTGTTCCGGACGAGTCCGTCATGGTAGACGATGCGGGCGGGATCACGGTTATCTGTCACCCAGGAAGTGAGGATGGAATCAGGTGTGGCGACAATGCGTCCGGTCAGCCGGAGATTCATGTAGTCGGGGACATTCAGGAACTTGGCGGTGTTTCGGTAAATATCGGGCATGGCATGTTTGATCAGGAGCATGTGTGCGGCGGGGTCTTTCCCGGTAAGGGAGGGCGCACCGCCGGTCAGCCGGATCCAGCGCCGGAGGCGGAGCGGGCCATAGCCTGCCACACGCAGGGTTTTTCCGGTGATTTCCCGAAGATATTCCGCACCCCGGGTATCCATCCAGAGGATGCAGGGATGGAGCACCTTGCCCTCAGCATCGACCGGGATCGTACCTTCGCCCTGAGTGCTGCAGCAGACCGCCGCAATCGATTCCGGCGCTGCTCCGGCGCTGTCGAGAACAGCCCGTGCGGTTTTGAGGAAAGCATCCCACCAGTCCTGCGGTTCCTGTTCCGCGCCGCCGTTGCCGAAGAGGCGTGTTTCGACGGGCTCAAAATGCCACGCAGCGACTTCGCCGCCGAGGGAGACGAGGGCAGTCTTGCAGCCTGAGGTGCCGAGATCTACGGCAAGAACATATGTCTTGTCCGCTTTCATGTTTCAGCAGTCTGCCGGATAGTGCGGAGGGGTCATGTCGGGTTTTTATCCTTCCATTGCCTCGAGTATTTGCGGAGAAAAAACTGGTGCATGAGTGCCGCCTCGAAATAGTTGATACCTTTCGCACCGCCCAGAAACTCCGCCTCGATATAAGCCTTGCATCCCTTCTCCAGCACCTGACAGCAGAGGTAGGCTTCTTCGAGATCGCGACCGAGGCAGATGGCGCCGTGATTCGCCATGAGCGCCGCCATGCGTCCCTTAAGGGCGCGCAAGGTCTTGCGCACGATCTTCTTCGTGCTGGGCAGGGCATAGTCGGCAACACGCACGCCGGGACCGATGAGCTGGGCGATGTCGTCGAGAATGGGCGGCAGGGGCTTGCGCGCCGCCGCCAGCGTGGCTGCATGGGGTGAATGGACATGGATCACGGCGTTGATTTCTTTTCTCTGGCGATAGACTTCGAGGTGAAGCCCTTTTTCACTCGACGGCTTCGCCCCTTCGTAGGCGCCTGTTTCCAGGTCAACCACAGGCATGTCTTCTTCCTGTAACAGGGTGTAGTCGGCTCCGCTCGGTGTGATGACCACCTTGCCACCGGCGCGCACGCTGACGTTGCCCCAGGTGCCGATAACCAGACCCGTTTCCAAGAGACGCAGCCCCATGGCACGTACCGCTTTTCTTGCTGCGTGAATATCGCTCATGACTGCTTCCCTTTCGCCCCGTCCCAGTCTGCTTTTTCAAAGACACGGCGGAAGCGTGCCAGAGCGTCATCGATGACCTCGTCAGTGTCCGCCATGCTCGTATAGAGTCGGCTTCCCGCAAGCGTGATGATGCCCTCCGCCATGTAAGCGGCGCCGTATTCTTCCATGGCATGCTTGCGCACCTTGATCTCCTTGAGCACTTTCAGGATGCGCAGATAGTCCAGCTTGATGAACATGCCGCCAATGGTTTCGAGGTGACAGATGGAGCCCTGGTTGTAGGTGACAAAGGGCAGCTTCATTTCTTCAATCATGGTGCGGAGACCCCGGGTCAGACGATCGCCTGCCTGGCCCGCTTTGACACAGGCGTTGGTGCGTTCCATTTCCTGAATGGCGAAATAGCCCGCCGCCGCACTCAGCGGATTGGCGGCCAGGGTGCCGCCCACGTAGGCGCGCTTTTTGCCGCTTTCCAATCCGGCGGCCATGCGCTGGATCAGATCACGTCTGCCGCCGACGCCGCCCGCTGCAGGATAACCGCCCGCCACGACCTTGCCGAAAATGGTGAGATCGGGGCGGACATTGAAGTAGCCCTGGGCACCGCCCATGCCGAGGCGGAAGCCGGTCACCACCTCGTCGAAAATGAGGAGGGCGCCATAGCGGTCACAGAGCTCGCGCACACCGGCATTGTAATCACGCGCCACAGGACGGGTCCCGCTTTCAGGACCGACAGGCTCCACAATGACAGCGGCGGTACCTCCGCGGAAGCGATTTTTGAAAAGACGGCGTTCGAGATCCTTCAGGTTGTTATTCGCTGCCTCGGTGGTGTATTTCACGCAGGCCCGTGGGATGCCGTGGGCCTCGAAGCGACGGGTTTTAGGAATTTTCAGGCTGTACACCATCTGGTCGGACCAGCCATGGTAGGCACCGCCCATTTTGATGATGTTTTTCTTGCCCGTGGCGAGGCGGGCGACACGGATCGCCGCCATGACACTTTCCGTGCCACTGCCGAGCATGCGGAACATTTCGACAGCGGGCATGTGCTTTGCGATTTCTTTGGCGATTTTCAATTCGAATTCGTGGAAGAGACCGGTGGAAGGACCGCAATGGCGAAGCAGCTCGATGACCTGTTCGAGGACGGCAGGCGGATTGGAACCGAGGACGGTAGGGCCGCCCGCCTGAAGAAAATCGATGTAGCGGTTGCCGTCGATGTCATAGAGGTAAGGACCTTCTGCGCGATCCATGACGAGGGGGAAAGGGTAGTTGAAGGAGAGGTTATGCTGCACGCCGCCGGGAATAAATTCTTTCGCCTCGGCGATCATTGCTTTTGACTTTGCGCAGCGCTGATTCAGTTGCTCCAGCCACTGCTGCATGGCATCGCGCCGGAGCGTCACGGGCGGCAAAGCCATGAGGGTGTCCAAATCACGGTAAATGGCGTCTGTATCGTGGTACTCGGAAATAGCGTATGACACGGTGGCTCCCTTCTGATATCGGATTCAACATTGAAATACAATTTCTATTCAAAGAAGACTTCGAACGTCGTTCGGAAATCCAAGCGTTTTTCCGGATCTGACAGTGAGTCCGTTAACGGCAGGGTGTAATACCTGAGACTCTATAGTAGCAAAGCCAGTCTTTATAGAGAAATTTCTTCTGAAAATTCTGATTGAGTATTGCTGCCATCGTACCGGAATTGCTTTCCTGAACAAACGATGTATCCATGACAGACTTTCATTTTTTCAGATGTGGCAGACTAGTCCACACCCTCAATATCAACGATTTTTTTTGCACCCGGGTTCTTAAGACGAATCACCACAGCGGATTACCACGGATCTGAGTCGGGGATTAGCCCGGATAGTTCACACTGACTCAGGACAGTACTGTTTTTTGGACATGGCACGGCCTGCTTGGATTTTTGAGGACGGTTTCTTGCGGATTTTACTGTGACAGGCCTGTTTTTCGCTCTTTAAACTCAACTCCCCCTTTCCTCCGTGGCATGTATTGTCTTCTATCAAGTCCCTCGGAGGCTGCTGAACATCTGGTCAGCAACGAACGGGATACGTCTTTAGTTTTTTGCAACGCATGACGCAAGACATCCTGATAAGGACAGGCGCCGGCGAAGTAGACAAAGATATGCCGCACGGATATTTTTACCTGTGCGCCGGTCTTGAAGAGTTTCAACCCGATGCTTCCAGGAGTGGTATAAAAACGCCGTGAGCCTCGGTGCCCTCCGTGCCTTCGTGGTGAAAAAAACGCTGATTTGATTGACAAGGGATGAGGACGTATACTTTAATTTTTGCAACCCACTACCTAGCCATAGAGGAGAAGTATTCATGGGCAGCAGCACAGTGAAAGACGGATTTGAGCGGGCTCCGCACCGTTCATTGCTTTATGCCACCGGTCAGGTGAAATGTTCCAAAGATTTTAAGAAGCCCTTTATCGGCATTTGCAACAGCTTTGTGGAGATTGTGCCGGGGCATGCGCATCTTGCGGAATTCGGGCGGATTGCCAAAGCCGCTATCGAAGAAGCAGGCGGCATTGCTTTTGAGTTCAACACCATCGGTGTCTGCGACGGTATTGCCATGGGACACGCCGGAATGCGGTACAGCCTTCCTTCCCGTGAGCTCATCGCCGACAGCGTGGAAACGATGGTGCGCGCCCATGATTTTGATGCTCTGCTCTGTGTCCCGAATTGCGATAAAATTACGCCGGGCATGCTCATGGGTGCCATGCGCTGCAATATCCCGACAGTATTCGTGTCGGGCGGTCCTATGCGTGCCGGGAAAATGGATGACGGCACGGCGGTGGATCTGATCACCGTTTTCGAAGGCGTGGGTAAATACAAAATCGGCGAGATGAGTGAAGCCGAGCTGGAAGATCTGGAGCAGAAAGCGTGTCCCGGCTGCGGCTCCTGCTCGGGCATGTTTACCGCCAATTCCATGAACTGCCTGTGTGAAGCACTGGGTGTTGCGCTGCCCGGCAATGGTACCATCCTTGCCGACACTGAAGAGCGTCGTGATCTGGTGAGACGTGCCGCCCGGCAGCTGCTGAAAGTGCTGGAGGCGGATCTCCGTCCCCGCGATATTGTGAATGCCGAATCCATCGATAACGCCTTCGCACTTGATATGGCAATGGGCGGCTCCACCAATACGGTGCTGCATACTCTGGCGATAGCCCAGGAAGCGGGTGTGGATTATCCGCTGGAGCGTCTGAACGAAGTCAGTGCCCGGGTTCCCAATATCTGCAAAGTTTCACCCAGCTATAAATGGCACATTGAAGATGTGGGCAGAGCAGGCGGCATCAGTGCCATCCTCGGCGAGCTGATGGAGCGGCCCGGCATTCTTTTCCCCGACTGCATGACGGTGACGCTCAGAAGCCTCGGCGAAAACGTTGCCGGTGCCCGGACGCTGGATACGGAAGTGATTAAGACTGTGGATGCGCCCTACAGTCCCACAGGCGGGCTGGCGGTGCTTTTCGGGAATCTTGCGCCACAGGGAGCCGTGGTGAAGGAAGCGGGTGTGGATCCCGCCATCCTGAGGCATACGGGTCCGGCTGTGGTTTTTGAGAGCGAAGAAGATGCCATGCATGCCATTCTCGAGGGCAAGGTGGTCGCCGGTGAGATTATTGTAATCCGGTACGAAGGCCCGCAGGGCGGACCGGGCATGCGTGAAATGCTGGCGCCGACCTCGGCGGTCATGGGCGCCGGTCTGGGTGCGAGTGTGAGCCTGATCACGGACGGGCGTTTCTCCGGCGGTACACGCGGAGCCTGCATCGGTCATGTGAGCCCGGAAGCGAGCCAGGGCGGACCCATCGGTCTGGTTCAGACCGGCGACATAATCGAAATCGATATTCCCGGTCGCACCATGAATGTGAAGCTGTCGGCAGAAGCGCTTGCGGCACGTGAAAAGAACCGTCCGGCGCCGCCGGATCGTGCGCTTAGCGGCTGGCTCAAGCGCTATCAGCGCCTGGTGACCAGTGCCAATACAGGGGCGGTGCTGAAATAAGCATTCCGGTTTTCCGGTAAAAAGAAGCCCGGGCAATGTCTTCTATCGACAGTGCCCGGGCGTATTATTTCAGTTCAGTGCCCGGAAATTGTTCAGGCGAGTTCCCAGGGGGCGCGATAGGCGCGGCGGATCAGCGGCGCTGCTTCGGGTGCATTGGGGCAGGAGAGGGATGTGGGATCCCATTCCAGTTTTTTGCCCAGGCGATAGGCGATATTGCCCAGATGGTTCGCTTCTGTCAGTTTTCCTGAATAGGCGAAGTTGCAGGTGGTGGGCTCGCCCGTCTTGCAGGCGTTAATCCATTCCGCATAATGTCCTTTGGATTCGGGGATGAAAGGCTCGGGCGGCTTGAAGCCTTTGAATTCTTTTTTCGGCAGCAGCTCATATTTTCCGTAATTGGAAAGGAGCATACCTTTGTCGCCGATGAAAAGAATGCCGTCATCCCATTTCGGGATGCCGCCATCTGTCCATATCTGCGGTTTATTCACACCCTGATACCAGGTGAGAGAGAGAGGCCCGCGCTCGCCTCGTGCCGCGTATTCATAGGTCACCTGCATGGAAGCGGGTGCCAGATGGGGATGGGGCGGCGGACCGGAGGCTTCAATGGTCCGGGGATGATCGAGTTCCAGTGCCCAGAAGGGGAGATCAATGTAATGGCTGCCCAGATCGGACATGGTTCCGCTTCCGAAATCCCACCAGCGGTACCATTTCGGTCCCGGGAAATAGACATCGTTGAAGGGGCGTTCGGGCGCCGGACCCAGCCACAGATCCCAGTCGAGCCCTTCAGGAATAGGCGATGTGTCAGCAGGAAAATCCTGTATGAAGACAATGTCCTTTGCCTGCTCCGCCTCTTCTTTCGTGGCGTGCCAGCCCCAGGCGCGGGAAACCCACACATGGACTTCCTTCACGGAACCGATGGCACCGGTCTGGATCAGTTCGACGACACGGCGATAGTTGTTTTCCGCATGGATCTGGGTGCCCATCTGCGTGGCGACACCGGCTTTTGCCGCTGCTTCCTGAATTACGCGGGCTTCCCAGATGCCGTGGGTCAGCGGTTTCTCGCAGTACACATGTTTGCCCAGCTGCAGCGCCGGCAGGGTAGCGAAGGCATGAGTATGCTCGCAGGTGCTTACGACGACGGCGTCGAATTCCTCGGGATGGTCATACACTTTTCGGAAGTCTTTTTCCAGACGGGCGGCGGAAAAGTGTTTGGAAAATTTATCAAGATGATTCTGGTTTACGTCGCAAAGGACAGTAATGTTGTTGCCGCCCTGAACGCCACCGAGATTTCCTGTGCCCCGGCCACCCACGCCGATAATGGCGATGTTCAGTTTGTCGTTCAAATTCTGTCCCCGCACGATAGCCGGAGCACCGAGCACAAATGCGCCTGTGAGCATGGTGGAGCATTGCAGGAAAGCGCGGCGGGAAAGGGCACTGCTCAATGCGGTCTTCTTCGAAGAGTTGGTAGACATATCATCATATCCTTTCTCTGTAATGATGGGTTTTGCCAAGCACGAATCCGTATATCAGCATAGCAAAGCGCATCTTTATTTCCAAAATTTGCTTTCCTTTTCTGATCTTCCTTTGACTTGCCGCACAGTCGGGTAGTACCATAGGAAACAGGATTTTACAAGAGGCGAAAAAAGCAGCCGTATTCAGGATGTTTTGAAGCGTACAGGTATCCTGCGTTGCTGGGCGTCCGGCATTTCTTCCCGAGGTGTCATTCTTGTATTTTTTTCTGGAAAGAACTGAAGCGGGAATTTCCCGGAGAAACGGAGGTTTGTGATGCCTCTGCAGCAGCGCTTTTAGCGCATAGAACACATTAAGAAAGGAGTCGTTTTTATGTCCACGAAAGAAAAGGGAACCGATCTCTCCCGGCGCGGATTCATGAAAACAACCGGCGCTCTTGGTATGGGCGTCTATCTGGGCAGCAGCCTGGGCAGCACAAAAACGGTGGAAGCACAGACGGCACGCATACGGGAACCCCGTAAAGGACCGCTGCATACCTACCTTACTTTTTCCGATGATCCCACGACCAGTATGGACATCAATCTGGCGATTCAGCGCAAGGGCGAAGAAGTAATGGTGTATTATGACACCGCGCCGCATGGCGATGACATCAACGCCTATGCCATGAAGTGCAAAGCGCAGCATTACAGCACGCTTGTCGAGCTTTATGACCGTCGTGCTCTTTACCGTGCCGACCTCCGCGGTCTGAAGCCGGGCACCACCTACTATTTTGTGGCGGGCGACGAGAAATACGGCTACGGAGACATGCGCTCCTTCCGCACCCTTCCCGGCGGTAATGCGCCGGTACGTTTTATTAACGGCGGCGATATGAATATCGGTCCGCGCAACCGCAAGCTGCTGAAATGGGCGGGTGAGCAGGATGCGGATTTTCTGGTAATCGGCGGTGACCTTCCCTATGCCAACGGGATCTATGCTGAATTCACAGACTGGATTCAGTGGTTCCATAATCAGGATGACCTGCTCCATGTGGGCGGGAGAATGGTTCCTCTGGTGACAGCGATCGGCAATCATGAAACCAACGGGTATGAAACGGAGGACATTTATCTGCGTTCGCCCTTCTACATGAGTTTTTTCGGTCGTCAGGGTCAGGGCGGTGTTTATCATTCCCACAAGATGGGCGACAATATTGCGCTGATTATGCTGGACAGCGGCCATCTGGTTCCTCATGGAGGCACGCAGGCGGAATGGCTGGAGCAGGAACTGAAGAAATTCCAGCATGTCAAGTACAAATTTGCGGCATACCATGTGCCGCTGTACCCCGCCTATCGTGACTTTGACGGTGCGCCCTCCGCTTCCGGACGCGAGCACTGGCTGCCTCTATTTGATAAATACGGGCTGACTGTTGGTCTTGAACATCACGACCATGTCTTCAAGCGGACGAAGCCCCTGAAAGGCAATCAGGTTGTGTCTGCCGGAGAGGGCACGGTCTATCTTGGTGATGGTACCTTCGGTGTGGATCCCCGGAATATGGACGACAAGCCGCTGCACTGGTATAATGAAAAGCAGGGGGGCATTGCCCACTTCTGGGTGATAGATGCCAAGCCTGAACGGCTCGAAATCAAAGCCATCGACGAAGACGGCAAAGTGATTGACGAATTGACCATTTAATTACCCTCCTCTTTTTTCGTGCCGGCCCGGAAATGTTTTCGGGTCGGCACTTTTTCAAATACCTGCGTATCATCTGGACTTACAAAAGGTTTGTTCATTCTGACGGAAATCGAAGGTCATGCGTATTCTTCTGGTTGAAGATTCCAAACGCCTGCAGACGTACATTGCCCGGGGTCTGCGTCATCAGGGCTTTGCGGTTGATCAGGCATTTGACGGAGAAGAAGGGCTTTTTCTGGCTGAGTCCGGCGATTACGATGTTGTGATTCTGGATCTTATGCTGCCGGAGCTGGACGGGTTTTCTCTGCTTCAGCGCCTTCGGGAAAGGGATGTGCAGACACATGTTCTCATTCTCACAGCGCGGGACGCTGTAGCGGATCGGATCAAAGGCTTTGATATCGGTGCCGACGATTATCTGATCAAACCTTTTGCCTTCGAGGAGCTTGTCGCCCGGATTCAGGCATTGCTTCGGCGGCGTTACGGCGTGAAGACCTCCGTTCTTCGTTTCGGTGATCTGGAAATCAATCTTTCCCGGCGGGAGGCGCTGAAAGGGAGGCGGCATCTGCCGCTTCGCCCCCGCGAATATGCACTCCTTGAATTACTTGCGCTCCGTCAGGGCGCAGTGGTCAGCCGTGCGGAAATTGAACGTCAGATTTATGATGAGCGGGTCAGTCCCATGAGTAATGTGGTGGACTCTGCCGTATGCAATCTTCGGAAGATGATTGATACTCCGGGCGCTCCCTCCTGGATAGAAACCCGGCGCGGCATGGGTTACCTTTTCGGAGAACCCCAGGCGTGAACTCTCTGCGACACCGGCTACTGCTCTGGATCAGCCTTTCTCTGGTTGTCATGTTCCTGATATCCGGGCTGGTTCTTTTTGCCTATGTGCAGTATGAGCTGGGCTTGCATTTTGACTCTGTTTTGCTGGAGCGCGCCTCTATTCTTGCGCGAACTACGGAGCAGCTTGCGGACGGTACCCTCTACTTTGAGTTTCTCGAGGCGGAACTGAAGCAGCATTATTCAGCAGACAGTGGCGAGTACTATCAGGTCTGGACACGGAGCGGAGAATCGGTGGGGCGTTCCCCCTCTCTGGGAGAGGAAAGCCTGCCTGTGCGTCTGCCTCTTTATCAGGATCCTGTTTTTCAAAGCATCCGGCTGCCGGACGGGCGGAACGGACGGCTTGTCGCCTTAAGCTTTCTGCCTCACGAAGAGGAAGCGCCTGCAGTCGACACCTTTGTCATGGCGTTCGCCGTTCCCCTGACCGAATTGGAAACGATCATCAGCCGTCTTCTTCAGGGGCTCTTCTTTTCCGGACTTGCCCTTCTGCTGGGGCTTTTCCCCGGCATCTGGCTGAGCGTGAACCGTTCTCTGGAGAGTCTGGACTTATTGAGCAGTCAGACAAGCACCATCAGGACGGATGATCTGTCTTTCCGTTTTCCCGCATCGGAAATGCCTCAGGAACTGCGGCCGATCAGTCTGCGGCTGAACGATCTTCTTGACAGGCTGCAGGCGGCCTTTGAAAGGGAACGTCGTTTCACCGGCGATGCCGCGCATGAGCTGCGCACGCCTATTGCCGAGCTGAAAATCCTGGCTGAAGTCGGTCTTGCGGAAGCGGTTTCCGATATGCCGTCTTTTCGCTCCTACTTTGAAGATGCGCTTGCGATTGCCCGCCATATGGAATCGCTGGTATCGCTGCTGCTTTCCCTGTCCCGGTGCCAGTCGGGGCAGCAGGTTCTGGAAAAAGTACACTGCAGCAGTATTGGTGCACTGCTGAAAGAGGTTTGCCAGCGCTATCAGGGGGAAGCGGAAGAACGGCGGCTTTCTCTTGAGCTGGCAATGGAAGAAGATTTTTCTGCTGAGAGCGATCCCGTTCTTCTTGCTGCCGTTTTTGAGAATCTTCTTTCCAATGCGGTCGTGTATACGCCTGCGGGTGGCCGGATCCGCCTTGCCGTCCTCAGTGGCAGCGGGCTAAGAGAAATTCTGATCGGCAATGCGGTATCCGGAGTAACCCTGTCGGATGTATCCCGCTTCACAGAGCCTTTCTGGCGAAAGAACCAGACCTTTTCCGCTACGGCACATGCAGGACTGGGGCTTGCGCTTGTTTCCGCCTACGCCCGCCTCCTTCAGATTGAGCTTGCGTTTTCTCTTCCGGAACCCGGGTGGCTTCAATGTACCCTGCGCTTTTAAAGCCCGTGCGTTTCCGGGTCTGATTCTTCTTCTTCGGAAAGCCGGCGGTCTTTTTTCGGAGCGCCGAAAAACAGGAAGGAGAGCGCTCCGCTTATGAGACAGCACAGGGCGAGAGAAAATAAATCATGGCTCAGAAAATGAGCGCCTCTCACTTCCTGCGTGACGGCGAAGAGTGTGCCCAGAAACAGACCGAAGAAAAGCCCGCGAAACCGGTATTCCGGGCAGCAGGCGCCTGCCAGATAGTATAAACTGATGAAAGCAAATCCTCCGGAAGAGTGACCGCCGGGGAAAGCATTGCCTATGGGTGTGCCTGCCGGCACCTGATCGAAAAAACGAATGTAGGGCATGTCTTTACCGAAAAGGATCAGACTCCAGGGCGTCTGGATATGAGTGCTGTGTTTCATTAGCGCAACTGCTCCGGTGCAGAGAAGCAGAGAAACCAGCAGGTAGGCGCTTACCCGGCACCAGTGCCGCCATTTGGCGTAAAAGCAGGAAACAGCCGCATGAAGCAGAAGCAGCACAGCAAAAAGAGCCAGCATCTTCTGCGGAAGTTTATGCAGAATAAAGGCTGTAATCACATTGGACTTTAAAGGCCAGTTCTGTGCCGCCTCATTGAAAAACAGGCGCGCCAGAAAAAGGTCGAGACCGGAGTATTCGGACAGAATGGCGGCGACAATCGCTGCCAGAGGGAGGAGCAGCATGACCGCCATCAGTTCTGCAGCAGGGCTCTTTTGAAGGTACCGGCTTGATGACATGGGAAGGTTATCCTGGGTTAGATCCAATGGATCGGTTTCAAAAGCACGGCAGATCCTGAGATAGGGTGTCGGTGTTTCAGTTCAGTGCATAAAAGAGGTGTGCTCCTGCCGGATTGGCGAAGAGGAGTACATGGCGACTGCCCACATTCGCCTGTGACAGCATAACGGCATTGCGCACATCGGGATGAATGGCATAGATCCAGCGCCAGTCTTCATCCTGAACGTAGAGAAAGGCAGGTTTCGGTGAGTCGAAGGCATCAAAAAGGATGGCATTTTCCTTTTCCAGCCCTTCCTTGAATTCTTCGGCAAGCTGGATGGGGCAATCTTCCTGATCCAGTGCCTGACGGACTGCTTCCTGCAGCCTCTCCAGTTCATCGGGCCGGATTTTGCCCATGTCCTGCACCGGGACTTTCCCGGCCTTCTTTACCAGTGCACGGGCAAGTTTTTTCTGGAGCTTCAGGCTCTGCATCGGCGACAAATCTTCTCTTGCCTGCAGCGGTATGGCTTCGGTATGCAGCTCTTTAAAAAAGTGTCTTGAATAAAAGATATATTCTTCCCTGGCAAAGCCGACGGAAAACAGGTCAAAATCCACTCCTTTGTCGGCGAGTTCGGCAATAGGCGTACAAAAGAAGCGTGCGGATTTATGCTGATTAATGACAGGCAGGATCAGAATGGCTGTTAAAAGATAGATCAGCAGGAAAGAGCCGGCGATTTGCTGGGGCAGAAAAGAGAGTTTATTCTTCCCGGAGAGGGGTATCAGCGTGGCGGTACAGACAAAGGCGGCTAGACTGATGGGGAGTAAACCCGGGCTCCACGAATTCCGGTGCTCCGTAAAGAGCAGTGCCGCAGGGGCAAGTCCCAGCAGGATTAGAGCTATGCCGTAGATCCAGCCCAGCCGCCGCCGCCAGTGAATGACGGCTTTATCCATGAAGTCCAGTATTCCGGCGGCAAAAAAGGGTGCCCAGGCGGGAAAAAGCGGAAGCAGATAAACGCCCCGCTTTCCGATGGCGATCGTGAAAAAGATAAAGGCAGGCAGTGTCCAGCTCAACAGAAAGGATATGGCAGGCGTGTCCTTGCGATGCGTCCATACCCAATAGATAATCCAGGGAAGAAAAAGCGTCCAGGGAAGCCAGTCCACAGGCAGTGTGGTGAGGTAATACCACGGCCAGTTGGCATGGCTCACGCCGAGAAAAAAGCGGCCCAGTGTCTGACGCACGAGGTTGGATCCCAGCACGGTGCCGGCATCGCTTCCCGCTTCCTGAGCAAAGGCGAGGTGGGCAGGCACCGCCCAGAGTGCATACAGCAGCACGCAGAAGGAACAGCCTGCCGCCAGACCGATCCAGTGGCGCATGCGGTGCGGACTGCGCCAGGTTCGGGTCAGCACGAAAAGCACAGGGAAAACAAGGACGCCGGGACCTTTTGAAAAAAGCCCGGCGGTCATAAAAAGGTAGAAGAGGAGTATCCAACCCTTGCGGCCTGTTTTTTCCCAGCGCCAGTACATATACAGCCCGGCGGTCAGGCAGGCGGTGAGCAGCATGTCAATCTGGCCGAAGCGCGCATTCCACCAGAAGCGCTGGGTCGTCATCAGAATCAGCAGCGACCAGAAGGCGATCCGGTCGGAAAACAACGCTCTTGCCAGCAGCGTAGTGAAAATGAGGACAGTCAAAGCCGCCAGAATAGAAGGCATTCGAGCGGACAGAGGCCCTACGCTTCCGGTAAGTTTGGCGCAGGCGGCAATGCACCAGAAGAAAAGCGGCGGTTTTTCCTTATAACCCTCATTGTTTACTTTGGGCAGGAAGTAATCGCCAGTGCTGAGCATTTCCCGTGCGACAAGCGCATAGCGGGGCTCATCGGGCGGCCATAGATCATAGCCGCTCACATTCACAGAAAAAATAATCGCCGCCAGAAGCAGCACGGCAGCCGATTTTATCCAGAGGTCAGACATGGATCGGTTCTCCATCGCGGGATGTGGTTGCTTGTGTAAGAGGTTCCTGATTTTGGCTTTCCTGCTCATTTTTCTCAGCGTCTTCTTCGAAAGAAATGAGGAGGTAGCGTTTTTTCAGCCAGGCAACACCGAAAAAGTCCTGCATTACCCAGAAGAAGCGGTTGAAAAAGCCGTATTTGGATTTTCCCTGCTTGCGTGGATGGTGATTTACCGGCACTTCTGTAACAGTGAGCCCTCCGTTACGCACCATGGCGGCAAAAAAACGATGGACGCCATGAAAAGGAACGATAAAGTCAAGGCAGTTCCGCCGGAAAGCTTTGAGCCCGCAGCCCGCATCCCGGACACCATCATCCACAATCAGGCGGCGCACCCGGTTTCCCAGATAGCTCGTGAGGCGGCGGAACGCCGTGTCATTGCGCTTTTTCCGGTATCCGCACACGCAGTCACCCTCCTGCAACGCCTCCAGAAGAGCAGGAATATCGGCAGGGTCATTCTGGAGGTCGGCATCCAGGGTGACAATAATGCTTCCTTTTGAAGCGCGCATTCCGGCGATAAGCGCTGCCGACTGGCCGCTGTTCCGTGTCATGTGCAGGCACCTGAGGCGGGGGCAATGCAGGGCAAGTTCACGCAGCACCCCGGCAGTATCGTCGGTGCTTCCGTCATTGACTATAATATATTCGGCATCATAGCTTTTTAAGGGCTCGAAGGCAGCATGTACGGCGTGTACCAGCGGCGGCAGGCATGCCGCTTCGTTATACGCCGGAACGACAACAGAAACAAGAATTTTCATGATCATACAATCCGAACAGGTTCAAACATGGGGGTCACTGTTTGCCTCAGTATACAGATCTGATAATTACCGAAAGATTACGAAATACAATAAGTATATTTTTATGCAAGACCTGCAGACAGCGCCGCGATACCTCTTCGGACCGCTGTGCATTCAGACTATTTGCAAGCATGCTTCAGCCTTGAGTACACTTGTAGCGTCTGAAGGCTGAAGCCTTTTTCACAACCTTATACAAAGGAGCGTACTATGGCGGCCGAATTTCATCATTTTGGTGTTCCTACAACTGAAGTGCAGCCCAATGAAACACTGATCGAAGGGGCGGGCGTGTATGTAACGGACCCCGGAGCGCATCCGTACAAAATTGAGTTTTTGCGTTTTACTGAAGATACCGCCATGCCTGCCGAGGTCTGCTCCACGGCACATGCCGCTTTTATTGTGGAGTCTCTTGATGAAGCGCTGAAAGGGCAGGAGGTCATTATTCCTCCTTTTGATGCCACAGAAGAGCTGCGCTGCGCTTTTATCAAGGACGGTACGGCAATCATTGAGCTGATGGAAAAAAGGCAGTAGTACCACCAAATGGTGTGCCGAAAGGAAAGGCCCTCTCATGACCATGAAAAAACTGATCAATGCGCCTGAAAATCTTGTGCAGGAACTGCTGGAGGGCTTTGCTCTTGCCCATGCCGGTAAGGTCACGCTCTCCGACTCACGGCTTGTGCTGCGCGCTTCGGAAAAGGCACAGGATAAAGTGGCGGTAGTGACGCTGGGCGGAAGCGGCCATGAACCTGCTCTCAGCGGATTTGTCGGCGAAGGCATGCTGGACATCAGTGTGCCCGGTGAGATCTTTGCAGCGCCCGGTCCGCCCAAGGTGCTTGAGGCGCTTCGTACAGCGAAAAGAGATGCGGGCATTCTTTTCATCGTGCTCAATCATGCGGGCGATGTTCTTTCCGCAAAAGTTGCCGGTGATATGGCAAAGAAAGAAGGGATCCGCTTTGAACAGGTGCTGACGCACGAAGACATTTCCTGTGCACCCCGGAACGACCCGGAGAACCGACGCGGTCTTGTGGGCTGCCTGCCGGTCATCAAAGTGGCAGGAGCGGCGGCGGAAGCGGGACGCTCGTTGGAAGAATGTGCGGAGATCGCCCGGCGCATGGAAGCGGGCATGGCAACTCTCGCTGTTGCCGTATCCGGTGCCACCCATCCGAGCACAGGCGAAGTGATTGCAGCCATAGACGAAGGCACCATGGTGGTCGGTATGGGTCAGCACGGCGAAGCAGGCGGCGGTACCCAGTCTCTGAAGAGTGCCGATGAAACAGCGGAAATCATGTTGAACGCCCTTCTCGATGACATCGATGCGAAAGCGGGTGATGAACTTTTTGTGCTGCTGAACGGTGCCGGTGCCACAACGCTTATGGAACTGTATCTGGTGCTGCGCCGGGTCAATCAGCTGCTGGCAGACAAAGGCATCACACTGGCGCGGTCGCTCGTCGGTGAATATCTGACTGTGCAGGAAATGGGCGGCTTTCAGATGTGCATCGGGAAACTGGATGAGGAGTTGAAAGCGCTCTGGGATGCGCCCTGTGATGCGCCTGCCTGGACACGGAAGTAGCCGGAAATGAACACCCTTGATTATCACGGTCTGGCACGTATGTTTGAAGGTGCTGCCGCCAGTGTTCTGGAAAAGCAGGACTATCTGTCCCGTCTTGATTCGGTGGGCGGTGATGGCGATCATGGTACCACCATGGCGCGTGCCATGGGCAAAGTGCTGCATGCCGTTAAATCCCATGAAAGCCAGAAGATTGCCACTCTGCTGCAGGAGATCGGCTGGGCGGTCATGGGTGTGGACGGCGGCGCCATCGGTCCGCTGCTGGGTATGATGTTCATTTCCATGGCGGAAAGTGCCGAAGGACTCGACGTTCTTGACGGCGAAGCCTTAGCCTGCGCCTTTGAGGCGGGGCTGGCAGGTGTTCATGCCCAGACCAAGGCGCAGCCCGGCGATAAAACACTCCTGGATGCGCTCATTCCTGCCGTGGAGGCACTGTCTGCCAGTGCACGGGCAGGGGAAAGCATTGCCGCCGCTCTGTACTGTGCAGCCGAAGCGGCGGAGGCCGGTGCAGAATTTACAAAAACATTACAGGCGCGTTTCGGCAGAGCGCGCAACATCGGTGAGCAGAGCATCGGCAGCGCCGATCCCGGTGCAACTTCCATTGCTCTTATTTTCAAAGGATTTATGAAAGGAATAACGGATCATGCCTGATGCGGATAACTATGCGGATGCAAGAAAAGAGTACGGCGTGGATATTCCCATGGAAACACCGGGCTTTTTTCTGAAAGGTTCGGCGCACCTGAACTGGGGAATGAAGAACCGCCTGTCCCAGATTTTTAACCCGAAGTCGGGGCGAACCGTTATGCTTGCTTTCGACCACGGCTATATTATGGGGCCGACAACCGGGCTGGAACGGCTGGATCTTGTGGTGCCGCCGCTGATCCCGCATGTGGATTGTCTTATGGGGACACGGGGCGCCTTCCGTTCCTGCATCAGCCCGGAAGTGCGCAAGCCGCTGGTGATGCGCTGCAGCACAGGCGCCACCGTGCTGAAAGAACTGAGCAATGAGGTGATCGGGGTGACTCTGGAAGATGCGCTGGCGTTCAACGCCGCCGCCGTGACTACACAGGTTTGCATCGGTGCCGAGTATGAGCGGGAAACGCTGGAGAATCTCGCCTATCTCATCAATGAGGGAAACGCCTTCGGCATGCCCACGCTGGGCGTTACCGCAGTCGGCAAGGAAATGGTACGCGATGCGCGCTATCTGGGGCTTGCCTGCCGGGTGATTGCTGAAGTGGGAGCACATTTTGTCAAGACTTATTATTGCGAGCCCGGCTTTGAGACTGTGGTTGCCGGATGCCCTATTCCGGTGGTCATTGCGGGCGGCAAAAAACTGCCTGAAGAAGAAGCGCTTGCCATGGCATACAAGGCGGTGGATCAGGGTGCTCTCGGTGTGGACATGGGCAGAAATATTTTCGGTGCGGAAGACCCTGTCGCCATGGCGCAGGCGGTGGGTGCTGTTGTGCACCGGCTCGAATCGCCGAAACAGGCTTTTGCCCTGTATAATGATCTGAAAGGAAAATGCTGCTGACGGCAGCGCAATACAGGTTGAAAGGCTGCGAGTATGATTTTAAGCAGACGGAAATTTATGGCCGGCATGGCTGCAGCAGTCGCTGCCGGATTGACCAGGAAAGGAATTGTCATGGCATCTGCGGAGAAGCGTGAGATTACCCGGCATCCCAATGAATATTTTTACAAGGCAGACGGCACCTTCGATGAAGCGAAGGCAAAGGAAGCCTACTACAAAATGTTTGAAGAATTCGGCTATCCCATTGTGCCCCGTCTGCGGAGTGCAGATTTCTGGGTCGTCGATTTCGGGCTCGGCAAATTTGCCGAAGTGGGCATGGGCGGTATCTTCTGGGTCAACAATCAGGAAGATAATTATTTCGGGCACGATATTTACCTGCTGCCCGGGCAGATGATTCCCGAGCACCGCCATGTGCGGACAGAGGCTGCGCCGAAAATGGAAGGCTGGCAGCCCCGGCACGGATGGGTATATATCTACGGTGAAGGCGAGCCGACGCCCGGGGTGGAAGAAAGGATTCCGCCGTCCCATAAAGAATGCGCCATCGCACGCTGTGAGAAAAAGCTGATGCCCGGTGAAGTGGGTCAGCTGGGCGGCGCTGAACAGTGGCACTGGATGTATGCCCCTGAGGGAGCGATAGTTACGGAATATGCCACCTATCACGACGGTGCCGGACTGCGTTTTTCCCATCCGGACGTCGTTTTCTGAGTTCTGATTTCCCTATCTGACCCGATTGTGCAAGCCCCCTTTGTGTGAGGGGGCTTTTTCTTTTTCGGGATATTAACTATAATTAACAAATGTTCAGGAATATAAATTAACCGGCTTGGGTTCTCTCTATGGAACACACGTGAACCAAAGAATTAAACGGAGGAAAAATGAACGATTCAAGACGGAATTTTTTGAAAACGGCCGGCGGTATTGCCGCTGCCGGTGCTGTTTTAACCACAGTCGTATCAGAAGCAAAAGCGCAGAACGAAGTGGCAGGCGCCCTCACCGAGCATACTCTGCCCGAACTGCCTTATGCTTATGACGCGCTCGAGCCCTATATTGATGCAAAAACGATGGAACTGCACCATAGCAAGCACCATGCGGCGTATGTGAGCGGTCTGAATGCCGCCGAGGCCGCTTTGGCGAAAGCTCGTGCAGAGGGCAACTTTGATCTTGTGCAGCTGTACAGCAAACGCGCCGCTTTCAACGGAGGCGGGCATTTCCTGCACAGCCTTTTCTGGAAAGTGATGGCACCTGCAGGAAAAGGGGGAGGCGGTGAGCCTTCCGGTGTGCTGCTGGATGCCATCAACCGCGATTTCGGCAGCTTTGATGCCTTTAAAAAGCAGTTTTCCGCTGCAGCGTTGCAGGTGGAAGGCAGTGGCTGGGGGCTTCTCCTGCACCGGCCTTCCGACGGTCGCCTGGTCGTTTCGCAAGCGGAGAACCAGCATAAACTGACCAGTTGGGACGCTTTTCCCATTCTGGGCATTGACGTATGGGAACATGCCTATTACCTGAACTACCAGAACCGGCGCGCCGACTATATCGCCGCCTGGTGGAATGTGGTCAATTGGGCACAGGTAGAAGCAAATCTTCGGCATCATCTTGTTTGATGTGTCTCTGACATAACCACTCCTTTGGAAACCTCACTCAAAGGGACAGTCTAATACCTGCTGTCCCTTTCCTTTTTTTTTGACGCTGAAGTATATAGCCGAGGCCGGTAAGCCGTGGCAAAGAAAAACGCTGCTCCCGCAAAAGAGGAACAGCGTTATAAATTCTGCTTCATGCCCGGGCAGTTGAGCCCGTCCTGCTCAGCGTGTGCTCTTCAGGTAGGGATAACCCTTGTTGACACTCTGATCTTCATCGGCGCTCCAGGTTTTTTCGAAATCCCAGCCCTGAAAGGTGTTTTCGTCCTGAGGGCCTGTCAGCGCCTCTTTGCTGCGTGCCGATTCGTCGGCTTTATCGGCATCGCTCTGCTGCCAATAGCAGTTTTGAATGGTGGAGCCTTCACTTTTTTTGCCGACGAGTCCGCCGGAAAAGGCTTTGCCCTTCACGGTTCCGACGGCATAGCAGTTTTCCAGAGCACTCTGCTCCAGCATCCTGGCTGCCAGTGCTCCGCTGTAATTGACCGCCGATTCAGCGTTGCCCAGCGCATAGCAGTTGAATACTCTTCCGCTGATTTTGCCTGCCAGACCGCCGGTATCAGCATTGCCGCTGACGTTGCCCGTGCTGTAGCATTCGCTGATGGTGCCGCTGCTGCTGCCCACGAATCCGCCTGAAATAGGTCCTTCATTTTTTACAGCGCCTGTGGCAAAGCAGGAAGTCAGTGTGTCGTCAGAGCCGCCCGCAAAACCGCCGACCGTTCTTTTTCCGGTCACAGTGCCGGAAGCGGAGCAGTGAGAGATGGTGCCTCCCTGAACCGAGCCGACAAAGCCGCCCACAACCTGAGCGCCGGTAACGGCGCCTGTGGCACGGCATCTGGAAATAGTGCCGCCCGAAGCCCATCCGCTTCCGCCGGAGAGTCCGAGAAAACCGCCTGTTGCTATGCTGCTTCCTGTCACTTTCCCTGAAGCGCTGCTGTTTTTAATGGTCGCCATTTCCTGCCTGCCCGCCAGTCCGCCCACATTCTGCAACCCGGACACGTCAGCCGCGGAAGAGCAGGCGTCAATAGTGCTGCCGTTTCCGGCAAAGCCGACCAGTCCGCCCACATTCATTTTTCCGGTGACAGTGAAAGACTCCACAGATATATTTTTAAGTACGCCGCCTTTTCCGAGGGTACCAAAGAGGCCTGCGCTGCTTTTGTCACCGACGGTAATCTGCCCGTTGCGTACCGTGTGCTTTTTACCGTCGAAAGTGCCTGTAAAGGCTTTTCCCTGCTGATCGCTGCCGATGGGGTGGAGCGCCGCGTTTTCGAAGTCAATATCCCCTTCCAGGGCAAAATGCTGTGACCAGTGCCCCGGGGTGCCGCTGAGCCGGAACCAGTCTTCAGCTGTACTGATCTGGTAGGGATTTTCTTCTGTGCCTTCGCCGCCGCTATAGGGATTGTCCTCTCCGTGAATCGGCAGAAGGCAGAGTGTCAGACCAAGGAGAACAAACAATGGAATACGATAGTTCATCATCAGATCCCTTCTTCAGAAAAAATGCGTCCGTACTGTTGCACTGTTATTTCAACGGAGCGATGCCGTTTCGGGTAAACACACCTTAAGAATAACACAATACAGGGTTGTCATAGTTCCGCGCATTTATAGTTGGAGGCATGCTGGCAGTCGAATTTGAATAGATGTAGTGACAATTACATGCTTGTGAACAAATTACTGGGCTGTTATTCGGGGCTGATACTGATTCTGCACCAAAATACTGTAACCAAAAACATAAAAGTCGCCAGCCTGGGAACGCCAATCGACCTATTGCCACGGGGCGTGTGTGTTCTATGTTTTTGGGAGGTATGTCGCAGGGCAGGATTCCGTAGCGAATTCGAGTGAAAGCATCTGTCATGACCCGCTTGTGTGCCAATGCGGAGATTGGCGTTCCCAGGGGAAGAACTGCTCCTCCTCCCGTCATTCCTGCTCCTCTCTCCGTCATCACTGCACTCTCCGTCATCACTGCTCCTCTCTCCGTCATCACTGCACTCCCCGCCATTCCTGCTTCTCCCCCCGTCATTCCTGCGAAGGCAGGAATCTTAATCAGGTTATGGACGTTTTGGCTTACATATTGCCCTGATCCACACCAAAGACTTCAGGACACATAACCCGTCACACTTCCCGTATGAGATATGTCTTGATGATATTGCCGCGTAGTTGTTAGTAGCAGCACGACCCTTATAAAAAGAAATCCGCGTTAAGATTCCTGCCTTCGCAGGAATGACGCCGGAGGATGGACGTGACGGCGGCGTATGCAGGAATGACGCCGGGGGTGGACGTAACGGCGGCGTATGCAGGAATGACGCCGGGGGTGGACGTAACGGCGGCGTGTGCAGGGATGACGGAGGGGTGTGTCGCGGGACGTATTTCCGCGGTGAATTCGAGTGCCTGTCTTTTTCATGACCCGCTTGTGTGCCAATGCGGAGATTGGCGTTCCCAGGGAAGACCAGCCTTTCCCCCCGTCATTCCTGCGAAGGCAGGAATCTTAATCAGGTTATGGACGTTTTGGCTTACATATTGCCCTGATCCACACCAAAGACTTCAGGACACATA
>Ga0255344_1002547_pt1 | contig 21728 bp, 13 predicted proteins | sample wastewater_treat_5_FD_192414 | JGI IMG/M metagenome (GOLD analysis project Ga0255344, IMG submission 192414) | Wastewater microbial communities from Lulu Island WWTP, Vancouver, Canada - plant18 | ecosystem: Engineered > WWTP > Wastewater > Unclassified | place: Canada: Vancouver, British... | reverse complement strand
GGAAAGGCGTAACAGGCGATCAGCCACACTGCGCCCATCGCCATGCCGCCGTTGCGGCTGACCGGATGGCCGTTACGTTTCATCATCTGGTAGAACTCGTTCTGGCAGGCGCAGGACATCAACAGCAGCACGCCGAAGAGCATCCAGCCCGGCATATAGCACAGGGCAAAGAGCCAGGCCGCTCCCACCAGCACACCCGTAACAACTCGTTTCGTCAAGATTCTTGCTCCTGCCTAGCCCCTGCCGTTTCCGCGCACGGCGTCCCCGACTCCACACCGCCAAAGCGGCGGTCGCGCGCGGCATAGGCCGCCAGCGCCGCGTGGAAATCCGCCTCCCGGAAATCCGGCCACAGCACCGGGGTCACGTAGAACTCGCTGTAGGCGCACTGCCACAGCAGAAAATTGCTGATGCGCAACTCGCCGCTCGTACGAATGATCAGATCCGGGTCTGGCACGTCCGGCGCATCAAGACGTGCGGCCACAGCAACCTCGTCGACCTCTTCCGGTACGAGCGTCCCGGCCTTGACCTCTTCGGCGATGCGCCGCGCGGCACGCGCCAACTCACTACGCCCGCTATAGCTGAGCGCGACGATGAGTTGGCGGTCGAACGCGGCGGTCGAACGCTCGATACGCGCCAGCGCCTGTTGCAACGAGCCGGAGAGGTCCTCGCGCCGCCCGATCACGCGCAAACGCACCCGGCGCTCGATCATCTCGCGCTCGTATTTGTCGATGAACGTACGGAGTAATGTCATCAACCCCGACACTTCCGCCTGCGGACGCGACCAGTTTTCGGTACTGAAGGCGTAGAGCGTGAGGTAACCGACCCCAACGTCGCGGCAGTAATCAAGCACACAGCGCACCGTCTCGGCACCGGCCTCATGTCCGGCGAGGCGCGGCTTTCCGCGTTGCCTGGCCCAACGACCGTTTCCGTCCATGATAATGGCGACATGCGCCGGTACTCTATCGGCTGGGTTTTCCACCGTGCGACTTTCCTCCTTCCGCGTTTATGCGTTGAGGGTCCGCCAATCTCTTTTTCTTTTACAACCCGAGGCGCATCGTGGTCTCGCGCGCCGGCCCGACAGAGAGGATGCCCAGCCGACCGCCGATCAACGATACCAGACGCTCCACGTAGGCACGTGCCTTGATCGGAAGTTCCTCATAGCGCGTACAATTACTGGTCGGCGTCATCCAGCCCGGCATCTCCTCATACACCGGCGTGCAACGCTCCAAGGTACTCAGGTCTGCCGGGAAGGTCTCATAGCGCACACCATCATCGCGCTCATACGCGGTACAGATTTTGATGGCCGGTAGTTCGTCCAGCACGTCCAACTTGGTCATGGCCCAGAAATCCACACCGTTGACCATGGCGGAGTGACGACCCACAACTGCATCAAACCAGCCGCAGCGCCGGGGCCGACCAGTAGTCGTGCCGAATTCGCCGCCCTTCTGGCGCAGATGCTCGCCGGTGGCGTCGGTCAATTCAGTGGGGAACGGTCCCGCGCCGACGCGCGTCGTGTAGCACTTGATCACGCCAACCACCCGGTCTATCCTGCGCGGCGAGAGCCCCGAACCCGTGCAGGCACCGCCAGCCGAGGGATTGGACGATGTCACAAAGGGATAGGTTCCGAAATCAATGTCCAGCATGGTGCCCTGCGCACCTTCCATCAGAATGCTCTTGCCGACGCGGTCAGCGGCGTTCACGAGCGCCACCGTATCCGCGATATAGGGCTTCAGCGTCTCAGCCGCCTGCGCATAAGCCGACACCGTCTCCTGCACGTCCAACGTCGGCGCGCCCCGGCTCGCGAGGATCGTATTCGCCTCTTCAACCCCGGACCGAACCTGATCCAGGAACCGAGGACTCAGCATCTCGCCGACACGCAGCCCGACACGGCTCATCTTAGCGCCATAGGCCGGCCCGATGCCGCGTCCCGTGGTACCGATCTTGCGCTCTTGCGAACGGCGCGCCTCGTCGGCCGCATCCAGCGCGCGGTGCCAGCGCATGACCATGTGCGTACGGTCGCTGATCGCCAGACGGCCTTGCAGATCAAAGCCCCGCGCTTGCAGGCCCTCGATTTCCTGAATCAGATCGAAGGGATCCATCACCACGCCGTTGCCAATCACGCACTGCTTGTCGGGATGCAGGATGCCGGAAGGGATCAGATGCAGGACATACTTCTCGCCCTCCGCAATCACGGTGTGCCCGGCGTTGCTACCGCCTTGGAACCGCACAACCACATCCGCCTGTGACGTCAGGACATCGATCACCTTGCCCTTGCCTTCGTCACCCCACTGCGCACCCACCAAAATCGTATTCGGCATAAAAACTCCCCATGAACGGTCTACCGGCCGCTATAGCCTTTCGAGAACAACAGCCGGAGAGTGTACCCTATTTCTTGCGGTCGGGGCAACCTTTCGCTGCCACCTTTTGCTGCCACCTTTCGCTTTCGCTGCCACCGTCGAGTCATCCATTAGTCGTCTAAACACCTGTCCCTTAGTTGCGGTCCCTTAGTTGCGCTCGGTTACGGTCAAAGGAACTGGCTCAGAAACGTGCGGGCCGGAACGACAACGGGAGTCTGATGGACAAAGCAGTCCGCTTCAACAAAAGGCTCGTCGATGACGACTTGAAACGCATGCTTGCTGCGGATCTGCCGCTGCATGAAATCCAACGATGGCGACAGTGCCGTGTCAGAGTATTTAACCTCAACCAGAAACCAAGGTTTCTGATCCCGTGTCACCACAAAATCAACTTCGCGTTTTTGCTTATCACGGATATAGAACAAACCGAACCGTCCCTCTCCCAGATCGGTCCAACCTTCGACCGCCTTCAGCAGATGGCAAGCGACAAACGTTTCCGCCCGCTGGCCCGGGTCCTCGATAAGGGACCAGTCTCTCAGAAACCACTTCGGCTCTTTGCGAATCGCAGCCGCGACCGAACGGTGCCAAGGCTTGACCAGAAAGCCGTGATGCAGAGCTGACAACGCGCCGATCCACGCACGAACGGTGTTTTCACTGACATGGACTTCCCTTGCCAGCGAAGCGTAAACAACCTGCTGCCCCGAACGTGACGCCAGCAGTGACGCCAGTGCGAGCAACTGGTCAATTTCCCGAATGCGTGTCAGCTCTCGCACATCCTCGCGCAGCAGTTGCGATTGCCGCAGGTTCTGCCAGCGGCGTGAGAAGCGCGCGTCCCGCTTAACGAACGGTTCGGGGAACCCGCCGTGTGCCCAAAGGGCATCCCACTCGTCATCGGCAAGAGGACGGGGCGGTGAAATCACATCCTCACTGACCGCCGCAGAGATCAACTCCGCCACACTGAAAGGATGCATCCGGTAAAGGAAATAGCGTCCCATCAAACTGTCCCCGCCCCGCCTGAAAACATCCAGTCGCGAGGAGCCCGTCACCACAATGCCGACCGTTTCGCCATAAACATCAAAAAAGCCCTTGAGGAATGTTTTCCAGCGCGTGTAACGGCGAATCTCATCGAACGCCACGATACGCTTGGTTGCATGCAGTTTTTGCAGCTCCGCAAAAGACGCAACCGCCGCGGGGCCCTTCAAAATCAACGCACACTCATCCTGATTGTCCCAGTTCAGACAGGCATCCGCCAATCCGAGACACACCGTGGTCTTCCCCACCTGGCGCGGCCCCGACATAAACGCCATCTGGCGGTTCTCGGAAAGATGCTTTTTCAAAAGCTCCGTATACACTCTGGGGTAGATTTTCATGGCCGACTATTATTCATATTACTGCGGAACGGTCAAGACCAATCCGCAATACCATGCGGAATAGGACACTAAAACCTAAAAAGAGCAATTTGAACTTTCAACGCTCTTCGGTTTCAGGTTTCATGGTTTCATCCAAATCGGAATCGGGATCGCTATCGGAATCGATTGTTGCGACCACGCGCTGACTCGCAACGACGCATGCAAAAATGGCGGCGTGAAACGCCGCCCGGACGAGCAGACGCTCGTCCCAGCGCTTCGCGAGTCCGATCATAGACTGGAGGGCGAGCGTCCCCGCAAGCCGCCTTCCGCGCTGCGCGCGGAGGGAAAACGGTTGACGGGCTCCTGCTTTTTGACGGTTTTCGCCCCCTAGGAGCGGCCTCGGACCTTTCTTGTGAGCAGGTATACGCGATACGCCCAGTAGCCGATATACTCTTTCTGCACCGCCGAGCTCTTGTCGAGGCAGTCGGCTGTCGGCAAATAGTAGGCGAGTTTCGAGGGGGAGAGCAGGCCACGCATCGACAGCGCTTCGTAGTCCGTGGCCGCCGGCACTGCCTCCACGCCCATGTGCTTGAAAACCAGCAGCGAGCGCCGCATGTGCCACGCCGAGGTGACCAGAAGAACACGTTTGGCCTTGATCTCCTTGAGCTTCTCGCGCGTGAACAGGCTGTTTTGATAGGTGTTTTTGCTGTCGTTTTCCAGCACGATCTTCTTCGCGGGCACCCCGAGATCAATCAGGAACTGCCGCATGCCGGGCCCCTCGCTGACGCCTGAAAAAAGGATCAGCGGCGCACGGTCCGCATGGTAACAGCGCGCCGCATGCCAGCCGCGGTCAGCCGCAGTGTCCAGATCGGCCTCGTGCGTCAGGCGTGTGGGCGGCTTGATGCCGCCGCCCAGCACGACAATCGCGTCGGCGCGCGGCAACGACTCAGCTTTCATCGGAGGATAGGCCCGTTCCAGCGCGCCGCCGATCAGGATGAAGAACCACGGCGACGCCCAGACCCACAGCCACACCACCGACAGCGCCAGCGCCCACAGGCCGCGCCGCAGGTGGTCGCGCCACACCCAATAGCCGCCCAGCAAAACGCCGAATACCGCCAGCGTCAACGGGCTCAAAAACCAGGTGATGGCCTTCATCAGATTGAACAGCATGGCCTACTCCCCGATGATCTTGACCAGCACGCGCTTGTTGCGCAGTCCGTCGAATTCACCGTAAAAAATCTGTTCCCACGGCCCGAAGTCCAGTCGGCCTTCGGTCACCGCCACGACCACCTCGCGCCCCATGATCTGCCGTTTCAGATGCGCGTCGGCGTTGTCCTCCGCGCCGTTATGCGCGTACTGGCTGTGCGGCTTTTCCGGTGCCAACTGTTCCAGCCAGCGTTCGAAATCAGCATGCAATCCCCGCTCATCGTCGTTGATAAACACACTTGCTGTGATGTGCATGGCGTTGACCAGACAAAGTCCCTCGCGGATCCCGCTCTCGCGCAGACACGCATCCACTTCCGGCGTGATGTTGATATATGCCCGCCGACTCGGCGCCTTGAACCACAGCTCTTTACGAAAACTTTTCATCTTTCTTCCTCCTTCTCATGCTGCGTCTGCGGCGTGACTTCCGCTTCGCACAACAGTTTTTCTTCACACGCCCAAAGGAGCACGCGCAACCCCGCCTCACTCAACACGCGCACCACACGCGCCTGCTTTTCTTCATCCATCAGGCAGGTGATAATCACGCCGTCCACCTGCTGCTGGAGCAGCCACTCGTTCAAGCGGTCGAAACCGCCGATCACTCGATGCCCGGAGATGATTCGTCCGCGCAGGTTGAGATCGTCATCAATGACCCCGATAATAACCCGATCGTTCAGCCCTGGGCGAACCCGCAACTCCCGCAGATAGCTTCTGAAACGGATGCCGCCCCCGTAGGCCAGCAGGCGTTGCGCACCGGGTTTTTTGAGCAAGATCTTCCGCTCTAAGGCCTGTGTCAGACCGCTCACACTGTCGCGCCACAGCCGGATCGCGCATAGCGGGATCATGGCCTGCGTACCGAACAGCAGCGTGAAACGGCCCACATGCGGGTGCTCCGCGCTGAACAGCCACCCCAGTCCGGCACCGATGGCGGCTCCCGCCGCCACGGCCACGCCGAGAATCGCAAAATCGCGGATCTGCGCCCGCGACCAGACACGCTGATAGGTCTTTGCCACCACCAACAGCACAAACACCGGCACCACATAGCGCGGCAGGTCGGAAAGGAACGCCGCGCGAACGAGCGGCAGCCCCGCCTCCCAACGCGCCAGCATCCACACCCCGCACAGCAACAGCACATCCAACACAATATAGCACGGCACCAGCAGTCCCTGCCGCATCGCCCCCCGCGTGCCTGAGAGCAGCCGTCCCGTATCCCACAATTCCACGCTCTCCAGATGACGCGACACCACTGCAATCGCCACCACGAACGCGATCAGGAAAAGTCCTGGCGCACGCCCTTTCAGTAGCGTACCGACCAGCCCGAGTGCCACCAGCGCCGCACTCATCGTATAGAGCATCACCGCCGCACTGCGCTGATTCATCGTCTGTCGCAACAGCCGATGGTGCAGATGGTCGCGATCGGGCTGCATCACCCGCACCCATCCACCGGCCTCTCTGAACGGCTGTGGCAACAGCGACCTGACCGACCGCCGCCAGATCGCCAGCAACGTATCGAAAATCGGCACGCCCATCGCCAGCAGCGGCATGTCGAGCGACGCCACCAGCTCTTTGCGCGAGCCGCTCACCAGCGGCAGCGTCGCGATACACAGCCCAAGAAACATGCTACCCGAATCGCCGAGAAACACAGTAGCCGGATGAAAGTTGTAGCGCAAAAACCCCAGACACGCACCACCCAGCACCAGATAGGGCAACGTCGCCGACGAATGCCCGGTAAACAGCAGTGCGCCCGCCAAGCCCGCCGACGCAATCAGCGCCAGTCCCGTCGCCAGACCGTCCATGCCGTCAATCAGGTTGAACGCATTCACCGCCCCGACAATCCACAGCACTGTGACCAGACAGTCAAGCCAAGGCGGGAACGCCACCACGATCCCGCCAACATGCACCCCGGACGCATACAGGATCAACGCCACCCCCACCTGACCGGCCAACTTGACCATCGGACGCATGCCGAATTTGTCATCGATGAGACCGATCACCACCAGTAGGCCGGACGCCAACAGAAAGTGTCGTTGCCAGTGGAGGGAGAACTGCTGGTTGATTGGCTCACCCGTCCATAGGACTAGCAACTCCAACGCCACATGAAAGGCCACAAAGATCGCGAGACCGCCACCGCGCGGTATCGGCACCTTGTTGATACGGCGTGCATCCGGCTGGTCCACCATCCCGATCTTGCGCGCCGCTTCGCGCAGCAGCGGCGTCAGCAGCAGCGAGATCGCCAACGCGCCGCCAAAGGCCGCCGCATACTTGACGCCGTCCGTCGCCATACGCATGACCACGCCCTCCGATGCCTTGACCCAATCTGTGACCCAATTGACCGTCATTCGCCATCCCTGCCTTGTTCGAGCACGACTTGAGGGTACAACTCGGACAAAAACGCTTCGAACCGCTCGATCCCCTCGGGCGAATCGAGCCCGGACAACACATTCACCGCGATCATGACCCACCGGTTGATCCGGTTGTGGATCGAGCGGTCCCACACATCCACCAGGATACGCTCGGTGTGCGAACAGCACTCGCGATCATGACTCAAAAACCAGTATACCAAGCTCATGCGCGCCCCGCCAGAACGTTGCGCATTGATCCGGCGCACCTCCAAACGCTTTCCATCGGCCAACTTGAGCGGCACGCGCGCCGCATCCAGCATCGCGAACCCCTGCGCGGGCAGGCACAACTCCGCACGGTGGATGCTGTTGCGCTGCCGTCCGCCCACCACCACGCTCACCGCATAGACCAGTCCGTCTGGCGACCGATAATTCCGCTTAATGATCACGGTGTCCTTGGGCAGATCACTCCACTCACCCAACGAAATTGACGCCATCTTCCCGCCGCATTCGGGACAAACAAAACCCTCCGCTCCACGCTTCAATGTCGACTCTCTCGCTATCGTCAGACATTGCGGATCATGGCAAAACCACGGCACCTCTCCCGTAAACTCACCCACACGCGCCGGCAACTCCGACGCCACGCACGAGGAAGAGTCAAACACCGGCGGCGGCATCGAAAGATTCGCCGCAAACACCGCCAGCACCACCGCACACACCCCCACCACAATCCCTATTTCCCCCGCCTCGCTTGAGCGTGTGGCACGGGCATCTTGCCCGTGTTTCATGGGCGGGACGCCCATGCCACGAGGGGTTTTGCAAGCCTTACCTATTACCTCTCTCTTCTTACTTTTCCCCTTAATCCATTCTCCCGCCTGCACCATCAGCAGCACGCCCACCAGAAACACCACATATCCAGAGTAGTCATGATAGTATCCGGTGGCCACCTGCTGTCCGAACCACGCGGCCACCACGCAGATCGACATGATGCGTACCATGTTGCCGACCATCGCGATCGGCAGCGAGCAGGCGAAAAGCAGCCACTTGCGCCACGTCTCCCGCTGCGTGAAATGGGCGTATGCCGCCGTGAGCGCCATCATCGCAAACAACGAGCGGATGCCGCTGCACGGATCCGCCACATCCACATTAAACTCGGCGCCTGGCACCCGCGAATAGAGCGCTGTACCCGACTGCTCCACCGCCAACCCCGCGATGTTCAGCAGAGCGGTCGCAAGTACAGTCGAAAAGATACGCAGATGGATCGTGAAAAAATCGAGGAAGGACGACACCGGAATCGTGAAGCACAGAAAGGCCGCCGGGAAGCGCATCAGCCGTTCCACCCCACGCCCCCAGAAGGCGTACGGCAACGCCCATACCAAACCGATGAACGACACCTGCTCCATACGCGATTGCCCGCCGCGCCCACCGAACCAAGCGATCGTCAGAAAAAGCACCACCCACGCCACGCCCACCAGACTCGGCGCACCCGCCGCCGCTCGCAGCGCGTCGCGTTGCCGCCACAGCACCGCCAGACTGACGAACGGCACCAGCCAACCATGCGACATGTCCTCGATTGGCGACGCGAACATCACCATCGTGAAGTCGAACATGTAGCGGTAGTTGAACACCGCCGCCACTGCGATCAGCGCCAACGCCGCCAGCCGTATCCAGTTATTAACCCGGCCACCAATAGTCTTGCGCTTCATACGGAGTCTACGAATCAGGAATGAAAGTTGAAAGTTTTTTAACGCAGAGACGCAGAGACGCAGAGATTTTTACGGGATAGTGTCGTGACCGCAAGTCTGACGAAAGGACTTGGAGTGCGGCGGCAAGCGGTATTCCGCGCGACGCCGCTTTTTGAGCAGAAGTGCAACGGCGAGGTATGTGCAAAAGCGGTACCGCAGGCCACATATCCCTACACTTCGTCCCTACACTTCGTCCAAAACACTTCGTCCCTACACTTCGTCCAAAACACTTCGTCCAAACACTTCGTCGCTGGCGCAATCGACTAAGTGTGGGGACTAAGTGTGTTAGACTAAGTGTGGGGACTAAGTGTGTTAGACTAAGTGTGGGGACTAAGTGTGTTAGATTAAGTGTGGGGACTAAGTGTGTTAGATTAAGTGTGGGGACTAAGTGTATTTCCCGACTCACTGCTCTCCTTTTCACCAGAAACGCACGATCTTCGCGCACCCCCGTCACCAACCGATGACGGGCGGATCTTACGAATCGCATCTGTGCAACATGAATTGTGGCCGGGTTAGCAAGCCGTTTCATCATGCGCCTCCCTCGCCACTTCTGCGTTCGGTGTTCGGTGTTCGGCGTTCGGTGTTCTCGGGCAAGCAGACGCTTGCCCCTCCCGGTTCCCCACTTGAGCGTTGACCGTTGAGCGTTCTGCGTTGAGCGTTCTTTCCTCTCCACTGTTCGTCACACCCGCCACCCACTCACGCAACGCTGTGCGCACCTCCTCTGCTGTCGCACCGTCCCGCTCCTCCACCAACCGCCGGCATGCCGCCAGCATCGCCGCTGTCTGGCCGTCGTCCGCAGCCGTATCTTTGCTCACGAAAATCCGCGCGTGTCCGGTCTTATACGCCGACCGCTCGCTCACATCCAACTCTTCAAACAGCTTCTCGCCCGGCCGGATGCCGGTGAAAACAATCGGCACATCCTGATGCGGACGCAATCCAGAGAGCGCGATCATCCCCTCCGCCAATTCCACGATCTTCACCGGTTCGCCCATGTCGAGCACAAAGATCTCGCCGCCCTGGGCCAGCGCCGCCGCCTGCAAAACCAGCGCGACCGCCTCGGCGATCGTCATGAAATAACGTTGCATCTCGGGATGCGTCACTGTCACCGCCTCGCCGCGACGGATTTGCTCGCGGAAGAGCGGCACGACCGACCCCGAAGAGTCCAGCACATTGCCGAACCGCACAGCGGAAAACCGCGTGACCCCGCGTCCGTTCAGTGCCTGCAACGCGCGCTCCGCGAGCCGCTTGCTCACCCCCATCACTGAGACCGGCCGCACTGCCTTATCGGTCGAAATAAACACAAAACGCTCCACGCCGCACGCAACCGCCAGTTCGCCCAGTGCGCGCGTCGCCAGCACATTGTTCTTCACCGCTTCAACCGGATTCTGCTCCATCAGTGGTACATGCTTATGCGCCGCGGCATGCACGACGATCTGCGGCGCGTACGCACGGAAGATCGCCTCCATACGTGCGCGGTCACCGACATCCGCCAGCAGCACCGTCACCGGCGTCGCCGCCCCGCGCTTGCGGATTTCGCGCTCAATCTGGTACAGCGCGTTCTCGCAGCGCTCCACCAGCACCAAACTCGACGGCCCGGCGCGCAGGATCTGGCGCGCCAGTTCACTGCCGATCGATCCGCCGGCACCCGTCACCAGCACCCGCTTCTGCCCCAGCAACTCCACCACCGCGCGGCTGTCGAGCGATGTCTCCTCGCGTCCCAACAGGTCGGCGACCGCCACGTTGCGGATCTTCGAGGCGGTCAGGCTCCCTTCGATCAATTCGTAATAGCCCGGCACGATACGCGTCGGCACATGCGCCTGCTCGCACAGCCGCACCACGCGCCGGATCACATCGCGCGGCACCCGCACCATTGAGACGATCACCTCGTCCACCGCCTGCCGCCGCACCAGCGCGGGCAACCCATCGATGCTCCCCAGCACGGGAAAGCCTTGGATGCGCGCATGGTGCTTGGCCGGATCGTCATCCAGAAAGCCGACCACCACCTGCCGCCGCGTCCCCTGCCGCCGCAGTTCGCGCGCCACCAGATCGCCAGCCGCGCCTGCGCCCACCAGAAGCACGCGTCGCGCGCGACCGTTCAGGACGCCGCCCCGGGCATACGAAGAGGCTCCTTCAGTCACCAGACGCCCCAGCATCCGTACCCCGATCAGGCCGCCCGTAACCAGAAAACTGTTGAGGAAGGTAATACTGTAGGGCGGGCGCAATCCCATCTGGTGCGGCAGCACCACCCGCAGCACCAGCAACACGGTGGTCGAAGTACCGATCGCGCCCACGAACCGCGGCACGTCGCTCGCGCTCACGTAGCGCCACAGCATCCGGTTGCAACCGAACAACTCCAATGCCACGCACTGCACCGCCCACACCGTTACGAACGACACCGCCACCTGGCCCCAACCCCACCACGGCTCCTGAAACTCAAAGCGCAACAGGAACGCCGTCAGGTACGCCAGCGCCATCACTGCCGTATCCGCCGCATGGACGCCTGCCCTGACAGCCCAGACGCCCAACCGCTCTTTCCAATTTCCAACCATGACGTGCTTATTATTTAAGCAGATCAGCCCCTCTGAGAACAGTCTTGATTGTGAAACAAAAAAACGCTGACACGGCCAGTAGGCGAGGATTCGCCCAATAGAAGTCATTCTGCGCGAAACGGGGTGGTTTGCTGCTAGAGAAAATGGTAAAGTGGTGACGCTGGCTTGGGCGGGTGCCTTTTCAGGTAGCAACAAGTGGAGATCGAATGTGAAAACACACGTTAGACGGGTACTATGGTGGGGGTGCGCGGCCATCTCCGTATGTGCGGTCTCGGCACGAGCGGTGACGGGCGTCTGGACAAATGTCTCGGGGGGCTACTGGGCCGATAGCGCGAACTGGCAGGATGGTATAGTGCCTTCCGGTGTCGGGGCTGTCGCAGACTTCAGCGCGTTGCACTCGGGATCGACGGTTACGATAACGAATTACACAGGTATCGGTGCGATTGTATTTTCCGGTGTATCAGGGGACAACTGGACCTTGGCATCGACGGGATCAGGATCAATTGGGTTCGCCGCTTCACCGTTGCTTAAAGATGAGACGGCTGGGGAAATCCGGGTTGAAGATGGCACACTGACCTTGACCGCTCCTTTCTGTTGGCTGTTGAACGGAATTGTGAAGAGCGGATCGGGGCATCTGCGATTAACGACCAAGAACGATTACACAGGCAACACACGTATTGATGGAGGGACGCTGATCCTTGCAAACGATGCCACTCTGAGCAGCAGCACAGTGGTGTTTAACTCGGCGGACGCCGCACTGATGCTGGAATCGGATGCAAGCGTCGGCGGTCTCGCGGCACAAGGCGCATCGAAAAGTGGATCTGCCGCTTTTGACGGACTGAAAAGCGCTGCGGAATATAATAATCTGTGCATGGCGAACGGCCTGTGGATAGGCGGTGTTTTATTGGTAGGCACCCGCGACTCGGTGATCTTGCGACAATCTTGGGGATGGACCTCGACGGCAAAAAACATGCCGATGCGGGCGGACGCCATTTTTGATCTCGCCAGTGTGACTAAGGCAGTCGGTACGACTACAGCCTTAGCCCTCTGCATTGATCGCGGGTGGCTCGATCCGGATGTGGTCTTCACCAATTACCTGCCCGGCTACAAAGGAACGCTACGCGGTCCCGTCACGGTCCGTGACCTCGCCCGCCACCTTTCCGGTTTTAATAACAGCAAACCGTATGCGGTTGATGGGCGAGTGACGGAACTGATTCTTGAATTCAGTCCGGTCCGTCCAGCGGGCGAGCCATACGAGTATTCTTGCGGCAATTTTATCTTGCTGGGGCTTCTTGTTGAACAGTTGGCCGGAAAATCGCTGGCAGAATTTTGTCAGGACAATGTTTGGGCGCCGCTTGCCATGCAGGACACGCGGTGGACACCGTTGCCGACACCTGACCCGCGCCGCGTTGTGAAGCCGCCCTTCACTCCGACATTGGGTGTCGTCAGTGACGAGCCAGCTCGGGCCGCCGGACGGCCTATCGGCAACGCAGGCCTCTTCTCGACGGCGGACGATCTCGCCGCATATTGCCGAATGTTGCTGGGGGGCGGTGTTTGCAATGGCACACGGATTTTGTCTGAGTCTTCAGTGCAGATGTTCGGCACACGACCGGACACGCGCTCGCCGGCAGCCTTCGGCTGGCGTGTAAGCGCGGGCCTGAACCCCTCGGCACTGTCAGCCGCGACGCTGAGCCATACGGGATTTACAGGCCAATCCGTCTGGATCGATCCGGCCCAAGGACGGTTTGTTATTCTTTTGACAAATCGGATCGGCGATCATGCCGCCGCAGGACAAGCCAGAATCGAATTGGCTGACCGAGTATTGCGGGCACTGCAATGATTGCCGAGGCCGACAAAGTGGACACAAAACAAAACACGGACAGCAAACGATTCCTCAAGGTGAAGGAGGCATGCCAATGAGACACAACACGGGTACGTTGCGCGGTTGGACGTGCGTGATTTTGTCGTGCGCGGTGTGTGCAGCACAGGCGACGACCGGCATCTGGACAAATGTTTCGAGCGGTTACTGGGCCGACAGCGCAAACTGGCAGGGCGGCGTGGTGCCGTCTACTGCGAATACAATGCCGGGCACCGGGGATGTTGCGGATTTTACCGCACTGGCGGATGGAGAGACGGTGACCATAACCAACCATACGGCATGCGGGGCTCTTATTTTCTCAAATACCGTCGGAACCTCGTGGACATTGCTGGGCAGCACAATGAAACTGGCAAACTCCCCGTCATTCCCCTTGGGAGGACATGGGGAAATCAAGGTTGACGGCGGCACGCTGGATTTAGCCGCTCCGGTCACAAGCGCGACAGATGGTGTTGCCAAAACCGGATCGGGGACACTGCGGATGTCAGTGACCAACACCTATGCGGGCAACACGCGGATCAATCAGGGGACGGTGTCATTGGCCAATGGCTCGGCTCTGGCCGTCAGTGCCGTGCGGTTCAATGCAGCCGACGCCCTTCTGACTCTGGAGGGCGACGCATGGATCGGCGGCGTGGTCTCGCACTTGGCTCCGTCACCAAACATTCTACTCAACGGACACACGCTAAGGGTTGGCGGGGCAGGCGGACATTCGGACTGGAACGGTCGCATAACGGGCGAAGGCGAACTGGTGATGGTGCGCGGCGAGGTCCAGACATTAACATCATCGCAGACGATCGACAGGATCAGGCTGGACAACGGCAGTTTACGACTGGGCAAAATAACCGGTAAAACGGTGGGGTGGTATCTTTTCAATGACGCAACGGACATCGCTAAAGACAATAGTTCAAGCGGCAATGCCCTCGTAAAGTCGGGTACGCCGACGCAGTGGCACATTCAGGACACCGAGCGCGGGAGCGTGCTTCATCTAGACAACAACGCGACCCTTGTAGGAGCGGGCACCGGACAGAGCGTGAGCGGCCTGCCGGCAAACAACCAATCTTTCACTGTTGTTTTTTGGGTCAAACCGGATGTGGATTGCACCGCCAACGCAGGCTTATTTGGCTGGGGCGATTTTGGTACACAACGGACAGTCAACTTTATGCGGATGAGAAATTCTACCGAAATCCTGTATTCCAACTGGGGACGTGACCGAGGTATCATTTTGAATCATGATCTGAAAGACGGTGCATGGCACCACTTTGCCGTGGTGTACAACGGTCAACAAACCAAGGTCTACCATAATGGGGAACTGATTCATTCAGACGTGTTCACCGAACCTCTGCTGGTCATAAACAAACAATTTTCAATCGGCCGGGGCTGGACGGGCGCACCCTGCTTCAAGGGGCGTTTCGATGATTTCTTGATCACCGACTGGGCGATGAATGAGACCGATCTGCATCTGGTGCGAACGGGAAGCCAAGGGCCTGAAACGATGGTATATGCCAAAGACGACCTGTTGCCCACCACGAGTTCCGTGGAGATCGGCTACAATGGTCGATTGTATCTTGCGGGTGATCAGACAATCGCCACGTTGGGCGGCGATGGCGCGGCAGGCGGAATTGTCTTGCAGGGTGGCGGAACATTCACGGTGGCTGGCGATGGCAGCGCGACATCGACCGTGTTCCGTTCGGCGATATCCGGCGACGGTGGCTTTGTCAAACGAGGGTCCGGCTACGCATTGACCTTGTCCGGCGGCAACAGCTACACCGGCGTGACCGAGGTGCAGGAAGGGCGGCTGACGTTAGCACCGTCGGAACTGCAAGGGCTGCAGGCCTACTATCGCTTTGACGATCCTTCTTGCCTCGGGTGGGACAGTAGCGGAAACGGTTACCATCTAAGCGCGAAAAACACACCCTCTTACGCAGCCAATGGCAAATATGGCGGATCGGCGGCTTTCAGTGCCGCCAATCAAGACATGCTGTTCGCAAACGACGGTGTGCCAGAAAGCCTGCCGACTGGCAACCGTTCGTACACGCTGGCGTGCTGGTGCAATCCTGATGCCAATGTGCCCGGAATCCCTGTTTATTGGGGCTACGCGGGCGTCATGGATCACCATGGCAATCTGATCCGGTTCAGAGCACCGCCGAACAACAAATCGATATTGATCTCAAACTTTGGAAACAACATTTACCCCGACGTTGGCTTTGATTTGTTTGACGATTCGATCAATGACGGATGGCATCACATCGCGGTAACCTACGAGTCCACTAGTCGGCTACGCAACGTGTATGTTGATGGCGTGTTGAAGTTTACCGACACGCTCAGTCAAAATCTGTCGGTAGCGACCGCTCTGTTTCAAGTGGGATATGGCGGGTATGCGGGCACATACTATGAGGGACGGGTGGATGAAGTGATGGTCTTTGACCGGGCTTTGGGGGCAGCAGAAGTTGGGGCGGCAATGTCAGGTCGTGTGGCATTGCCCAAGGAAGCACCCATTCCGTCGAAGTTGTCAGCGGGGCTCGTTGCCCGCTACTCCTTCGAGCATGCGACGGACATCGGCAAGGATAGCGGTCCTTACGGTTATGATCTGGCCCCTACAGGCACGGTTTTAAGGACCTCTCATAGTGTCAGCGGCCAGGCGCTGGACCTGTCTTCGGCGTACGGTTATCTGACTTGGACGAATAGTGTCTTCCCGGAGATGATGCCAACGGGAAATCAGGCTGTCACTTTCTCTGCATGGTTTAACCCCCTCACCGATGCGGGTACGGAGGGGGCTGCGATCGTCTTTTTAGGCAATGCCGCTAGTAAAGAGTGTCATTTTATTCGTTTGTGGCAACGGACAAATGAATCGCCTAAGGGACTCCGTTTCGCCGACGGTAACAAAAGTGTAGATTCGGACCGGATAGACGGTCTGGGCTATGGCACTGTACCCGAGGGATGGCATCATGTGGCAGCCGTTTACGAACCGGGAGCAACAGGAAAAAACCGACGGCTCTATATTGATGGCATACTGATGGGGTACGATGGCCAGAGAGGACTGAATGTCAAAACCAACTTCTTCCACATCGGGCGACAAGACCTTTCCGGCAAATGGTTCCAAGGCCTGATTGACGAGGTTGAAATTTATAATTATGCGCTGGCACCGGCGGAGATACTCGCGGTCATGCGGCGGCGGTCGGATGTCCTGCCCACTCAGACGACCCTCTCGGTTGCGACCGGTGCAGTGGTCGATATGAGCGGTGCGGAACAACGGGTGGCAGCGCTGACCGGAGCGGGCGCTATCGAGTTGGACGCGGGCATACTGACGATTGCGGGTGGCACAAACCAGTTCCACGGTACGCTGACCGGCGCGGGCACATTCGCGGTGCGCGACGGTGCGGCACAGACATTAACAGGAGCGGGTACATTTAACGGTTTGGTGGTCGTCTCGAATGCCACGTTGTTCGTAGAAAACGTGAACGGTGCGATCACTGCGGCGGACAGCGCGGTGGTGGTACAATCTGACGGACGTATTGGAGGGTACGGAACGATCGGCGGAAATCTGTCGATTGAGAACGGCGGCGGGGTCGCGGTCGGGGCGGTGCCGGGCGCACTGACCATAACCGGCGCGGTCACACTCGGCGCAACAGGCACGGTAACGCTGCCTCCGGAGTTCACGGGCGGTGTCCTGACGCTCCTCAATGCCGCATCCGTCACCGCACCGGACGGCATGGATGGATGGCAGGTCGAGCCCGCGCAGCCGTCAATGGCCGTCGCATTTCGTGTGAGCGAAACAGCTTTCAGCGTAAGCGTGTTTCAGCGGGGCACTCTGATCAGCATACGATAAAAACTGGCAGTTGCGCTGAACCGAGATCGAAGCCGAACGTGCGGCTCTTCAACGAGAGCACGGGCGGTGCCTGCAAACGTTTGGCTCGCGCCAGACCGTTGTAGAGCCGCCACATGCGTGTCAGGTCGTTGCGGAATGATGCCTCATCCGGGAAGAGCGCGCGCAGGTCGTCCGGATACCCGGTGATCTCCCCCACCGTGCCCGCAGTATACCCGCGCACCAGTTCATCGACCGTCACCGGCACCGGACGCTCTGTCCAAGCGGCGAACAGCCGATCATGCCAAGCATAGACCAACGGATCGCCCTTGCCTTCGTCCACATTCTGCGCCGAACTCAGCTCCGCCGAGGGCACGATCGTGATTGAGCCTTGGGGGATCATTTCGCTGCCGAACACCTCGTCGTTGTAGCAACGCGCAAGTTCCCAGACTTCGCTCTTCCACAGATCACCCAGCGCCGCGAAGAAACCTGCGTTATCACCATACATCGTGCCGTAACCGATGGTACTCTCCGATTTGTTGGTGTTGCAGGTGAAGACCCCGCCGAACGCACTGGACATCGCCGCGAGCACGCGCCCCGAACGGTCGCGCGCCTGCACGTTCTCAACAGCGAGATCAGAGAGCGCCAGCGCGTGCTTCTCGCCGCCGGGTCGCTCGCAGACGCAGCTTTCGATCTGCCGCTTCGTCAGTTCCACACTCTCCTGAATCGGAACCTCGGTATAGTAGCACCCCAAGTTGGCGGCCAGACGACGCGCGAGATCGATTGTGGTGCCCGAGTTATGGCGGCTGGGCATATTCACCAGCAGCAGATTCTCTGGTCCTATAACGCGGCCGTACAGTGCAGCCGCCAGCGCGGAGTCAATGCCCCCGGAAGCGCCCACCACCACCCGGCGCAATCCCAGCCGTTCAAGTTGCAGACGGCAGGCACGCTCCATCACGTCGATCACCACGCGCGGTGCCGTGTGATCCGCCTGCGCGGCGCCGTCCGACGGTGTCGTAAGATCCAGCGTCGCCTCGCGCAACAGCGGCGCATGCTGTACGCGTCCGTCCGGCCAGCGCACCTGCGTGCCGCCCGCCAGCGCGAACAGCACCTTGCCCGCGTCGACCACGCCGGTACCGCAACAGCAGGCGGCCGGCACGTCGTCGGCAACCGGCGCGTCGCCCAGCGGCTGGTCGCGCGTGTATGGGCGTGTGTCGAGACACAGCAACAGGTCGGCACCCTGTCGCACCGCGTCGCAACCGTCCGGCAGCGCCTGACCGCACCACGCCGCGACCGTCATTCCGCTCAGCGTGAAAGGCGCGAAGAGCGCGGGCAATGCCGCGCCCTCCATCGCCGCCACCGCGCCAGCGCACAGCAGACCCGACGCGCCGTCAAAGCGGTTCTGCGGCGAGAGGATTTTGGGCACGAACGGTAGCGGCGACCCTGCAGGCGCTACGCGCCGACCGTCTTCGGCCGCCACCGCCGCGCCGACCAGCCGCCCGCGGTAGGAGACCACCGTCCCCAAGATCACAGCCAGCCCTTGCGAGGCCGCGACGATACGCTCGATGCCCCGCTCGCACGCCCGCAGGCGAGAGCCGTCGAGCCATTCCGGGCCAGCCAGAAAACCGCTCAGTGCCCATTCAGGGAAGACGGCTACACGCATACCGTCCGCCCGCGCCCGCGCCATCGCGGCCAATATCGCCTCGGTGTTGGCGTCGGGATCGCCTTGGCGGATCAGCATCTGATGCAGCCGCACACGACCTTGGGTTAAAGCATCCATAATCAAAATGCGCGACAAAGCGCTCAGCGTTGGACGCGGGCGTTACCCTTCCAGACGCTCCAGACCTGATCCTCGTCCGCCGGCAGAGCGTAGTCCACCAGCATCGTCGTGGCCAGCGCACCGGTCGCCCAGGCGAACTGGATCCACTTCTCCGACGGCCACCCCTTGAGGATGGCGTAGAGCATGCCGCCGACGAACCCATCGCCGCCGCCGATACGGTCCAAAACCGCAATCGGGCGCGGTTCCACCACATGCCACGCCGAGCCGACCGACATCAGCGCACCCCAATGGTGGGCGTTGGCATGATCGACCTCACGCAGCGTCGTACCGTAGACCTGCGCGTTGGGGAAGGTCTTCTTGACCGCCTCGATCATGCCCTTAAAGCCGTCGATCTTGGCCTTGATGTCCTTGCCGCCCGCTTCAGGCCCCTTCACGCCGAGGCAGAGTTGGAAATCCTCCTCGTTGCCCACAAGGATGTCCGTAACGCTGGCGATCTCGGTAAAGATATCCCTGAGTTCCTTTTCGCGCCCTTTCCAGAACGTTGCGCGATGGTTGAGGTCAAACGAGATCTTGGTGCCGTGCTTTTTAGCGGCGCGCGCCAGTTCAAGGCAGAAGGTGCCGGTCTCGGGCGAGAGCGCGCCGATCAGGCCGGAAAGATGCATGATCTGCACGCCCTCCTGACCAAAGATGCGATCCAGATCGAAGTCCTTGACGTTGAGGGTGCGCCCCACCTCGCCAGCGCGGTCATTCCAGACACGCGGGCCGCGCGCGCCCATTCCGCTGTCGGCAATGTTGATCTGATGACGATACCCCCACGGGCCGCCCTGATCGACTTCAACGCCTTCGTAATCCATGTGGCGGCTGCGCAGATCGTCCTTGATGAGCTGGGCGATCGGACTGCCCTTCACAAAGGTGGTCAGCACCTTGACCGGCATGCCCAGATAGGACGCCACGCTGGCGACGTTGGTTTCGGCACTGGTCACATGCATCATAAAATTCCCGCCGCAATGCACCGGCTGCCCGTTGAGCGGCGTGATGCGGATACCCATGCTCGTGGGAACCAACAGCGCGTACTTGCAATCCTTTTTCAACTCAAGCGACATAACACCCTCCTTCTTTCGATAAGAACCCAAGCGTATTGGCGGCAAACCGCCTCCCATACCGACCTAAGCATGGACGGTCTGAAGCATACCCCACCCCACCATTTAAAGTCAAGGATTGCGCTTGAGCACTTGAGCGGCAGATGCATGAAACTACTCCAGATCGTACAGGCGATTGTCCTCCGAAAGAAAACCACAGCCTTTCGCAGGAGTGCCGTATGCCTCCGTCGAGGTGTAACGCTTCCTCAGTGACTCGCAATGTCCGTCTGCGAATCCGACATTGGTACATCCGCGGTGTCGGAAACCCTGCGTCCCTCCGAGAGCCAACGACGCATCCGCGTCTAAAGGGCCCGCGAAAGGCGATCGCATGAATTTGTTGGCCCCGCTTTCATACTCCCCGTCACCGAACATGGCACATTCGGCGGGGTTTTTGATGTCTAACAGTTTGGCTGACTCAGTCGAATGGGAAAGCTTGACGCCTTTTCGGATTAACGTCGTTCCTCCCAAATAACTCGAATTATAGTTATATCCTGTGAACACATCGCCCTTCCACATAGAGGCGCCCTTGAATACTGGACACTGTTGCACGCGTTGCTGGAAATTCGAACCCCACAAGAACGACTCCCAAGTCACGGTCGTTCTCGTAGTGAAATCCCGCACATACGCAGGGGGAAGTTTCCCGTTGTTCAAGTGTGCGTACTGGTGAGCGGCATACACCATTTCTCTGAGGTTGTTTAGGCAACAAATCTTCCATGCCTCTTCACGAACCTGTTGAAAAGAGGGGATCAGCACGGCCATCAATAGCGAGGCAATGAAAATAACGCACAGCAGTTCCCACAACGTAAAACCCGTTGTGCGCCGCTGTTCAAACAAGTCTTCACTCGTCATGTCGAACTCGCAGCCTCATAAATCCCCTGTAGCCCGTGATGGGTGCTTCCGACACCACAGGCCGCACGCCGTTTGTCGGGGGTGACGTGGCAACCTCCATCCACACGCCATTGGTGCTCCATACCGGTGCGGTAAGATCATCCGTCCGTACGATCTCGACAGCCACATCGGGTGCATTCGTCGCCACCGCGTACCGGAAACGGAACACGTCCGGCGCATCAGATGGCCGGATGTCCACGGCATACTCCGCAGAAAAAACCGCGTTGGTCGGATCGCGCCCTAGCCCATATTCCATCAGGTTGGCGTGGCCGTCGCCGTCCGCGTCAGCGATGTCTGTCTCGTTGGTAGGTGCTGTCATCCACGAAAAGTGCGCGTTGCGCCACAGATCGTACGGCGCAGCCGGCGAGACGTCCGCGACCGCATCCACCTCCGGGTTCACGGCACCGCTTCGTTCCACACGAACGTACTTGATCCATTTGAGCCCGTTTGCGTCATCGGTCGGCAGCGCGAAACCGCCGATATCAAATCCCGTGCCGCCCGCGCTGCCGCGATAACGTTCGGAAATCTCTGCTACCGTCATTTGGAGCCAGTCCGACGGCGCGAGCGAGGGATCGACCGGCACTGTGGGGTCGGTCGCGCCGCCCCACCATTGGTTCCATGTTCCAAGCGAGGTCGCCACAACGTTCGTGTCGTAGACGCGGCCCAGCGTCGGCGCGAAGTCGTCGGCGCCCCTGTCGTTTTCA
>Ga0255344_1002542_pt1 | contig 21761 bp, 18 predicted proteins | sample wastewater_treat_5_FD_192414 | JGI IMG/M metagenome (GOLD analysis project Ga0255344, IMG submission 192414) | Wastewater microbial communities from Lulu Island WWTP, Vancouver, Canada - plant18 | ecosystem: Engineered > WWTP > Wastewater > Unclassified | place: Canada: Vancouver, British... | reverse complement strand
ATGACACAGTCAGTTTCAATAGCAATCCCTCTTATCACATCTTCTGCAAAGGCTCTGCAACTCGGAGAGCCACAGGCTCCACAATCGAGCCCCGGTAAATCATTCGTGATTTGATCCAAACGCTCCATCTTAATAAGGGCTTGACTAACATCTTCATCAAGGGGCATGAGGAATCTTGGTTGGAACGGTTCAGTTGCATCAAACTGACAGTGATCATAGAACTCAATGAGTTTATTCTTATTGAAGAAGGACTCTTTTGAACCAAATCGGTTGATTAGGTCCCGAAGCCTAACCCTCCCTACAAAAAGATTGGTAACATTTAAAGGGCCACCGACACACCCTCCAGTACAAGCCTGCAATTCCAAAAAATCGACATCCTGAAGCTCACCGCGTTCAACTTCATCGAGAAGACTTATTACATTATGAATTCCACTCACTGCAAGTGCTCTCCCAGAGTTTACGTTCTTTGATTCACCGGTCACAAAGCCCCATGCCATGCCAAGACTTGTTGCCCTTTGTAGTTTGGATGATCTGCTGATGCCATCAGGTCTAAAAATCCCTTTTCGGATATCCTTAAAGATAATATTAGCACCGATTACCCCGTCCACTGCTGAGGATTTAGTAGCGATCGGGTGTTTCACCTCGGTCACTTTTGCAGGACATGGAGATATAAAGAATGTACCGATCTCCTCATAAGAAAAGCCAGTTTTTTTAACAGCTTCCTCTTTTGCTAACCGTGCAGCAACCTCCATCGGGGTAAGGACAGGTGCGCATTGGTGGAGGAGGTCAGGAAATTTGATTTGCATCAGGCGGAGTACAGCAGGGCATGCAGAGGAAAACAAAGGTTTTTTGACGCGATCATTCAGCAGATGCCGGTGAACAATATCTGCAACAATCTCTGCGGCAAGGGCAACTTCGAAAACGTCATCAAAACCCAGCTTAAGGAAGGCATGCAAGATATCTTCAATGTGTTCCTGGTTCTTAAACTGGCCGAAAAATGATGGAGCAGGGAGTGCAATGTTGTACTTATAAGCAGCGAGTTTGTCTAATTCGTCTGTGACAGCAAATTTTGCATGGTTAGGACAGGCACGAATGCACTCACCACAATCTATGCAGCGTTCTTCGATGATTGTGGCTTTACCATCATGGACGCGGATAGCCTCTGTTGGACATCTTTTTATACAGTTTGTACATCCTTTGCACTTTTCAGGATCGAGCCTGACAGAATGAAAATTACGAATCATTCACCTTTATCTTCAAGGATCTGAAATGCTGTCCTTCTTTCTGAGATACACTTTTGCCTGTAGTTTAGTGCCAGTACCAACCTTGGAATCAATATGAAGTTCATCAGAGCACTGGTCAATATTAAAAAGGCCCATGCCAGCACCGAATCCCATTTCCCTAATCTCGTGAGTGGCAGTGGAATAGCCTTCCTGCATAGCAAGTTCAATGTCAGGTATTCCGTCCCCTTCGTCATCTGTTTCAACTAAAATAGATTCAGGATCGATATAAATCCTGAGCATGCCATGATTTCCGTGGATAGCAACATTCATAGCAGCTTCATAAATAATAATGGCAACTTTTTTTATTATATCCTGATGGAGGCCTAATTGTTGAAGCGTTTTTTTAACTCTCGATGCTGATTCGCCTGCTACAAAGAAATCTTTCTCGTTTATCTTGAATTCAAGTTTAATGTGGGGGGTAAATTGGAGATTATCTGTAGGCATTGGTAGCATCCTTGACCACGGTAGGGTCATGCAAATTATTTAAAAAAAGGCGGCCACAACACTCAAAGGTAAGATGTTTGGTTGTCAGGAGAGGAATGTTGTAGAGCTTGCTGTTCGTGATTACTGACTCAGCAGGTCTTTTACCCCCCACAAACACAACCCCGATTGCGTCCATAACCTGTGCTGTGTGGACGATATGAATATTGGTTAATGAGGTTAAAAGAAGTGTGTCCGGCGTAACATAAAGAAGCATCTCGCTGATAAGATCACATGCAAACCAGTTGTGAACATCTTTGTGTAGAAGGTCATCTCCACAAAGAACTTCTGCCTCAAGGATTTTTTGTACGTCAAATAATTTCATTGTTGATGAGTAAAAAGAGTATAGATTGGCATGCCGTGTTATGCAAGCAGAAAGTTTACCTACTATATATTTAAAACCCTTGACAAGATAAAATTATATCGATAAAATTATATCGATAAAAAAATAATCAATCATGAAGGAGGGGATTTAATGAATGGTTCTAATCACAAGACAAAGATGGCCCTAAAAGCTATACCAGAACCTACACTCAGAAGACTCCCCATATATTATCAATATTTAAAGCAAATTCAGGCTGAAAAGAAGCATGAACATATTTCTTGTACCCAGATTGGCAGTGAACTTAATATTCTGCCCATCCAGGTGCGCAAAGACCTGGCGATAACTGAGGCGTCTGGCAAACCAAAACTGGGATACAGGGTAAACCATTTGCTGTCCAACATCGAAGACTTTCTGGGTTGGAATAACACGACCGATGCATACCTTGTCGGAGTTGGTCACCTTGGTTCAGCGCTTTTGGGTTATCAGGGTTTTAAAGAATATGGCCTGAATATCATCGCAGGTTTTGATTCAGATGAAGCAAAAACTGGCATAGAAATACATGGAAAGATGGTTTTTCCTGTAAAAAAGCTACCTGATATGATCAAGCGGATGGGCATAAAAATAGGTATTCTTACTGTACCTTCATACTGTGCGCAGGATCTGGCCAATCTTATGGTGGACGCTGGTATACATGCAATTTGGAATTTTTCGCCAGTTAAGATCATGGTACCAGCCGAAATCATTGTACAGCATGAAAATCTTGCATCATCCTTAGTTGTTTTATCAAAAAAACTTGCAGTGTCAATGAGAACAGATAAATAGCGAGGTGAAAAGTATGGAAACGTTGAGGAAGTTTGAAAAGGTCTGTGAAATAGTTGATCAAAATGATCGGAGTGCTGCGCGGCTGATCCCAATACTTCAGGCAGTACAATCGGAATATAGGTATCTTCCTGAAGAGATTCTTACGTACATTGCCACATCCCTAGGTATTTCCCCCGCAAGCGTTTTTGGTGTGGCAACATTCTATTCCCTTTTTACTATGAAACCGAAAGGGAAATACATCATAAGAATATGTGATGGGACAGCATGCCATGTAAAAGGTTCTATGAATCTCTACGAAGCACTCCGCAACAAGCTTACTCTCAAGGAAGGAGCAGACAGCACCCCTGACATGCTTTTTACCCTAGAGACAGTGAATTGTCTCGGTGCATGCGGACTTGCCCCTGCAATGGTGATAAACGATGAGGTATTCGGACAGCTTACTCCTGAAAGAGTGGACTCTATTATAGATGATATTTTGGATAAGGAGGAGAAAAATGAATTTGACACTCATGGGGCTTAATAAAATCAAAGAAGATTATTTAGCAGCACAAACAGTTTTGGCAAGAAGAATAATCGTCTGTGCAGGAACTGGTTGCATCGTCAATGGTTCAATGAAAGTGTACGAGGAATTTGTAAGATGCATAAAAGACTCCGGTCTCAATGCAGTTGTTGAGCTCAAAAAAGAGAAAGAAGAGGATGGTGTATTTGTTTCCAAAAGTGGCTGCCAGGGATTTTGCCAAATAGGCCCACTGGTTACAATCCTTCCTGAAAATATACTTTATACAAAGGTAAGGCCCGATGATGTGCAAGATATTGTCGAGACAACGCTGATACGAGGAGAATTACTTAACCGAATACTGTATGTCGATCCTGACACAAAGAAACCTTGTAAAAATCAGAGTGAGATTCCATTTTACAGGAAACAACAAAGGTTTGTGCTTGCTAACTGCGGTGTCATTGATCCGGAAGATTTGCGTGAATATGTTGCACACGGTGGGTACGTTTCAGCAGCAAAGGCGTGTCTTGAAATGACACCACTTGAGGTTTGTAAACGAATAGGTGACGCTGGTGTCCGTGGTAGAGGCGGCGGCGGTTTCCCTACAGGAAAAAAATGGGAGATGGCATTACAGACGGAAAGTGACAAAAAGTATGTCATATGTAACGGTGACGAGGGTGATCCTGGTGCATTTATGGATATGGGCGTTATGGAAGGTAATCCTCACAGTGTCGTCGAGGGTTTGATTATAGCTGCAAGGGCGATTGGTGCTGATGAAGGATATGTTTATGTCCGGGCAGAATATCCACTTGCAGTAAAAAGGATACGAAAGGCCATCCAAGATGCATACAAAGCAGGAATGTTGGGTAGACAAATATTCGGTTCCTCATATAATTTTGATTTACATGTTATGGAAGGTGCGGGAGCATTTGTATGTGGTGAGGAAACAGCAATGATCGCATCCATTGAAGGTAGACGAGGCATGCCCTCGCCTAAACCACCTTTTCCATCACAGAGGGGCCTTTGGGGCAAGCCGACTGTAATCAATAATGTAGAGACACTGTCTAACATTCCCCTTGTGCTCGCTGCAGGCTTGGATCAATATCGTTCCTTAGGAACACATAAATCACCGGGGACAAAAACCTTTGCTGTTACAGGACACGTTGCAAACACCGGCCTCATCGAGATGCCATTTGGTTCTACCCTCAGAGAGATTGTGTTTCATGTGGCTGGAGGGATGACGTCTGACGATGGCAAACCGATGAATGACGGATTCAAAGCAGTTCAAATTGGAGGACCATCAGGAGGTTGTCTTACCCGTGACCACCTCGACCTCCCTCTCGATTTCGATTCTCTAAAACAGGTTGGGGCTATGATCGGGTCTGGTGGGCTTGTGGTAATGAACAAGAATACCTGTATGGTTAGCGTTGCCCGCTTTTTTATGCGTTTTACACAGGAAGAATCATGTGGTAAGTGTGTTCTTTGCAGGGAGGGAACCAAGCAAATGCTGTCGCTTCTCGATGACATCATCGAGGGGAGGGCGACTGAAGAGACACTTACAATTCTTGAAGACCTTGCCATCGCAGTGCAAAAAGGTTCCCTTTGTGGTCTTGGAAAAACTGCGCCAAATCCTGTGCTTTCCACGTTACGTTATTTTCGTGATGAATATGAAGCACACGTAAAACATAAATATTGTCCAACTGGTAAATGCAAAAAGTTGACTAAATTCTGGATTGATGAAAACTTGTGCAGGGGATGCACTCTATGTGTAACAAAATGCGCAATAGGCGCCATTATGGGAGAAAAAGGACAACCTCATAAGATAAACCAGATGCTCTGCAGAAAGTGCGGTACTTGCATAGAGGTCTGCAAATTTCAGGCGATAAAAGGAGGAAAATCATGAGCGAAGAGCGCTATGTGACAATCGATAATAAAACAATCCTCATAGAAGAGGAAGGAAATCTCCTGGAACTAGTCAGAAAAGCAAACATTGAATTGCCCACGTTCTGCTATCATTCTGAATTAAGCGTGTACGGGTCATGCAGGTTGTGTATGGTTGAAATTGAGGGGTTGGGTCTTGTACCTGCTTGTTCAACCCCGCCTGCAATGGGGATGAAAGTGAGAACCAATACCGAAGAAATACGGAAAATGAGAAAAATTATTGTTGAACTCCTTTTGGCGAACCACAACCAAGACTGTCCTACATGTCAGAAAGGTTCTACATGCCAGCTACAGGCATTGGCAAGAAGATTAGGGGTCTCTAAGGTTCGGTTCAAAAAACAGAATCGGGAACTGCCCCTTGATGATTCATCGCCCTCACTTGTGAGGGACCCGAATAAGTGCGTGCTTTGTGGTGACTGTGTGCGCATCTGTTCTGAGGTTCAGTCCGTGGGCGCCATTGATTTTGCTTATCGGGGTGCTCATACAGTAGTAATCCCAAGCTTCGGGAAAGAACTCGATAAAGTGGAATGCATAAATTGTGGGCAATGCGCAAGGGTTTGCCCTACTGGTGCACTTATGCCCAAATCCGAAATAGAGGAGGTTTGGAAGGCGATATATGACCCGAATAAAGTGGTTGTTGGTCAAGTGGCTCCGGCTGTCCGTGTTGCCCTCGGTGAAATGTTTGGTTTAGAACCAGGTGTGACAACCACTGGGCAGATTGCTGCTGCATTAAAGGCAATAGGCTTTGACAAAATCTTTGACACATCTTTTTCAGCTGACCTTACCGTAATTGAAGAGAGCAATGAATTTATTAATCGAATTCAGAAAAATGAAAATATACCCCAGTTTACATCATGTTGTCCGGCATGGGTAAAGTTTGTAGAACAGTACTATCCAGAATTCGTGAATCATCTTTCTACCTGTCGTTCACCCCAACAGATGTTTGGAGCGCTTGCAAAGGAGATTTTGGCAAATGATCTCGGAATTGGACCGGAAGATGTTGTTGTCGTGTCAATAATGCCTTGTACCGCAAAAAAGTTTGAGGCAAAAAGACCAGAATTTAACCATAATGGTATGAGAGATGTTGATAATGTTCTTACCACGCAGGAACTTGGTCGGATGATTGAAGAGGCCGGAATCAACTTTAGGGAACTGGAACCTGAATCATTTCATCTTCCCTTTGGATTCAAAACTGGTGCCGGTGTGATCTTCGGGAACTCAGGCGGTGTGAGTGAAGCAGCCTTACGTTATATTACAGAGAAAATTACAGGAGAAAAGAGAGATAGTTATGAATTCACGACCGTGCGTGGCGACAATGGTATGCGTGAGGCAACCCTTACAGTTGGGTCCAAGGACTTTTCTCTTGCCGTTGTAAATGGACTTGGCAATGCGAGAAACCTTCTTGAGAGAATCAAGTCAGGTGATGTACACTATGATTTTGTCGAAGTGATGGCCTGCCCAGGTGGATGTGTTGGCGGTGCTGGCCAACCGGTTTATAGCAATCCTTCGATCAGACACAAGAGGACGAAAGGAATTTACGAAAATGATAGGATGCTGGAGTTGCATAAGTCTCAGGATAATCCTTATGTGACAGAACTCTATTCCTCATATCTTGGGGACATTGGTGGCGAGAAGGCACATCATCTTCTCCATACAAGTTACAAGACGCGTAAGAGAATTTCAGATGAAGACATGACCTTCTCCTCTGGTGATGATCAAGGTTTTGAGGTAAACGTTTGCTTCGGGACGGGCTGTTTCCTGAAGGGTTCCCAGAAATTACTTCGGGATATCCTGGAATATATCCGTTCTAACGGACTCCATTCAAGCGTAAAGGTGGGAGCGTCATTTTGTTTTGAAACCTGCGATAGAGGCCCTGTAGTAAAAATTGGCGACAAAATTATTGAACACTGTACATTGGATAAAGCACGAGAAGCCATTGAGGGAATGGCAACATCAACATTAAAAGAGGTACAGCGAAATGCATGATATCGACAACCGCCAGATTGTCTTCACTTTAACAGCAAGGTGCAGAGACTGCTATCGTTGTCTGAGGAATTGCCCTGTAAAGGCAATACGAATGCAGAACGGTCAGGCCTATGTTGATGAAACGAGATGTATTGCCTGCGGGACTTGCATACGGGAATGTCCACAGCAGGCAAAAACTTTCCGTTATGATATCAATACAGCACAAAAACTGATTGAAAGTGGTGCATTTGTGTCAGCGAGCATAGCCCCATCATTTGTGGCGGTATTTAGTGGATGGCAAGGAATGAGGCTTCCGTCGGCGCTTCGTGCACTTGGATTCCGTTTTATTGGTCAAACGTCACACGGTGCATACCAGGTGTCAGCACACTCTTCTAAAGTGATAGAAAAAGATGGATCCAAACCATATATTGCCACAGCCTGTCCAGCACTGGTGAATTACATAGAAAAATACCAACAAGAGCTTGTGGACAATCTTTTGCCCATTCTTTCACCCATGGCAACCCATGGAAGAATGCTAAAAGATAGATTCGGAATGGAGTCTAAGGTTATTTTCATCGGCCCCTGTGTTGCAAAAAAAACCGAGTTATATAGGTCTGATGTGGTTGATGCAATAGACTGTGTACTTACCTTCAAAGAACTGATGGTTTGGCTGGAGCAAAGGGGGATCGATCTTAGCAACTGTGAAGAAAGTAATTTTGATGAAAAGCCTGTAAGATTTGCTCAGTTATATCCCCTTCCAGGTGGATTAATCAAAACAGCAGGTCTGAAAGATGATGGTCTGGACACGAAGCTGGTAAGGGTAGATGGATTTCAGAATGTGAAGGAAATATTTCACAACATTCCAAAAGAATCCTCATATACACTTATCGAACCTCTTTTTTGCAGTCAGGGGTGTATAAATGGCCCAGGAATAAGTTCTATTAAGAATGTCTTTGAACGACGGAAAGATATTATTCAGTATGATAGAAGTATAGCAGGAAACGACGTGGTTCCAGAGATTTATGACGAAAAGATAGTACAGGCATCGTACAAAAAAGAAGAAAAAATCGGAAAAGAAGTGGGGGAGGAGGAAATACAGGGGATTCTTGAACGTACAGGAAAATCAGATCTCCAACAACAGCTTAACTGTGGGGCATGTGGATATGAAAGTTGCCGAGAAAAGGCAATTGCGGTGGCACAAGGTATGGCAGAACCTGAAATGTGTATTCCTTATATGCGCAGACTTGCCGAGCGTCGCACTGATCAGTTATTTAATACCACTCCCAACGGCATTCTAATGCTTGATTTGGAACTGAACATAATCGGTATCAACCCGGCCTTCAAGAAATACTTTTCCTGTTCGGATGCTATTCTCGGGCGGCACATATCATATCTTATGGATCCGGCACCTTTCGAAAAACTTATCACTGGAGCTGCCGAAAGTCTTGATATTACTGTTTTTCACAGGCCTTACAATCTGTTATGTAGAGAGTTATTGTATATCCTGAAGCAGGAACAACAGATCGTAGGAGTCTTCGTAAATATCACAAGCGAAGAAGAGCAGGTAAAGAAACTGCGCGAGATGAAATCACAGACAGTTGCTCAAGCACATGAACTCCTCGAACACCAAATTCAAATGGCACAGCAGATGGCTCTGTTTCTAGGGGAAAGCACTGCAAGGGGAGAAGAACTGGTTAGAAAGCTTATGAGTTTAAGTGAGGGTGATGAAACCAAGTCTGAGTGATCCCAGAAAATATATGGAAGTGGTAGAAGCGCAGAGTGCAAAGAGAACAGGCAGGGTCTGTGGCGACTATGTTGTCACTGAAAGGAGCCCGGAGGCGACATTAACCGTCGTTGCCGATGGGATTGGAACCGGAATAAAGGCCCGCGTAGCTGCAGTTATGTGTGCCTCACGGCTGGTAGAGCTTACAAGGTCAGGCTTCACTCTCAGAGAGGCTTGCAGTAAAATCGTTCATACAATGCACGAAGCCCGTACCAAGGATATTCCTTTTTCTGCTTTTTCAGCCTGTCGGGTTTTAAACAATGGACATGCAACTATTATGGCCTATGAAATACCTTCCCCCATCCTGATCAACAACCGGCTTGCTGCTTATTTACCGAAGCAACGTTTTTATCCCCTTGGTCTTGAGATGATTGCTGAGGTCAATTGTATGCTCAACTATGGAGACGGAGTTTTTCTGGTAAGCGATGGTGTGAGCCAGGCTGGCTTAGGCCACCAATACAGGATGGGGTGGAGTGTGCAGGGAGCGTGCGATTTTATCAACGGCTGTCTTGCTCAGGGGTATGAACTGAAGATGATACCAAACAAAGTGCTGGAAAAGGTTAAAGAAATATCAGGGGCCACATACGGGGACGACACGACTTGTGTGGCAATTTTTTGCAGAGAAGGGAAGACACTTAATATTCTTACCGGTCCGCCGGCTGACAAGAATAATGATAAAAAAATAGTTGAAGACTTCTTATCGATGAAGGGAACCAAGGTGATATGTGGTTCAACGACTTCTGAAATGGTAGCAAAGATACTTGGCGTGCCTATTGACATGAAAACAATACCGAGTGCTTACCACAAACCGCCATCTTACGAGATTAAAGGGATCGATTATGCCACGGAAGGTGCCATATGCTTAAATCAGGTTCATAATATACTGGAAGAAAATCCTGATAAGCTAGAAACAGATTCCTCTGTATCAGATCTTTACCGATTGTTTCATTCTGCGGACACGATAAATTTTGTTGTGGGAACCGCATCTAATCCAGGTCATGAAAATATTGTTTTTCGTCAGATGGGTATTTTCCCCCGCGAGGTAATCGTAAAACTTCTTGCAGATAAGCTGAAAAAAATAGGGAAACTGGTCAACCTAACATACGTGTGATAATAAGATTTTCTATTTAACGATTAAAAATTTTTTTCTTGCAATAATTTCCAGAGATAGTTAGTCTTTGTATAATTGGTATATCAGGGTGAACAAATGTCATTTAAGGCATTGAATGACATTAGATGCATACACCGATTACAGGGTTTTGCATCGTAAAAGCTGCGCCCTCTTATGTATAAATTCATGTTAGTGATATTGTTGGATATGAAAAAATAAGGCTGTAACAATTTTGTTAATCATTAGAATCACTGAATAAATTCTGGCGGCACAAGGTACAGGATTTAAGAACACAGTGTTAACAAATAACAGGCAGAGCTCAGAGAGGAGGGGTTTTAGTCATGGATTCAGATTTAATCAAATTCAGTATTGATGGACGCGTAGTAAAAGGAAGGAGGGGACAGACAATTTTGGAAGTTGCCACAGAGAATGGCATCTATATCCCAACCCTTTGTTACCATCCAAAAATAAGTAAGACCGGCGCCTGCCGTATCTGTATTGTCCGGGTGAATGACAGAATGCTGAGGACGGCATGCACTGAACCGATTATGGATGATATGACAGTTGTCACAGAAGATGAAGGCATAATTGCAAATAGAAAATTTGTTCTTGAACTCCTTCTCATGGAGGGAGACCATAACTGCCTTTATTGCGAATCAAATGGAGATTGTGAACTGCAGACCCTAGTACAAAAGTATCAAGTAGGTCCTGTCACAGATACAAGTATCCGTCATGACCGTGAAATCGATTTTACTTCCAGCAATGCTATCAAGAGAAATGAAATGAGATGTATCTTGTGTCAAAGGTGTATCAAGACATGTAACGAGATTCAGATGTGTCGGGTATGGGGGACGTGTGAGCGAGGCAGTGAGACACACTTAATTGCTGATGACAACAAGCGGATTGGTGAATCTAGTTGCGTAAAATGTGGCCAGTGTGTACAAATGTGTCCCACAGGAGCTCTCTCGTTTCAGACAGTCTTGGGAACAGGCCAAAACTGGGAACTTACAAAGGAAACGAGCATCTGTATTTACTGTGGTGTTGGATGCCAGATCGATTTCTATAAGAATAAGGAAGGTGTTCTCGTTAAGGCCATTGGGAATGATGACGGGCCAAACCGGGGACACCTGTGCGTGAAAGGAAGATTCGGTTGGGATTTCGTACAGAGCCCAAAGCGCCTTACCAAACCGTTGATTAAGAAAAATGGTAATTTTGTAGAAGCGAGCTGGGATGAAGCACTCAATCTTGTGGCTGAGAAACTTAGCGATGTTAAGAAAAAATCAGGGGCTGATGCCATCGGCACCCTTTGTTCAGCCAAGTGTACTAATGAAGAGAATTACCTCATGCAAAAGTTTACCAGGGCAGTTATAGGCACGAACAATACAGATCATTGCGCCCGTCTCTGACATAGCTCAACCGTCGCCGGTCTGGCGGCTGTTTTTGGTTCAGGTGCTATGACAAATTCTATTCGTGAAATTCCAACTTCCAGTGGGTTTCTTGTTATAGGATCTAACACAACAGAAAATCACCCTGTAATCGGGTCAATGATCAAGAAGGAGGTTCTTAATAATAAAAAGAAACTGATCGTTGTAGATCCGCGGAACATAGAATTATCAAAGTATGCAGACTATTATTTTGCAATCAATCCTGGCACTAACATAGCGATTCTTAATGGGTTTATGCATGTTATAGTCAAAGAAGGTTTGTATGACAATGAATATGTTGAAAAGAGATGTGAAGGGTTTGCAGATCTCGCTAAGAGTTTAGAGAAATATACTCCCGATTATGTCGCAAAAATCTGTGGCCTAAACAACCCGGATGATATTGTGGCTGCCGCTCATCTCATGGCAACTCTCAAGCCCATGGCCTTGTATTATTCCATGGGTATAACCCAGTTTGTGTCTGGGGTTAATGGTGTTAAATCTACTGCAAACCTCCAGATGCTCCTTGGGAACGTGGGTGTGGCCGGTGGTGGGGTAAATCCATTACGGGGTCAGAACAATGTCCAGGGCGCATGTGATATGGGTGGTCTCCCCAATGTCTATCCTGCATACCAGCCGGTTACAACTGAAGAAAGCAAATCAAAATTTGAAATGGCCTGGGGCACATCAAATCTTTCATTGAAACCGGGACTTACACTCATGGAGATGTTCAATCACGCACTTGCAGGAGATTTTAAGGCGTTGTGGATTATGGGAGAAAACCCTGTTATCTCTGATCCGAACCAGCAACATGTCATCGATGCGCTCAAAGCGCTTGAGTTTGTTGTTGTCCAGGACATCTTTCTTACAGAAACTGCAGAATTGGCCCATGTAGTCCTCCCTGCCTGTGCCTTTCTTGAAAAGAGCGGAACCGTATCTAACACTGAGAGAAGGGTTCAGATGATGAACAAGGTGGTTTCTCCACCTGGCCAAGCGAAGGACGACTGGTGGATTATTACAGAAGTGGCAAAGCGAATGGGGGTGAATTGGAATTATAAAAAGCCGAAGGATATCTTTGCTGAAATACGAAAAGTAACACCGTCCTACGCTGGAATGACTTATGAAAGAATCAGGAAAGAGTTACTGCAGTGGCCCTGCCCGACTGAGGATCACCCAGGAACCCAGTTCCTTCATCGGGACAGATTTTCGCGAGGACTTGGCGTTTTGACCCCCATTGAATATACGTCTCCTGCTGAGGAAACAGACGCCGAATATCCGTTAATCATGACAACAGGGAGGTTGCTCGATCATTTTCACACCGGAACCATGTCACGAAACTCCAAGGTACTCAATGAAAACGTGCCAGAAGGATATGTTGAACTGAATCCCAATGATGCGCAGAACTACAACATAAAGGATGGAGAAACGATATCAATATCTTCAAGGAGAGGAAGCTTGCGGGTTAAGACGAAGGTCACGGAGAAGACAAAACCTAATGTTGTCTTCTTCCCATGGCACTTCTTTGAAGCTGCTGCCAATAAGTTGACCAATGATGCCCTTGACCCGCTTTGCAAGATACCTGAATACAAGGTCTGTTCGTGTAGGATCGAAAAAGTCTACCCGTAGCAGTACCAGTTTATTATCAAAATAAGGAGGGCGTATGGCAAACAAACCAGTTGAAATTGTTCAACTCGCAGGGGATGCAGGAAAATACAAGGCAAATCTTACCCCTGGCAATTATCTTGTAAGGAGCTTCATGGCAGGTCTTTTTATTGCGGTTGGAGGTGCGCTGGCCACAGTATGTTCCACTGGAACAACAATACCTGGAATCAAATCTTTGATTTCAGGATCGGTATTCCCTGTTGGTCTTATTACGATCGTCCTTACCGGAATGTCGCTGTTCACCGGAGATACAATGTTAATACCGATGGCAGTGTTTCAGAAAAAGAGTACGTGGAGCAAGGTATTTAACGCATGGTTCTGGGTGTATATTGGGAACTTCATCGGTTCGCTCTTCTGGGCTTATCTGATGTCAGTAGGGCCTTTCAGTAAAGGTGGTGGCCCTGAGATAACAGTATTTGGTCAGAATGCCATTGCAATTGCTGAGGCGAAGACACTACCATATATGGCAGCAGGCGGTATGGGGCTTTGGTCATCTTTTATGAAGGGCATTGCCTGTAACCTTCTGGTAAACGTAGCGATCCTGCTAGCTATTTCTTCAAAGAATATGATTGGCAAGTTTTTTGGTGTATGGTTCCCAATCATGGCCTTCGTATCCTCTGGATTCGAGCACAGCGTTGCAAACATGTATTTTATCCCCGCTGGTATTTTTGTGGGTGCCAATGTGACGTGGGGCCAGTTTATCTACTGGAACCTAATCCCTGTCACCATTGGTAACATTGTAGGTGGTTTCATTTTTATTGGTGCAGTATATTACTGGTCCTTTAAGAAAGAGCTTTCTTCAATAGCGCCCACGTAACATAAGTCAGTGCCAAAGTATGAAAAACCCGGCCCTGTAGGTGCCGGGTTTTTCATGTGAATTTCAATACATCGATGAGAATATGGGTTACGGTATAGAGCGATACAAGACTCACCCGCCTGCTGTTTGTGGAAAGGCAGTATTGGAATACAGATACTCAACCTTTTCTTTATGTTTCATTTCTTCGCTGGCCATTTTCAGAAGCATATCCCTTATTGATCCCTTAGGGTGAATTTCAGCAAGCTCTTTATAGAAATTGTAAGAATTAAGCTCCCTGTGAGCGGCAACCAGATATACGTCTTTGCTGTCCATCTTTGCTGATATGTCAGGTTTTTCAAGATGCTCTGCTATCTTATAGTCAATGATTTGGCTCTGTTTCAGAGTGTCTGGGCCCAATCCAGCTTCCTTATATTTGACAAGAAACTCCTCGTGTTTTTTTTCTTCCTTTGCCATAAATTGCAGTGTCTGTTTAGCTTCAGTGTCCGAAACACGGCTTTCAAGATCCTTATAAAATTCCTGTGCCTCAATCTCCTTGTTGATGGCCATGTCCAGGAGTGCTGACAAATTTTTTACCGACATAACAACCTCCTTTTATTGATTGATGTAATATACGACAAATCCTGAAAATTTACAAAATTAATCTTGATGGAGAGGAGCTGATCATCATTGAAGAAAAAAATTGGGCTAATGCTTTTTAGATACAAGGGCTCCACTACCCATAACTAAAAAAACATAGAGGGTTACAGGCCAGACCGGATGCACGATTTTGTGTAGATCAAAAAGGAAAGAGCATAAGACAATAAGTAAAGTTCCTATAAGCGATATAAAGGCATACCTACTATCAACCCGAATTCCAAACCATCCAATAAAGACGATGTAGACGATTGCGCTCAGGAAAACCGCGATCCATGTCACTTCTCTCAGGATTTCCTTAACAAAAAAACCGAGCAGCAAAGATATTATTCCAATGATAAGAGTCGTCAGTCTTGATATCAGAAGGAGTTGCCTGTCATCTTTTATTTTGAGAAGGGGAGCGATGTATCCTTTGACTGCAAGGGTAGTGGCGCCCATGAGAAAAGGAGAACCTGAAGACATCAGGGGTGCCCACATACTGATAAGAAAGAAGACTGCGACATAGGGTGGAACGATATCGAGAAGCGCTGGTAAGGCTGAGATAGATGGGATATGGGGAAAAACATTTTTTGCAACAATGCCACACAATGCAGCCATTACAACCACCGGGATTGCGATAGCATTTCCTATCAGAATACCTTGTTTTCCTTCCTTTGATGTTCTTGCAGAGGATGCCGTGTTAATAACCGGCTGAGCCAGCACTCCAAGGGTAAAATTTATAAACGCCCAGCTCACAGCCTGAAAAAAACCAAGGTCACCAAAAGGTGTGAAATAATGTGACTGATCTGCCATGGGGCTGATGGTCCCTGCATTAAGTATGACATAAAAACCGCCGAGGAATATTCCAAACACGATTGCTCCGATATGGATGAGGTTTGTGTATGCTGTCGCAACAAAACCACCCATTACGTTATACAGGGTGAAAACGATAGCGGTCAGAAGCATGCCACTCTGAAAAGATATCTGTCCATTCAGAATGACAGCAAGGATGGCCCCACCACCTACAACCTGCATGGTAACCACCCATATGGAAAAGATAAGTTGAAGTATCCCTGCAAATTTTGCAGTCCTTGTATCGTAAAGGTTCCCGACCACGTCAAGTATGGAGTAGGTTTTATTTCCCTTCATGATCTTATTCAATAAAAGGGCGGTAACACACATTGCGATCCAGATACCTGCCTGAAACCAGAGAGCGCTGATACCATATATGTACGCTCCCTGGGCCATGCCAACTATGGAAACCCCTCCTATCCAGGTTCCTGCAATAAGAACGGAAATAAAAGTTACAGACAGACCCCGTGACGCTACAAGATAGGCTTCTGAGGATCCGGACTTTCTTGTAACAAAAGCACCTGTTACCCACAGCAGAGTTATGTAACCAACAATGGTGAAAAGATAAATAAGAGCCATAAAATTACAAAGCCTCACGTTGTTGGTTAAGCTTCAAACCTGCCAACTTGTAAGTTTTCAAGCATGTTTGGAGAATCGAATCTCGAACCCTGTCATACTTTTACAGACCATTCCTGCCTTTTCTGTCCTTCTTTTTTAACAGATCATAGGGTCTACTTTCTCTTAAAGAATGACGCTATCCGTTCCTTGAAAAGAGGCTGTGCGCCAAGCTCTTTTACATACTGACGTTCCATATCCAGATGACCTTCAAGCCCTGAAAACATAGAATTATTAACAAGAGTTTTGAACCGTGAGATTGTTTCCATAGGAAGACTGAGCAGATTTTTTACAATTTCAGCCAGCTTCACTTCTATCTCATTTTCATCACATACAAAATTGACAAGACCCAACATCAATGCTTCAGACATATTTACGTTTGCTGAAAAGAGGTAGAGTTCGTTGAATCTCTTTGCTCCAATGAGCCTTGGCAAGGATATACTGCCCCCGCCGTCAGGTGTAAGACCAATCCGTCTGTACCCAAGATTCATAATGGTATTTTTTGATGCAAGGGTCAGATCACAGGCAAGTGAAAGTCCAAGGCCTGCACCGACTGCCACACCTTCAACAACTGCTATTACAATTGCTCCGATATTTCTTATAAGCATGATTGATTGATGGAGACATTCTGCCATGCCGTCAATCTGCTTTCCAGGATCAGGGCTTTCATTGAATTCTATAAGATCTCCTCCTGAACAAAAAGCCCTACCTGAACCCCTGATGACAATAATCTGCGGGGATTTTGTATCAGCTCTTTTGAGTGCGTCATTGAGCCCCTGAAGTAATGCTGAATCCATTGCATTCTTCTTATCGGGTCTGTTCAGTGTAATTGTGTAAACACCTGTATCAAATAATTCTGTTACAACATCCATAAATCCTCCATTAAAGTGATTTTGAATATGTCAAATCAAATAGTTATTGTCAATATATAGTGCTAAAAAATCTTACATGTCAGTCTGTTGATGGTCATGAGTCAAAAATAACCAAATTTATCCAAGCACAAAAACATGATTCTCTGTGTGGCCCCCGTTTTCAATTAAATTTTTACGCCACCAAAGCGAGCTTGAAGGGTGCTCTCTGACATCTTGGTCGGTAGAAGGGATGAAACAAGCCTCTGTAAAAAATATCAAAAACACCCAGATTTGGAAGCATATTTCTATGAGTAAAATATCTGAGTCAAATTTGCAAGATAATTATTAAGCCCATGGTCTGTCTGGCGATAAAGGATTTATAGTATTTGCCGGAAATGCAAAGAAATAATGAAGTAATCCTTATCGAACAAGATAAAATATGGTACAGGAATTGAACAAAAAATCTTCTCCTACCTTCTCATCTTCGACCACCATCGAAGGGTTTACAGAGAAAGAGACGATCGCTCTTTTTCAGGCCGGCAAAATACGGAGCGTTGAAAGTGGTGAGTATGTCCTCAGAAAGGATGAAGCATGCAATATATTGACTTTTATTCTGGATGGATCTTCAAAAATACTGTTTAGTGAAAACGATGGCGAGTCATTTTCAGTTAATATAAAGAAAGGGAGTTTGTTTGGAGATCCTGACCTGTCAAAAGATAAAAAAAATCGTTTTTCCGTGGTATCATCAGGAGCCTCAAGAATACTGGAAATAGATCAATTTGCCTTTAATTTACTTCCACCCGGTATTCAGATCTCTGTTTATCGAAAGATATTGGATACATTTACAGAGTTGAATGATGAGCTTGTGACCAAATCAGGTGCATTATCAAAAAAGATAGAATCATTAGTATCCTATGTAAAAGATTTTTATAATGATAATGATCAATATGCCCGATCGATCATGATTCAAGACATGATAAAAAACTTCCCGCGCCTCCCAATACAGATCAACAGACTAACCTCAATGCTCTTGGATGAAGGTGCTTCTGTTGCTGAAATAGCTGGTTTTGCAAAGATGGATCCGTCAATTGTGAGTATCGTCTTGAAAATTGTCAACTCTGGTTACTATAGCTTTCAGAGGAAGATATCTGATTTTCATCATGCCTTCGTTCTTCTTGGATTTAATCAAGTATACCAGATACTAATGGAAAACTTTCTCCAGGGGGTAATGCCTAGGCATTTTAACCTCAAGGCACTAAATCTACATAGTGCCGTTATATCGCAAATAGCTTTTGATATTGCCCAATTATCCAAAAAAAGTAAGCCTGTCATGATGAGTACCCTCGGGATTCTGCATGATTTAGGAAAGTGTGTTATTCTTGTTTCAAAAGCGAAAAAACCAGAACTGGACATCGTCATGGCCCGACTGGATGATTGTAAAGTTGGCTCACTTCTTCTTGATGCTTGGAATACCCCGGTAATTATCGGTCAAAGCGTTGAATATCAAAAATATCCAAATTTCTGCTCCCCGGAATATATTCCAGAAAACTGTATTGAAAATGTGGCTATTCTCTATATAGCCCATCTTTGTTTTGATTATTTAAGCGGTAATGAAAAAGCTGAATTCTCGAACACATATCTACAGGAATATCTAAACATTGTCAACTTACACAACCACTCAATTGAAAGCCTTATGAGCCAGCACATTATGCCGTCATTAATCAAAAAAATGGATGTTTTTCCCGATTATGTGAGAGATTTCATAAAAAACCAGCAAACTACGGTTACATTCTCATCCAACAAGTAATATTCAATACTTAAATATCATTGTATTAAAACACAATTTATGTTAGCCATATAAAGTTTTTTATTAAATTGGCGCTCCATAGAAAATGCTCTCAATTGGCGGGTTATCCTTTTCTATCCCCTGCGTGTTAGCTCCTATCTCCGGTGTGAGTGATCTACCTTTTCGCATGATTAACAGATCCTTTGGTGCTCCTTTTGCTTTCACAGAGATGATCGATGTGAAGGCTGTGAGCGTTTTTGATAAAAGGACAAAACGCATGCTTGCTTCAAATGCCGAGGACCGGCCGCTTGGAGTTCAGCTCCTTGCAATTGATAGCAAAGATATAGATAGAGCATTGAAGTCTCTTGACAATATTGAGTATGACCTTCTTGACCTGAATGCGGCGTGTCCAACGCCTAAGGTTGTTCGAAAAGGAAAGGGTGCATCACTCCTCAAAGAACCACGGAAGCTAAAGAAAATTCTCGAAACGTTGGTTCGGCACACAAAGGCCCCTGTGACTGTAAAGATACGATCAGGATGGGACATTGATTCAGTAAACGCACGAGATGTGGCTCTTTGCGCAGAAGATGCCGGAATCAGCGCCCTCTTTATCCACGGTAGGACAAAGATGCAGGGATATAGTGGGACTGTAGATTATGATACAATCAAAAAAGTTAAAGATGCTCTGAAAATTCCGGTCATTGCCAGCGGAGATAATGTAAATGTTTCCCAAGTTAAGAGAATGTTTGATATTACTGGCTGTGATGGGGTTGCTATTGCTCGTGGCTCTTTTGGAAATCCCTGGATTTTCAGTAATTTGATACAATTTTTCAGGGATGGTTCTATAGGTGATATGCCCAGTGTTAGCATTCGTGTGGATGTTATGAATCACCATCTCAATCTTCTTGTACGTCATTACGGGGAGCAAAGAGCATTGAGTATTTTTCACAAATTTTTTATTTGGTATACAAAAGGTATACCGAAAACAAGGGTGCTACGGGATAGGGCTTTCCGTACAGAAAAGATGGATGACATGGTGTCTCTTATGGAAGAGTTACAAAAACTTGACGAGAGAAAATGATTTGAAAAATGGTTTAACAGGATCAACAAAAAAAGATAGGCATTATACTGAAGAAAACACTGACAACTGCTGTGGTGCGCTGTGTGCTCTCAGACTTTTCTTAAAATTTAAAAACATCGCTCTTTCCCGTTATTGAATCAGATTGGAAAACCGGAGTGGAAATATAAGACTGCAAGATGATTGAATTGGGAGTGAGGACGGAATGCCTATGTTGGTGTTGCAATAGCAGCTTCCCGAAGCAGGAGAGACAGTAAATTGCAAACTTTGTCTAATTTGCATTATTTTGCTTCTTTTTGAGTTTTTATTCAGGAAAGTTGACTGGAAAAAAGAGGTTCGAATTTCACTGATGTCCAATTAAAATAATTCCCCCTGAACCCCTTCCGCTCTCGCGGTACCAATACACTTTTGCATTCCTGCAAGGATATCGGCAGAGTAACCCTCTTATGTAAATCGAAGTGGATGGTAAAAAAGGATGAACCTCCTATAAAATTAGGTGATGACGAAGCACAAAGCTGTTTCATGGAGGAGGAACATCCACGGAATAAAAGGTGAATATAACAGGAGCATTGGTGCTAATCAAGGAGGTTGAGGCATTGCTCACAAAAATATCAGTGCAAGCAGCAAGGGAGCGGTCGGCGCTTTTCTTACCAACCTCATGGACCAAGAACTAAGATATTTATCCAAGCAGAGATAAATATGAGCGTAAACATAGCCAGACCGATTATCAAAACGGCAGCTACATTCAGATCTTTTGAGTATGAAAGAGGTATGAGATGTTGTGATGAAGATATCTGAAGATTGCAATGGCAATGGAAGTGAGTACTGCAAATACCGAACTGAAACATGCTATCAAAGTCTGGCGTATCTGCAACATTTCCCCTGAGAATATCTAATATCTGATCATCAATGGCATCAATTTCTGCATGTACATTCGCAGCAACGTTGAAATCGCTTCCTAACCCATGGTTATCAGGAGAAGATAATACCCCGCCTTATTCTTCTCATTCAGAGCTGGGATAGGGAATCAGCACTGGCATGATGGAAAGCCATCGAGATATGTATCCAATTAGTTATTATGGATGGCACAGAGAAGATATTCCAAGAAGAGTTTCTCCGTAATAAGGTTCAATGCTGCCAGGTTCACGTTACCGGGAATGTCCTAACCTTGGCTGCTGATGATCTTCGCTCTATTATCTATGTGTCTATCTTGAAAAAAGGCGAATCCGTTTGTAATATTATTTGTCAAACGGTGGAGAAAAGACATATTGTCGAATTAGGAATAAGCTGTAGAACAATAAAATAAAAGGTGGGGTGCATCAGAATTTGTCCTTCTATAAAGAACCTGCACAATTAAGTAGGTAGGACTGCGCAGGTCAGTGACCTTTTATAAAATAAAGGCTCTACCCGTCTCGATGAACCATATGCATATTATAGATTTCGTCCAATCTATACTTCACGGTCAGGAAAGGAAACATCCGCCTGTGAGCATGAGGAAGATTATCGCTACCCAGGTTATTTCTGGTGGAGATTCATGATATCCAGGACATTGACATCAACCTTTTCAAGAATGCCCACATAACATGATGAAAATACATGATATAACGGGTAAACAAAAGTTAAATTCCACTTTGAACAGCGTACACCTTGTATTTGTTTATTTGGTTTACTGAAGTTATTATATGGATTAACATCCCAGATGGTTAGGTTTGAATTTGTTGCGACCGGTTTATGCACTAATCACGTGGATAGGAATACCTGTTTGACAGGGTGTTCCTGTTTCTGCTAAAAATAATCAAAACTGGATTTATATCGGAAAACCCATGAAAATAGTTATTATTGGTGCAGGGGATGTAGGATT
>Ga0255344_1002526_pt1 | contig 21893 bp, 18 predicted proteins | sample wastewater_treat_5_FD_192414 | JGI IMG/M metagenome (GOLD analysis project Ga0255344, IMG submission 192414) | Wastewater microbial communities from Lulu Island WWTP, Vancouver, Canada - plant18 | ecosystem: Engineered > WWTP > Wastewater > Unclassified | place: Canada: Vancouver, British... | reverse complement strand
TTTTGTGTGTATCCACATACATTGCCATATCTCTCATCAAGAGTTATGTCTGTGAGCATATTAAGACCACTGAATATTGAGGCTTTGGAAAACCTTGTCACACCTGTTAAAAAGGCAAAACGAATATACTCATCACTATCTTTTATAACTGAGTAAAAGGCTCGCAAAACATCCCTTGCCTCCTCTGCCTTTTTAAGGTCCTCTATGTTGTCAAGTATTGCTTTATCGTATTCATCTATAAGTATTACAACTTTTTGATTATACCTCTGGCTTGCTTTTTTTATTAACTCAGCAAAAAATTCATAAACCGCTACTTTCTCATTGCATTTAACATCTAAATCTTCCTCGTTATTCCTCAATATACCTCTTAACCTTTCTTCGATCTCCTCTTTACCATGGAGACTACCCTTAAAGCTTATCTTTATCACTGGGTAGGTCTCTTCCCAGTTCCATTTGTCATATATTGCAAGGCCTTTGAATAATTCTTTTTTCCCCTCAAATATATTGCGCAATGTGTCCAGAAAAAGGGATTTCCCAAATCTCCTTGGGCGGGATAGGAATACGTAATCATAACTTTTGATTATGTCAAATGCTATATCCGTCTTGTCTATGTATATATAGTCATCACTTCTTATTTTTTCAAAGGTCTGTATACCTATTGGTAGCTTCTTCATCTTTTGCCTCTTATAATAACTGCAATTTTACAACATTAAAATAAAACGTCAATTCCAAAAAATTCAAAAATAAGTTTGCAGTTTCAATAAAAGGTAGCAGTAATTATTCCTAAATATAATTTTTAGTGTAAAATCAAAAAACTATTACCCCCGGAGAATGCGGCTGGGGTAATAAAACATTTTTATTTTAAAAGAAGTTAAGGAATAAATAATGAAAAGATAGCAAAAATTAGAAGCTATATGTAATGGGGATTTATCATGTAAAAAATAGGGAATATTTTAATATATGCAGGAAATTAACTATCCTGCATATATTATTTTTTCAGGATAATCAATTATAGTTACCTGAATGGAGAGTTTTTTGAGCCTCATATCCAACAGGGACATGCATATATTTAAAGGGCTGTTGAAGTCCTTTACATAGCCTGCTGTTTTGATCCTTCTCATCAAAGAAATCCTTTACAATCTCCATAAAGTTAATGGAGATCCCGATGTAGGGATGTCTTGTCTTTTCTGTACCAGGATCTTCATAATCTGTATAGCCCCTTGTATAGTAACCAAAATCTATCATTATGTAACGCAAAAACTCCGGAATATCCCATCCAATTGCCTTAAAGCCAGCAAGCTTAAAGTTTATCATATATTTATGACCACTGTAATCCCCTGTTACATGAAATTTTTTTCTACCCTTTGACTCATGCAAAAAATTATCCGTTGGCCAGTATTCCCATGTAAAGCCTATAAACTCATCTGCTACAGGAAAAGCCTCAAGAACAACACCAAGACCTACACCAAGCCAATCAAAGATTAGATCCTGATAGCTAAATCCCCAAGAGCTTGATGTGCCGTCTCCAAACTCTATAAGAAGTCCTATGACAGCAGCTGTTGATGTAGAAAGAATTAAAGCTTCTTTTTTATCTTCCAGTGTGTATTCAAAGAGATTATTAAAACCTCTCATTACTGCATAATGTGCCCACATATGACCTAACTTATCCATACCTCCAGATGGAGTGTTTGCACCAAACCACCCTTCATCACCCCATCTAAATCCTCCCTCTCCCCAGTCCCAGGCCTCTGCACCATAATAATAAACAAGAGCGAAGCTTCCTGCTATAGTCCAGTAGGTTGCCTTTCTTTTAAAATCCCTGTTTTCTGAATATGTTACAGTTGCAGAGTCACTACTATCATTTATAGCATTGTTCTCAAGATTAGCCTCCTGAGCTAAAAGAGGAAAAGAAATCGTTAAGACAAAAAATAAACTTATACATATAGACACAAGTCTTTTCATAAAAACCTCAAAAAATAAAAAATATAGATATACCTCAGGAAAAAAAGAACACAACAGGGACTTAGTATAGAAGTATACTTTCAAGTAAAGACTTTTTTTGAGAAATTTTTTATTTTCCTTTGTTTAATTTGAGCAAAATCTCCTCAACAGCCATGTATTTGTTTTCCCTTGCAAGATCAATAGCGCTTTTGCCATCACTCCTTGTGATCCGAATATTTGCTCCTTTGCTTACAAGGAGCTTCACTACCTCATCATGCCCATTTTCTGCTGCAAATATCAACGCTGTTGAATCACTCTCTCCACGGAGATCGATAAAAGCCCCTTTTGCAAGTAAAAGAGTTACAACATCACAATTGCCATACATAGCAGCTATCATCAAAGGAGTATTATTTTTGCCATCCCTTGCATTAACATTTGCACCATGGTGTAAAAGTGACTTAACCACATCGCTATAGCCATATTTTGCAGCAAGACACAGGGGGGTATTTCCCTCATCATCACGGCTATTTGTGTTACATCCACTTTGTATCAAAAAAAGCGCTATTTCTTTAAAGCCACTGTTGATTGCCAGAATAAGTGGGGGGACAGGGGAATCGCCCCTGCTATCAGGAGACATCCCCTTTTTAATTAAAGAAGTAACTGCATCCAGATCCCCTTTATCTATAGCTACGATGAGAGGATTTGCACCCTCATAAGAAAAGCTTTTACCTTCTCTTCCATAAGAATCATTTGCAAGGAGAAGGTGAATTATAACCAAAACAAAAGAAAATCTCTTGGTAAATTGCAACTTTTAAATTACCCCGTTACTTAAATATGAATCAATATGTAAAGCAGCCTCCCGCCCCTGATGAATTGCCCACACAACTAAAGAAGCACCTCGGACAGAATCGCCTGCAGAAAATACCCCTTTCTTTGAGGTCATATAGTTATTATCTATAGCGATATTACCTCTATTGTCAAGGGATAAATCAAAATCATAAACAGGGCCATCATATTCAGGATGAACAAATCCCATGGAAAGTAATACAATATCTGCAGGGATAATTTCCTCTGTTCCAGGAATATCACTTGCAATCATATTGCCACTGGGATCCTTTTCCCATTTCACCTTTATTGTCCTTATGCCTTTTAAAATTCCCTTTTCTCCAATAAATTCAAGGGTCTTGATATTCCATAACCTCTCACAACCTTCCTCGTGAGAGCTCGATGTTTTTTTCAATTTAGGCCAAAGAGGCCACGGTTCATCTTCTGTTCTTCTAAGAGGGGGCTCTGGCATTATTTCAATTTGAGTTATGCTCTTTGCTCCCTGTCTATTGGCATTACCAACACAATCAGATCCTGTATCGCCACCTCCTATTACAACAATTCTTTTACCCATTGGAGATATTAAGCTACGCTCTGATATGGACTGGCCACTTATAATTCTATTCTGTTGTTCAAGGTATTCCATAGCAAAATACACTCCCTTGAGCTCTCTCCCATTTATTTTCAAATCCCTTGGGACCCTTGAGCCAATTGCAAGGAGCAGGGCATCAAAATTTTTTATCAACTCATTTGAACTTATATCTTTCCCAACTCTTATGCTGGTCTTAAATTCTATACCTTCTGCCTTTAGAATATCAAGTCTGCGATCTATAATCTTTTTATCAAGTTTAAAGTCTGGAATACCAAATCGCAAATAACCACCTATTGCATCTGCAGCCTCAAAAACAGTTACAAGATGACCTTTTTTATTAAGCAAATCTGCAGCAGCCAAGCCTGCGGGGCCACTTCCAACAATTGCCACCTTTTTCCCTGTTCTAAAGCTGGGAGGCTCTGGCTTTACATATCCAAGCTCAAAGGCTTTTTCTATAACAGAAAGCTCATTTTGTCTTATGGTAACAGGCTCACTATTTATTGACAACACACAGGATGCCTCACATGGTGCTGGGCAAACTCTACCTGTAAACTCCGGAAAATTATTTGTAGACTTTAAGATTCTATAAGCACCATGCCAGTCTCCCTTAAAAATTAAATCCTGCCACTCTGGCATTATGTTACCAATGGGGCAACCCCAATGACAAAAAGGAACTCCACAATCCATACATCGGGAAGCCTGTAAACGCCTCTCTTCATCTGAAAGAAAAATTTCTACCTCGCGATAATCATTTACCCTTTCCTCAACAGGCCTGTAGCCTGCCTCAACCCTCTTTATATTCAAAAAACCCCTTGGATCTCCCATCAGAAACTCTCCTGAATCTGTTCTTCTTCTCTTATAGCCTTAAGCTTTTCATCAATGAGCTTATTTTTAAACTCATTAAGCGCCCTCTTATATTCAAGAGGAAGTACCTTCACAAATTTTGGTAAATAGTCATACCATTTTAAAATAATCTGCTTTGCAATAGAACTATCTGTATAGTGAATATGCTTTTTCAACGTCTCTATTATAAAATCCTGATCATCAAAATCTCTCACAGGAGAAAGCTCAACCATACCCTTATTACAGTAATAATCAAAATCTCCATTGACATCAAGGACATAGGCAATTCCTCCGCTCATACCTGCAGCAAAATTTCTACCAACTTTGCCAAGAACAATAAGCCTCCCTCCTGTCATATACTCTGCACAGTGATCCCCTGTCCCTTCAACAACAGCCACTGCTCCACTGTTTCTAACACAAAATCTCTCACCTGCAACACCATTAACATAAACCTCACCACCTGTTGCTCCATACAAAACAGTATTGCCCACTATAATATTCTCTTCAGATTTAAAAGAAGAACCTGAAGGAGGGACAAGTATCAAACGGCCGCCAGAGAGACCCTTGCCAAAATAATCATTAGCATCTCCTTCTAATCGAAAGGTCACCCCCTTTGTAAGAAAAGCCCCAAAGCTTTGGCCTGCACTTCCATGGAAGGAGCAATGGACAGAATTATCTGGAAGTCCATTTTCACCAAACCTCTTAGAAATTTCGTAAGAGAGCATTGCTCCAACTGAACGGTCCGTATTGGAAATCGGCATATCAACATATATATTTACATTGCTGCCAGAGCTCAAGGCCTGATTTAATCTCTCTATTATCTTTCGATCAAGAACGTGGTGAATCTTATGAGCCTGCTGTGTAACACACCTTGTAGCATTTACTTTCGCCTCTGGAATAGATGCAATAAGTGAGGTTAAATCTATCTTACAAACCTTACTCTTGCTGAGCTTTCGCGGAATAAGGAGATCACTCCTGCCTACAATTTCATCAAAGGTCTTAACTCCAACAGAGGCCATTATCTCTCTGATCTCCTGAGCCATAAACTTAAAGTAGTTTATAATATAATCTGGTTTTCCAGAAAACCTCTTTCTAAGCTCTGGATCCTGAGTTGCAATTCCCACAGGACATGTATTTACATGACACTTCCTCATCATCACACAGCCAAGAACAATTAAAACAGCAGTCCCAAAACCAAACTCCTCTGCACCAAGCATTGCAGCGATGACAACGTCACGTCCTGTTTTGAGCTGACCATCAGTCTGAAGTTTAACTCTTCCCCTGAGATTATTTTTCACAAGCGTCTGATGAGTCTCTGCAAGCCCTATTTCCCATGGAAGCCCTGCATGCTTAATTGAGCTTATTGGACTTGCCCCTGTTCCTCCCTCATAGCCACTTATGAGAATATTATCAGCATGAGCTTTAGCGACCCCTGCAGCAATTGTTCCAACGCCAGACTCAGATACAAGCTTAACACTTATCCTTGCATTGGGATTTGCATTTTTTAAATCAAATATAAGCTGAGCCAGATCCTCAATTGAATATATATCATGATGAGGCGGTGGAGAAATAAGAGTAACCCCTGGTGTTGAGTATCTTGTCCTTGCGATAATCTCATCCACCTTATGGCCTGGAAGCTGACCACCCTCGCCAGGTTTTGCGCCCTGAGCTATCTTTATTTGAATCTCATCAGCATTGGCAAGATAATTGCTTGTAACTCCAAATCTTCCAGAGGCTACCTGCTTTATTGCACTTCTGGCAAGAGTACCATCTGGTCGTGGTAAATATCGCAAAGGATCTTCTCCTCCCTCACCGCTATTGCTCCTACCTTGAATGGAATTCATAGCAATGGCAATAGCCTCATGGGCCTCCTTGCTGATAGAGCCAAAGGACATAGCACCAGTTGTAAGCCTTTTCATTATACCTTCAATGGATTCAACCTCATCAATTGGAATACTCCTTGAGGTGTCAAAATCAAAGAGTCCTCGTATAAAATGAGGTCTTCTATTTTCCTCATCAACTAACTTTGTAAACATTTTGTATCTATAATATTCACCAGTTCTTGTTGCCCACTGAAGGAGATATATTGACTCAGGATTCCATGCATGCTTTTCTCCTCTTTTTCTGTAGGAGTAAATACCTATGGACTCCAGAAGATCCTCTCTCTGTTCACAGGACTTTTTAAACATCTGAACATAGTCATATTCAATATCTAAAATATCAGCTCCAGATATTCTTGTCGTAGTCCCAGTAAAATACTTATCTACAAAATCACTGTTAAGCCCAAGGGCCTCAAAGGTCTGAGCACCTCTGTAGCTCCTGATTGTAGAGATCCCCATCTTTGAATAAACCTTTAAAAGGCCTTTATTAATTGCTTTTATGTAATTAGATTCAAGGGTATTGTAATCTCCATTAAAAGATAGCTTCCCTTCTTTGTACTCTTTAAAAATAGTTGCATAGGCAAGATAGGGGTTTATAGCATCAGCTCCATATCCAATGAGAAGCGCAAAATGCATTACCTCCCTGGCTTCTCCAGTCTCAAGGATAATTGAAGCTTTTGTTCTCCGAGAGGTCTTTATTAAATGATGATGGAGGCCAGAACAAACAAGAAGAGATGGTATGGCTGCAAATTTATCACCAGCCTTTTTATCCGAAAGAACAATAATGCTAAAACCAGAATCTATGGCATCACAGACCTCATCAAAAATTTCTTGAAGCCTTTGCTCCATGGCTCCTTTTTTCTCAGGATTAAAAAGACAATCCACAACCTTTGCCTTAAGATAGGGATTGTTATTTGATATTATCTTTTTAAGCTCACTATTTTTCAACAGAGGGCTAAAGATCTTCATAACATTGCAATATTCAGCTACAGGTTCAAGGAGATTAACTCTTTTACCAAGGAAGCTTGTATTGCTCATTACAAGCTCCTCTCTTATTGAGTCAATAGGAGGATTTGTCACCTGAGCAAAGACCTGTTTGAAGTAATTAAAAAGGTTCTGAGGTAACTCAGAAAAAACAGCCAGAGGAGCATCATTACCCATGGAGCCAACAGGCTCCTGAGCAGTAGTTGCCATGACATTAATAATAGTATCAACATCTTCCTTTGTATAGCCAAAGCATTGTTGCTTTTTCAATAGTGCTTTTTCTGAAATCTCAACAGAGTTATCTTCATCAGGAAAATCTTCAAGCAGGGAGCGTTTTTCTTTAATCCACTTTTCATAGTCTCTTGCAAGAGCTATTTCCTTTTTAACTTCTTCATCTGGAATAATCCTCCCTTCAAAAGTATCAACAAGGAGAAGCTTTCCTGGCATAAGCCTTCCCTTATATAAAATCTCCTCTGCCTTAAAATTTTGAACTCCCACCTCAGAGGCCATAACTATTAAGTTATCCTTTGTAACAACATAACGAGAAGGCCTTAGACCATTTCTATCCAGTGTTCCACCAATAAATCTCCCATCACAAAAAACCATGGAAGCAGGACCATCCCATGGTTCCATCATAACTGCATAATATTCATAAAAATATTTAAGATAATCAGGTATTGGATTCTTATCATTCCATGACTCCGGAATCATTATCATAAGAGCCTGAGGTAAAGACATGCCTGCTGCCACAAGAAATTCCACGACATTATCAAAGGATGCGGAATCGCTTTTTCCTGGCTCAATTACAGGAAGAATTTTCTTTATATCATCACCAAAAGCTGAAGAAGTTAAAATTTCTTCTCTGGCCTGCATCCAGAATCTATTCCCTTTAATAGTGTTGATCTCCCCATTATGAGCAAGAATCCTGAAGGGCTGAGCCAGATCCCATGAAGGAAATGTGTTTGTGCTAAAGCGGGAATGAACAAGTGCAATGGAACTTTCCATTCTATCATCCCTCAGATCTGCAAAATATTGCCTCACCTGGCCTGGCATTAACATGCCCTTATAAACAATTGTCTTTGTTGATAACGAAGGCATGTAAAACATTAAATCTGATTTCAGATCTCTTACTTTTTTTTCTATAATCTTCCTTGCAATATAAAGCCTCAACTCAAGAGCCTTATTTGAGTCCTTGAGTTTTTTAACAAATACCTGCTTTATTGCAGGTTCAGCACTTTTTGCAATATCTCCTAAGACAGAGCTGTCTGTTATAACCTCCCTTTGAGCAAATAAATCAAGGCCTTCCTCTTTTAAGACTTCCCTTATTATCTCTAATATTGTATCAGCCTGATGTTTATCCTTTGATAAAAAGACAAGACCAGTCCCATAGTCTCCCAGAGGTGGCAGAGAGGCTATCTCTTCACTATAAAAATTATGGGGAATCTGAATCATGATGCCAGCGCCATCTCCTGTTTTATTATCAGCTCCCTCAGCCCCTCTGTGGGTCATCCGTTCAAGAACCTCAAGACCTCTCTTGACTATATCATAGGATTTACGGCCCTTTATATTCGCTACAAAGCCTATACCGCAAGAGTCATGTTCAAATTGAGAATCATACAAGCCATGATTTTTTTCTTTTATATAATTCATTAAAACCTCTCCATGAAAATTTTAGAAAAGCCTATTATTGCAATTGGATATCTTTCCTTAATTTAAAGAATTCATAGGGCAATAGCAATCAATTAAAAAAGACTTTCTTTTGTTACAGTTTTGTTAAATATAACATTTATGTAACCGGCCATGTTACAAAAAAGACAAATCACACAATTACCTATTAGCTATAACGTATTATTTACCTTCAGTAATTATTCCTAAATATAATTTTTAGCGCAAAATCAAGAAACTATTATCCCGACGCTGAAGCCTGTAGAGATAATAGAGCATTTTTATTTTAAAAAAAGTTAAGGAATAAATACTGATTTACCTTTTACCTTTTGTTTAAAAAATTTGATAAAAAAACATTGACAAAAAGAACAATGTTCACTCTATAAAACCAGTGTTCATCGAAAATCACGGATTTCCTCATTTAAGATGAGGATAAGTGAAAATTTATTCACCCTGAGGGGATAAGAATGAGTATAATACCACACTACCTGAAGGGAAAAAGGCAATCATGAGAGTATTTTTAATCCTCTTATAATTGCCTTACCACGTGCAGAGGGTGTAAACAAGATAAGCATTTTTAAGTCCCCCCAAGATATAAAAAATGACAATAGCTCATATATATTCCCTCAGGGTGAAATTTCTTATCCACACAAAAAGCTAAAAAAATACTTTACCCTCAAAAAATTTTTATTATATTTAATAATATGAAATCTAAAAATCCATGCCATGACCATTGTGACAAATTAAAACAAGGAAAACTTTATGAGCAAAGATAAGACCCTACCACTTGTTAACAAAGAAAAAATGAATAATATGGAGATTGAATATCTTCACTATCCATCAAATGGTCAGACTTTACTCATGCTCCATGCAACTGGATTTTTACCATGGCTATGGCATCCCATTGCCTCAAGGCTTAATGAAGAATATGGATACAATATATATGCACCCTATCTCTGTGAGCACAGGGATATTGACTCCAAAACAGGGGCATTAAGCTGGAATACCTTAGCAGAGGATCTCATACACTTTTGTAAAAATCTTAAACTAAAGGAAAGCTTTGTTATAGGTCACTCAATGGGTGCAACAATTGCTACATTATGTGCAGGGATGAAGCAGCTTTCTCCAAAAGCTATGGTTTTAATAGAGCCTATATTTTTGCCTCAAGAAACCTATAGTATAAATATAACAGTGGAACAACATCCCCTTGCATCAAAATCCATACGTAGAAAAAGCCACTGGCACTCAAAGGAAGAGGCTATAAACTATCTGAGAAGCAAAAAGCTATTTGAAGAGTGGGATGATGAGATTGTGGATCTCTATGTAAACTATGGGATGAATCACCATGAAGATGGTAGCCTGACACTTAAGTGCTCACCGGAGAGAGAAGCAGCCCTGTTTATGGGAGGAAACGCAAAAAACCCATGGCCATTATTATCCCACCTCCAATGCCCAGTGCTTATAATAGAAGGAGGTATGAGTGAAAATCGAGCCTTTATAGATTTAAAATATGCAGCTTCACTCATACCCAATGGTCACTATAAAATGATAGAAGAAGCGGGACACCTCATACCTATGGAAGAGCCAGAAGAGACCTTGAAAGCAATGGCAGAATTTTTTGAAAGTCTCCACTAAAGACGATTTCACCACTTACCTGTTTCAAGATACTCAGCCATAGAGCGAGCAGCTTTACGGCCTGCGCCCATTGCCTCTATTACAGTTGCTGCTCCTGTCACTATATCTCCTCCTGCAAAAACTCCTTCAACAGAAGTTTTCATACTCTGCTTATCTGCAATAATATTGCCCCATTTATTGCATTGCAAATCAGGTGCACTCTTTTGCAAAATTGGATTGGAGCCATTCCCTATGGCAATAATGGCAACATCTATATCCATGATAAATTCAGAACCCCTCTTTGGAATAGGTCTGGCTCTACCTGATTGATCTGGCTCTCCCAGTTCCATTTTTATACATTCAACTCCGCATAACCTTCCGCTGTTATCGCCAATAAATCGCAAAGGATTTGTAAGGATATCAAAAATTATTCCCTCTTCCTGTGCATGATGAATTTCTTCCTTTCGAGCTGGCATCTCATCAAGAGATCTTCTATAAACAAGATGCACCTCTTTACTCCCAAGCCTTATTGCTGTTCTGGCAGAATCCATTGCAACATTACCTCCACCAAAAACAGCAACTCTTTTGCCTTTAATGACCGGGGTATCATATTCAGGGAAAAGATACCCCTTCATGAGATTGACCCTTGTAAGATATTCATTTGCAGAGTAAACCCCCTGAAGATCCTCACCAGGTATGTTCATAAACGAAGGCAATCCAGCACCTGTTCCTATAAACACAGCATCATATCTTGCTTTTATATCAGAAAGGGATTCTGAAAGTCCAATGACAGTATTTAAAACAAATTCAACTCCCAGTTGTTTCAAACACTCTATTTCATAGCTAACTATTTTTTTGGGCAGGCGAAACTCCGGTATTCCATAAACAAGCACACCTCCTGCCAGATGCAAAGCCTCAAATACTGTAACAGAATAACCCAACTTTGCCAGTTCCCCTGCAACAGTAAGGCCTGCAGGTCCTGAGCCTATTACTGCAACCTTTTTATCTGTTTTTTTATTAGAAGATATCAAAGGTAAATGCAAAACTTCTCTTTCATAATCAGCAACAAATCCCTCAAGCTTACCTATAGCAACTGGCTCACCTTTTATTCCAAGAAGGCACTTTGACTCACATTGATTTTCCTGAGGGCAAACCCTGCCGCATACAGCTGGCAGAGAATTAGTATCTTTTATAATCTCTATGGCCTTTAAAAAATTCCCATCTGCAACTTCTTTTATAAATTCCGGTATAGAAACATTAACAGGACAACCCTCAACACATAAAGGTTTTTTGCACTGAAGGCATCTCTGGGCTTCTGCTATTGCCATTTCAGGTGAATAGCCCAATGGGACTTCATTAAAATTTTTTACCCTTTCCTCAGGGCTTTGCTCTGGCATTTTATGCCTTGGTGCTTTACTTGCCATTAAATGCCCCCCTCTAATTTACATTTATGTTTATACTGTTCAAAGGATTCTGTCTCTTCCTTTTGATATGTCTTAAGCCTTTTACCGAGGCTTTCAAAATCTACCAGATGCCCATCAAACTCAGGCCCATCAACGCATGTAAATTTTAACTCATCCCCAACAATGACCCTGCAGCCGCCACACATACCTGTTCCGTCAATCATAATAGAATTAAGGCTTACAAAGGTTTTGACATTATGCTCCTTTGTAAGCTCACTCACCGCTTTCATCATAGGAACAGGGCCAACAGCAACAACAAGATCAACCCTCTCTTCTTTTAAAATTCCTGTTAATGGTTGAGTAATAAGTCCTTTTTCTCCTCTGGAACCATCATCTGTGCATATAAATATTTTATCACCAACAGCTCTTAGCTCCTCCTCCAGAATTAGCAGATCTGAATTTCTGGCTCCAAGTATATTAATTACACTGTTGCCAGATGCTTTCATAGCCTTTGCTATGGGGAAAAGAGGTGCTATGCCAATTCCACCTCCTGCACAAACAACAGTTCCATAATTTTTTATCTCTGTAGGATGGCCCAACGGACCTGCAACTGCAAAGAGGCAATCACCGCTTTTCATTGAGGATAACTTTGCTGTGGTTGTGCCAACAATCTGATATATCAAAGTGATAGTCCCATGCTCTGGAGTGGAATCTGCTATTGTAAGGGGCAACCTCTCACCCTTTTCATCAACCATGATCATAACAAACTGACCCGCCTTTCTATGTTCTGCCACATAAGGAGCCTCAACAACCATACGTCCAATAGAAGGCTTTATTATTTCATTGGAAATTATTCTATACATTTATTACCTCAAGCAATTATGATGCCTTGTATGAAGATTATTCAAAGTCTGTTATTTAGTGCAATATAAATTTTGCTGGAAGGGAAGATTTTTTAAAATCACTTTATGCTACCACATTGGCTTAAATATTTTTAAATCAGGAATTACTTTTGCCATATAGTCAAAATCTTTATCATTATGCAGCAATAATACCTCATTTTCAATTGCAGATTCTGCTATCAACAAATCAATAGAACTCCTGACAGTAATGCCAGATTTTCGGCATTTGATGTTAATCAATGCAGCCTTTTCAAAAGAGGCAAGGCCATCTTTTAAATTGTAAAAAGGCAACGTCTCGAGATACTCTTTTAATATTTTAAATTCCTTCAGAGTCCTTGCTCCCTGCAACAATTCCTGATATATAAAATCATTTATTCCATAAGGGATGCCCTCTTGCAAGATCTTCTCCATAACTCTGACGTATGAGTTATCTATACCCTTCAAATAATCAATTAAAACAGAGGTATCGACCAGGATCATTTACCCTCTCTCATCTTCTTGTAATCATAACCATCAGCAAATAAAATCTTGCCTTTTAAATCCCTCAAATTCTTCATCTTCCTGTGGCGGACATATTCACGCAAAGCAGTCTCTATGAGTTCCTTTTTTGTGCGGATTCCACCTGAATACTTAAAAGCCTCTTTCACCAACTCATCATCAAGCACAATATTTGTTCTCATAATACACCTCATAATATGTATAATAATACACATTATAATACACAAATTGTCAAACGATATTAAACATGAATTTATAAAAAATTTACTATAGTTACAAAAAATTTAGTTAAAATGCATAGGGATTAAATTTTTCCGGGAGGAAGATTTGTTGTATGCAGGGATAAACCCTGCATACGGATAGTTTTTTAGATGTAGTCGCATCCTTCGAGGAGTATTTTTTCTGCCTCTTCCTTATAAGCATCCATAACATAAGGAATGCCGCTAATCTTTGCAGCCTCTTCTGTAAGAGACATAAGATCGCTTCTTGAGATTGTATCGATTCTAAAGTTTCTGCTTCCTGCCATAATCTGCTGGAGACCAACTTTAATCTTCTGGCTGAAGGTATAAAGTCCAATTGCACCAAGTGGGAATGACTCAGCGTCTTTTCCATACTTAGCCTTAAGTTCTTCATAGCACACAAAGATCTCTTCCTTTGTAGCCCCATGCTGAGAAACAGTCTTTGGAAGATTGTTCTCTTTGAGCCATTTTTCAACATTCTTTCCAACCATACCTGGAATCATAAGAGCTCTTCCCATACATACAGCCTTAAAGTAAGGAGAACCCATTGCAAGTACCTTAAATATATGATCCTCAGTGGAGAATCCACCGGCCATTGCAAGATCAGGAACCCACATACCCCTTGCAGCCATCTTTTGTGCCATATCATAGGCCATACACTGGAGATAGAAAGTTGGCACTCCCCACTCTTCCATCATTCTCCATGGGCTCATTCCTGTTCCACCACCAGCTCCATCAATTGTAAGGAGATCAATTCTTGCCTCAGATGCCCATCTTAAAGCTGCAGCAAGCTCTTTTTGTGAATAAGCGCCAGTCTTAAGAGTTACTCTCTTTGCTCCGAGAGCTCTAAGCCTTTCAACTTCCTGCAGAAAATCTTCTTTACTTATAAAACCAAGTCTTGAGTGTCTTTCAAATTCCTTAATAGCACCAGCCTTAAATGCAGCCTGAATCTCAGGAATTGTTGGATCTGGAGTTACAATGTAACCTCTTTTTTTAAGTTCAATAGCTCTTTCAAGGTCTCTAACCTTAATTTCACCACCTATACATTTTGCTCCCTGACCCCATTTGAGCTCAACAGTTTCAACGCCCAGCTTATCAATTACATACTCTGCAACTCCAAGATTTGTATCCTCTACGTTCATCTGAACAAGGATATCACCTGCTTCGCCTTTGAACCTTTTAAATGTCTCAACCCTGCGAATCATTTCTGGAGACTTTGTTACTTTTCCATTGGAATCTCTCTCAAGGCCTGGATCAATACCACAAACGTTTTCACCGCATACTACAGATATACCAGATATTGCAGCGCCAATTGCAAAATGCTCCCAGTTTATCCTTGCTATATCAGTTGAACCAAGAGCTCCTGTAAACATTGGAACTTCCATCTTTACTCTATTTTTTGTTCCAAAATAAGTTTCTGTAGACACAAAGGGGAATCTTGCTGTTTCTGGACCAGGATTTAAAAGTCCTTTTGCCCCTGCTGCATATCCCTGAATATTAAGGTGAGAGTAATCAACAGGATACTCCTTGTCTGCTCCCGCAGAAATCTCGCCAAAAGGACCTGGATAAAGAAGCTCTCTTCCTCTCATTGTAGCCTGAAAAATCTCACAATTTCCCTGACAACCGTCAAGGCAACGAGAACAGAGTCCGGACTGAGGAGCTACATTTCTTGAACGATTAGCTGTACGTGTAGCATCGTTTGAATTGGGTCTGGATAAATTTCCCATAAAGACATTATCTCCTTATATAATATATAATTTTTGCTGGTATTAAACACACCCGGCAGGTATAGCAAACAAAAGCCCTTATAAAACATTTTTGTCTATTGTAATTTTTCTCTATAGTTACACTTTTGTAAAAAGTTTACATTTATGTAACATAAGAAACAAAATATCATAAAGGAGATAAAAAAAGTAACAAATTTGTAACTAAACTATTTCATTAAATTCTCCAGCATTAAGCTCCTGGGAAGTGGCACTATATTATTCCTTTTTATAAACTCATCTATTTTTTCAGGTGCCACCACAGCGCTCCCATTTTTCCATATAACATATATCCACTGTGATGGAGTATTGGTAGGCCACCCATCAACTATTGCCCATCCCCTTGCAAGCTCTTCACTGGATAAAATCCTCTCTATTGCAGGACATAATGCAGCTGTATCAGAATCCTTATCTGGGAAATATCCATCATTGCCCCACATATACTTTCTCATATAAAAATGATAGATATTGCCACCTGCCACTACTGTTAAAAAATTATCAGGGACAATAAATCCATTTACCTTAAGATATCCGCTTCTGGCCTCAGATCTTGTTCCTTTATTTGAATATTTGACATAATGTTCTACTACAGGAGAAGCGGCTTTTCCCATAGAATGAGCCCCTATTAAAAATGAAGAAAACAAGAAAGACATTACAAAAATTAAAATCTTCTTCATAGTAACCTCATCTATATTTTATATAAATTTATAAAAAAAGAGAGCTGCTATATAATAGCAACTCTTTAATATATTTACATATAAAACGTAAAATTAAATTAAAACTTATAATCCCCTTGTCTCCCTTGGAGTAAAATTTTCTTCTGTTCCAAAGGGATCCTTAAACTCCTGTGAGGCTTCAAAATTTCTTTTATGGATACCTCTATTTTTTATGTATTTCCCGATTTCAAGATTTATTTTCTCTGGAACAGCAACTCCTGATTTCACCAAATTCTGACGCAACAGCATCTCAGCTTTGTTCGCAAAGGCAATAGAATCGCCAAGTATACGGCTGCACTCCATTGGATTGTGAAATCCCATTGAATTCTCTGCACTTACAAAATTAAGGCGCAACATAGACTGCATATAGCTTTCCTTTGCCTTTTTATAAAGGTCCTCATCAAAGCGAATACCCTTTAATTGATGACCATGAAGTAACTCAAAAAACTTTGCTACTCTTGCATTGGCGTATCCTGCCCTATTAAGCAGAGATGCTGTCTTTTCCTGTGTTGTAAAGAGCTGTTTCTTTAACCAATCTGCTGACTCTGTATGACATTGAGCGCAAGCAACAAAATTCTGTTTTACAGGACTTGTTACATCATGGGTAGATATTTTGTAAGATCCACTTCGCCTATATGGCATGTGGCAATCAGGACATGCAAGACCAGCTCTAAAGTGAACACTTCCACGAGTAAACATCTCAAATTCAGGGTGTCTGATAAAAGGCATATCAAATCCAGTTACAGCTTGTTTCCATTCCAGCCTCTGAAAATCAGATAGGAGATCCTTTATTATCCCCTCAATTGATATATCTCCCCATTTAGCCCCACTCCATGGAAGCATAACATCACCTGCAACCTTTTTATCCTTATCGCGTGGGACAAAATATGTAATATGGCACTGAGCACATGCCAGCATTCTCTGCTCCTGCCTTGTAAAGTCTTCTTTTCCTATGAGCTTAAGGCCTTTCTCAAGATGAGCCTTATTTATCTTAAGCCCCATATCTGAAGGTTTGTGGCAATCTATACATGCAGGCCCTAAATTTCTGATCTTCTCTGGCATCATATTTAGTGCATCTTTAAAAGAAGCTGTAAGATAACTCATGCCCTTTTGCTCTGTAAGAGTTTTATGCATCGGCGATTTACAAGCAAGGCATACCCCACCTGGTTTTGTCCTTGATGGATCAATCTCTATCTGATCTATAACTGCATAATAATGACCCCTTGGCTCATTATACTCAATGCCAAAACCCCATCCATTAAATAACAATGCCAGATATGGCATTTCACTGAGTTTATCATAAATAATTTTATCATCATCCCAGCCTTTTCTATATAAGCTAAGACCAGCTGGCTTTGGCTCCTTTGTCTTGAGCCAGGACTCATACTGAAGTGGAAAAATCTTCCCCCAAACCTCCGGATCAAATTCATTTTCTGCTATAACCCCTGGCTTAAACATCTCTGGCTTGTCGCCCCCACATCCATAAAATAAAACAAACAGTGCGGCAAAGACAAAAATAGATATCTGTATTTTTTTCATAATACCTCCATTTATTTAAGAGACATCTCTATCGCAGAAGGAAACCTGTGAGACACTTTCCTGTGACAGGACCAGCAATCCCTATCTGCAGTATCAATTGATGTAAGCATACCCTCATGGCATCTCTTGCAGTTTTCGCGAAGAACCTTCTTGCCATGAAAAGATATTCCAATATCTTCAGAATAAACACCACTGTGGAAAAGAAGAAGATCCTTCATGCCATCAATCCCCTTCCATATAGTATAATTGATGATGTTATTATTGGGAAGATGGCAATCCACACATTTGATATTCCTGTGAAGCCCTCCCAAAAACCAAGCCTCATACTGCAAATTCATGACATGGCAGGAATTGCAATAATCTGGCTCTGAAGTTTTATAAAAAAAACCAGAAGGCCCCCACATGAAGATAATAAAGATAAAAAACAATACTGCGGCTGCTATTACATATCTTCTCTTCATCAGCCTCTCCATGGTAAATTGAGATATTTTATTTTATACAGATATCTCGTAAAAGTCAAATTATTTTAAAAAAAAATTTTACCACTGATAAAGATTATACCCACCATTAGCATCATTTGTTTCGCTTCAATGAAAACGGGAAAAAAATAGGGTAAAAATAAGTGAGTAAATCCTCCGAAAAATATAATGGAGGATTAAATGAGTAAGAAGAAGAGAAGGCACTTTAGCCCTGAGGAAAAATTTAATATCGTCAAGCAGGTGATTGGCAAAGCAAAGACAGTTACCGAGATAAGTGAAGAATATGGCATTCATCCAAATTTGTATTACCGCTGGCAGGGTGAATTTTTTGAAGCAGCCCTTAACGGTTTTAAAGAAAAATCACAAGGGCGAACAAAGGCAGCAGAGGATCGTGAAAAGATACGAATGGGTTCTGAAATTCAGCGGATGAAGGATGTAATAGCTGAGGTTGTCTCTGAGAATATAGCCTTAAAAAAAAAGAATATGGAATAGCCCCAGGTCGGCATTACCCTGTACTTATTCAGCAGAAGATTATGGCAGCTATTAACCGTGTGATAGAATGGACAGGCTGGAAGCGCACTGAAGTCATGACGTTATTCGGTATCAGCTCAAGTCAGGTCAGCCGTTGGAGAAAGGCGAAACCGGCCCGTCCATTTCTTATTAACCCTTTTCGTATTCTTGATGAAGAAGTGCAGAGAGTTATAGATTACCGTAGAAGCTCAGAAGAAATCAGAAATATGGGATATCGCAAATTAACATGGAAGATGATTGATGAGGGTGTGGCATTTCTCACGGAATCGTCCGTATACCGTATTTTAAGCATGTTTAAGCTGCTTGGGAAGGCTTTTAAAGAAAATGATGGAGCAAAGAAGGAATACGAGAATAAACCGCAGTATGTGCATCATCACTGGCATACAGACATCGCGTATGTAACAATGAGCGGTGTTCATTACTACCTGGTGTTCATGCTTGATGGTTTTTCAAGGTATCTTCTGCATTGGGAGCTCTTGACCGATATGACCGGTTTATCTGTTGAGCTGTTCACTCAAAGAACTATAGACAAGTATCCGGAAGCAAGTCCCATGGTGATTCATGACAACGGCTCACAATTTATCAGTCATGACTTCAAGTGTATATTGTCAGAAAACAATTGCATCGATGTTCCGACACGCAGAAAACATCCTGAGACAAACGGCAAGGCTGAGCGTTTTGTCGGACTTATCAGAACTGAAGCACTACGTCCTAACAGCCCGTCATATTATGGTGAGGGTGTAAAAGTAATTGAAAAATTTGTTGATGAATATAATAACAACAGGTATCATGTCTCCAGAGCCTTGTCTATACCTTCTCTTAATGCCCTGTTCTCCGCTATTGCAACCACTGTTAATACATCCTTACGTGCGTTAACCACTGCTTCCAGTGTTCCCTCTATGCCAAGTCCTTTATCTACTCCTACATCAACAGCCTTTACTGCTCCTTCTCCTATTGAATAAGCTATCAGTGATCCCTTCTCTACTGCCTTTGCTGTATTAACTACTGTATTCTCCGGATGTGCTATAAGATTCACCGTAGCAGTATCCACAGAAAATCCTCCCTGCAGGCCTCCATCCTTTGTGTTGTACTGCGATATGGTTGTGTCTCTGTTAAGTTTGCTGAGATCCGCTTCTCCATCTCTTACTGTTATTGTACCTTCACCTATTGTGGCAAAGTTTGTCTGCCTGCTGTCACTGAATCCGTAGTTCCCGATTATATTGTATGTTACTTTGTTTTTCACAGGATCGTCTCCGGCTTTACTTGAGTTACCTCCGAAATTTATACCGCCACCTACATTATACGACCTATCATTGCCCTTTATATTACTGTATTCAAAACTTCCCGTGTCAAGCATTAAATCACCTGTATCTGATGCTATCACCGCCTTTGTCAGCGTTATTTTATCTTCCACGTATATATCTACTGCTCCGCTACATGCAAGCGATGTCTGCTCTGTCAACCATTTGATACTGCTTTTTGATATACTAAGGTTCTCCCCGCCGTTTCCGCTCTTGCCATTTGCCGTTTGTCGTTACTCCGTCATCTGTCTTCTCGCTTGTTCCGCCGCCGCTTATTCCTATTGTAACAGAGCTGCTCTTCTCCACATCCTGCAGAGATTCCACTGTGAGGTTACCACCCACATTAAGCGTCAGGTCATTATCTGCTCTTACTACTCCACCACTTACCGTTGTATCTTCACTGCTCCTTATTGTTATATTATCCGCAGTTAAATATTTATTTGTGTATGTTGTGCTTTCACGGTTCAGGTTGGGTGAGCCCCTGCCGTCTTATAATAAAAGAGGACAGGTCAAGCCCTGTCCCTACGGTGTATTCCGGTATTAACCGTTTAATGTATGGGCAGGTCGTGACCTGCCCGCGACCTTTACCCTCAGCAGGGTCGGGCTTTCCGCTTGTATCTCCTGCGGAGATATCGCTTCAATCGCTCACGCGGTGTTGGATATATTTTTTCTGTTACCTAATGATGTTGTTTTCAAAAAACTTAATATCTATTGCTCGTTTAAATTTTTTCCAATTACTGAAACTCTTTCTTGCCTGCACTGATTATCTCTTCCACACCCTCCGCACATCGCAGAAATTCCCGTTAAGCGTCAGCTTGCGGCCGCTCCTCTCCATCCATGGAGCCGCGGCACTTGGCCATCCATGTCCTTCGCACATCGCCGAATCTCTGTATCAGAAATCTTCTCCAACAGTCGGCGACGTCGGGCTGCTTAGCCATTATGCAAAATGCTGAACCGTTGTTTAAAATGTCCTCGTTAGTGACACAGCTGAATGCACATAAAACACTTAATTTTTTGTCCATTTTTTTAAAGTCATATTATATTTCAAACCTCTACCTTTGATATATTTATTAATTACATTATACAATTGATTATTTCTTAAATGATGTTTACCATTGCCATATAGCTGACTAAAAGCACTGGAAAATTCTTTATTTTCCAGTCGGGATTTATAATAAAGATTAAGAATATCTATGTTGTAAATATCAAAAAGAATTATTTCAACTGAATTAATATTTACATCCGTTGAGTCACTTCTTAACAATATTAAATAGCTTCTTTCTTTTTCATGTAGCGTTATAACAAAACGATACATATGATGCCCAGCAGGTTCAGATGGAATATAAGTATCATTTTTTAGTGCATCTAAAAATTCTTCTATTATTTGTTTATCTTTAATTAATAGATACGAATAACCTTTATGATCATGAATTACAATTGATAATTTATCAATTTTACTATTTACGATATTCTGAAAGAGTATATTTGCATTTCGTTGTTCTTCTTTCGAAGGATATCTAATAAAAAAATATACAGCAGTAAATAAAACGATAAAAAATATTAAATAATATATTTTTTTAAAAATCATAATCATTTCTTAAGCTCATAAACCGTTGTCACATCATCGAATACTAATTTTTCTGGAATAACTGTTTTTGTTTCTCCACAATTATATGCAGCACCAACACCAGAGCTTACAGCAAAATTTAACCAACTATTCCCATTTTCCCTACTGGGAGCACTTTTACCAATATTTATACCTACTTCCAGTGAGGTGGGTGTCGTCGCATTTAACTCCCAACCATCACCCCTATATGTATTTAGGGCATCATCCGCACTACGAAAGCTACCGAGACTTACACTCACACTACCAGATCCAGAAATAGCACCACCTATTAATTTCGTTTTATCGATTGCAGCAACAAAATATTTAGTCTCTATTGTTAACGATGAATTTAATAATTCATCATTATCTATTTCAAGTGAAAAATGTTTTAATTTCCCAACTTGTGCTTCACCACCAATTGATCCTGCTCCACCAATTGTAACAATCGATTCAAGTCCACCCGTAGTAATAATATCAAAATTTACAGTATTTTGATCTTTATAAATCCTTTCCGTCTCATCATACTGCCCAAGCTCCGCATTTCTCAAACTCGAATCAGTCGCAAGCTGAAG
>Ga0255344_1002504_pt1 | contig 22040 bp, 18 predicted proteins | sample wastewater_treat_5_FD_192414 | JGI IMG/M metagenome (GOLD analysis project Ga0255344, IMG submission 192414) | Wastewater microbial communities from Lulu Island WWTP, Vancouver, Canada - plant18 | ecosystem: Engineered > WWTP > Wastewater > Unclassified | place: Canada: Vancouver, British... | reverse complement strand
ATGGCCACGTTCCTGGAGGGAATGAATCTGTTCAGGGAGAAAAACCTGGTCGAAAAGCTAGCGGCTTAAAAACCTGCCGGCGATCCGGGTGCGCTGCCACTGTCAACTTAAGTTTCGTTCAGGACATAGAATGAAAAAAATATCACCGACTTATATCAGACTGGCGATTTTGTTATTAGTGCTGTCTGGAAATCTATTGCTAAAAACACTTGAACTGCTGGAATATTCAGCCAGCGGGAAAGCCCTTACATTCTATTTCTCACTGAGCCCTTATCTCACCGAACCATGGAAACTGCTTCTGCCTTTTCACATTGGAGATAATTTTTATCGCTGGTCCACAACCGGTCTCGTGATTTCATCTATTCCTCAGCTTTTCAGTAATATTCTCGGCCCTTATATAACCCTCTATGTGTTCAATGCATTTCTGATCGTCACGACATTCGTGACCAGCTGGTATCTGTTTAAATCAACAATATTCGCTTTCACTATGACGCTCTGCATGGCGTTCGGCACCCAGTTCAACGGACTTTATGGCAATTATTCCATAGTTATTTATTATCTGTTGATCGCATATATTGAAATCAACATACTTTTTCTGGTCCTAATACTCAGAGGCCGTGAAAACACGAAGATATTGAACATCGGTTTCACGATCAGTCTGATTTTAGCTGCCCTCTGCTGGGAAACCTGGATAGACTATGCAGTATTTCTGCTTTTCCTCTTCATTATCTTGTATGTCATCTTTCGGAAAAAGGGCAATGCCGAAGGACTTAAAAAGACTAAAGCCCTCTTTGCGGTACTCATCTCTATCGTTATCGTATACCTTGCTGTGAAGGTAACATACTCTACAGGTGTCTCGGAACATTTTACTCACGGCAAAGAAGGTGAAGTCGTCTTCTCCTATATTCTTGACGACCCAAAATACGGGATGATTGCCGTTGAAGATGTCCTGTCTAATGTCTTGACCCTCAATTTCATCGCCCTGTCCAACTATCTTCCGTCTTTCTTGGTTTCGTCCAACTCCCTGACATCACTGGGTCAAGACGTTGTCACATTGCAATACAACTACCATAAGGACTTATCTCATTTGACTTACTATCATCACCTCTTCTACTGGTATTTTTTAGCAGGTATAGGTTTTGTTATTTTCCTTTATTTCTTTGTACGGTACCTTAAGTCTTCCTTATCGAAACCATGTTCCCGCGATAACATCTTCATATTTGCAGCTTTGCTTCTCATACTGACTGGATCGTTTTCACACATGTTTATAAAATTCCGTCCCTACATGAGCGTGCCGCTATTATCATACAAATGTATTATAAGTATTTTAGGCGTGAGTTATCTGATCTCGTTCCTTCTCATGAAACTGCATCAATCCGGAAGGAAAAGAATGTACATAGCCATCGCATGTCTTTCATGGTTTTTGATCGTTTTCGGAGGTTTTACCAGAAACGCAACACTATCCCATTTAGGCTCGCTGGTGATGCCGGGCTCGAATTATGCGCATATCCCCGAGCCATTAAGACATTCGCCGATCAAAAATTTTGAAAAAGCCATGCTTTATTATCAAAAGTATCAATAATTCCAATAGATCGGCAGACAGTCCATGCACAGAGAAATCAGTAAATGCAGGATTTGCGGAAACAGGGACTTAAGCCCCATTCTCAACCTTGGCGAGCAAAGCCTCACCGGCGTGTTTCCCAAATCAAGGAATGACCGGTTGACAGCGGGACCCCTTGAGCTTGTCAAATGCCTTGAAAGCAAAGCCAATGACGTGTGCGGTCTTGTTCAATTGCGCCACAGCTACAACGTGAGTGAGATGTACGGCGAAAACTACGGCTACCGATCGGGCTTGAACAGTTCTATGGTTGTCCATCTTAACGATGTCGTGGACAAGGTTCTGAAATTAACCGATTTGGAACAGGATGATTTGATCATTGACATTGGCAGCAACGACGGCACCTTATTGAACGCTTATCCGCAGAGCCGTTATACCTATGTGGGGATTGATCCAACGGCGGAGAAGTTCAGGAAATACTACAGGGCCGATATAATAATTATCTCTGATTTTTTCAGCGCTGCGACAGTTACGAAGACATTTGGAAAGAAAAAAGCGAAAATTGTTACGTCCATTGCTATGTTTTACGATCTGGAGGACCCCCTGGGTTTCGTCCGAAATGTTCACGACATCATGGATGATGAGGGCATATGGGTCTTTGAGCAGAGTTACATGCCGCTGATGTTAGAGAGAAATGCCTATGATACAGTCTGTCACGAACATCTCGAGTATTATGGCCTGAGGCAGGTTAAATGGCTGCTGGACCGAGCCGGCATGAAGATAGTCGACATTGAAGTAAATGATGTAAATGGGGGTAGCTTCAAGATCACCGCTGCGAAAGCCCGGTCCCTGAAAAAAGAGTGTTCGGATATCCTTCGACCGTTGCTTGAAAATGAGAATATTTACAGGAATCTGGCGCCGTTCAGACTATTCGAGAAAAACGTCAGGAAGCACAGGAAGCAATTGATTTTTTTCCTCAAGAGACTCTGCAGGGAAAATAAAACGGTACTGGGGTACGGCGCCTCTACAAAAGGAAACGTCATTCTGCAGTACTGCGAGTTGACGGAAAAAGAGATTCCCTATATCGCTGAAGTAAACGAGGATAAATTTGGCGCGTTTACGCCCAAAACCCTCATCCCGATCATCTCGGAAAAAGAGGCGAAAGCCATGAAGCCTGACTATTTTTTGGTGCTTCCATGGCATTTTAAGGAAAATATTCTTCAGAGAGAGAGGGAAACCCTTGCTTCAGGGATAAAATTTATTTTTCCACTGCCCGATATCGAGGTCATTTCAATCCCGGGAAACGTCAAACCATAGATGTCATGTCCAGTTTAGAAAGAATATCGGTCATACTTCCGACATACAACGAACGATTCAACATCATTCCCCTCATCCGGGCCATCGGGGAAGTCTTGACGGGTCGGGAATATGAGGTTCTTGTCGTGGATGATAACAGCCCCGACGGGACCTATCAGGCCGTCGTCGACCTTCAAGACCCAAGAGTAAAGGCAATACTCCGGGTTCGGGACCGAGGTCTCGCATTTTCGATTCGCTGCGGTTTGGAGAGCGCAACAGGCAGTATTTTTGTCATTATGGATTCCGATTTTAATCACCAGCCACAGTATCTTCCGTTCATGGTCGACGCCCTAGCTTACTATGACTGCGTATCCGGGTCCCGCTTCGTCTACGGCGGCCGGATGGACAGCCGGGCGCGGCACCTTATGAGTTGGGTGTTTAACATATTCAACCGGTTGGTCACGGGCGGACAGGTAACGGACAGTCTTTATGGATTTATCGCCATCAAGCGGGAGATCCTGGAGAGTTGCGACTACAACAACATCTTTTGGGGCTACGGTGATTACTGCATTCGTCTGATGTATTACCTGCAGAGGCAGAATAGATCTATTCTCCAATTTCCCGCCGTTAATGGGCGGCGTCTTTCCGGTACCCGCAATGACAGAATGTTGCCTGTCTTCCTGCAATACACAAAGGAAGTTCTTTCTTTAAGCCTCCGGAAGAGATTGCGTCCAAACCATGATCATGATACCCGATGACCTTTATGCACGGATTCGACGATCCATGCCTATTCCCTGTGTAGATCTGCTCGTCAAATATCGTGAAGACCGTGTTCTATTTTTGAAACGAAGAAACCCACCGGCTGAAGGCGAGTGGTGGTTTCCAGGAGGACGGGTTCATCTCTATGAACTTCGGGTCGATGCAGCGAAAAGAAAGCTTAGAGAAGAGTGCGGTATAGAGGCTGATCCCTGCGGGGAACTTGGAACATTCGATCTTTTCTTCTGTAACGACCAGATGGCCACGACGCATCACCACACCATTACGACTGTGTATGAATTTCACATTGATATTGCCGAAGTGAAACTGGACGCTCAGAGCACAGCGTATAGATGGATGACGACGCGAGAGTGCCTAAGCGAGATTCGACACCCTTTCCTCCGTCACATCCTCGAGAGACATGGTGTCTGAAAGAAAAGCAGAACCGCACCGATTGCAGTATCAGATCATCCGAGAGGCCGATGAGCGGATCATTGATCAGGTTGTGTTGCTGCATCATGAAGCGCTGTCCTATCGCAGTTTCATCACCACGTTCGGGTTGCCTTTTCTCGCTGCACTCTATCGAGAGATTTTGAAGCAGGGTATCGGTTTTTTGGTGGTGGTGCACGAACAGTTTCATGTGCATGGCTTCACACTTGGCACGATCGACAGCTCGCGTCTCCTGACCATCATGATTAAGCGGTTCTACGTTTTTTTACCGCTGATGCTGAGGCGGCTGTTTTCTGACTGGCGTGCCCTCCACAAGCTCTTTCAGACATTTTTCTACCTGGAGAAGGAAGACACCAATATTCAAGCGGAACTCGTTGTTATTGTTGTGGATGCCGAACTGCGCTCAAAGGGAATCGGCCGGACACTGCTCAGGATGCTTGATGACGAATTCCTCCATCAGGGAATCCATAAATATAAAGTCACTGTTCATGAGGAGATGAAGGCATCGAATCATTTCTACACGAAAAACGGGATGCAGATTCAACGAACATTCCGGATGTATGGTCACACCTGGAATCTGTTCGTACGTGAAATCGACAAGAAATAGCACCAGATGAAAATGCCGCGAGCTCAACATTGCGCTGAATTATATTTAAGCCTTAACGGGTAGGTTCCTGAGATGACTGAAATTCGAATCCCCTGGGCTAAGCCGCGTTTTACAGATCGCGAACAGTTCCACCTCATGCAAGCGCTCCGCTCAACCTGGATTTCAGGAGGATACTACGTAGGCAAGTTCGAGGAGGAATTCAACCGGTATATCGGCGCGACACACGGCCTGACCGTCGCAAACGGGACTGTCGCACTTCACCTCTCGATGCTGGCCCTCGGACTCGGCCCGGGTGACGAGGTGGTCGTGCCCGGCTATACCTTTGTCGCTCCAGGCAACATGGCGATCGCCGTCGGCGCACGGCCCGTTTTCGTCGAAATCGACCCTGGAACATGGTGCATCGATCCATCGGCTGTGGAAGAGGCCATCGGCTCCAGGACGAAGGCGATCGTTGCCGTTCATATCTACGGCAGTATCTGCGACATGAACGCACTGACTGATATCGCGCGGAGACATAGGCTGGCACTGATCGAGGATGCGGCCGAAGCAGCCTTCTCTCGATACGAAGGTAAACAGGCCGGGACCATGGGCGACCTGGGCTGTTTCAGCTTTCAGGCAACAAAGACGATCACGATGGGCGAAGGCGGATTCGTTGTTACACGTTCAGCCGAACTCCACAATAAGATGCGACAAATTCGCGATCACGGCATGCGAAAGGACAAACGCTACTGGCACGATCTGGTCGGTTTCAATTTCCGCCTGACCAACCTGCAGGCAGCGGTGGGTTTCGGTCAGCTGGAGACCATCGAGGAGATCCTCTCCCTGCGCCGATTGATGTATCAGCGATATTATAATCGTCTCCGTGACGTCCCCGGCATTGTTCTGCAGCAGTTCCGCCCCCAGGTGGATCCCGTGGTATGGGCGGTGGCATTGCGGCTCGAGCCTCACGCCTTTCGGCTTGATCGAGACAGCGTAATGACAGCACTGCTTGAAGAGGGCATTGAAACCCGGCCGGGTTTCTATCCCTTCGGTGTCATGCCCGCTTACGAGGCGCCGCGGTTAAAAATAGCCGAGGAAGTGGCTTCGCAGGTGATCAGCCTCCCTTCCTATCCATCCTTGACGGAGGATGAGATTAACTGGATCTGCGACGAACTTCTCCGTCTTCGACGATGACGATACGTTTCAAAGGCAACTTTCTCGAAAACTACTTGCGCGTGGCCCCGGCGGCACTGGCTATCGAACGCTGCTTTGAATGCGAGATCCTGTCTCGGCAGGACTTTGAACCACCGGTTCTCGACATCGGCTGCGGCGACGGGGTTTTCGCCTCAGTCCTTTTTGACGAGCAAGTAGATCTCGGCATAGACCCCGATCCCGATGAGGTTGAACAGGCCCGTAAACAAGGATGTTATCGAAAGCTTATCCAGTGCCCGGGCCATGCGATCCCAGAGGCGGATGGTGAATTCCGAACAATTTTCAGCAACAGCGTCCTCGAGCACATCGTCGAAATTGAACCTGTGCTCGTCGAGGCAAGAAGGCTCCTGGCCCCGGGCGGCTCGTTCTATGTCACGGTTCCTTCTCATCATTTCGATCGTTTCAGCGCCGGATTCCGGCTGCTCAGCGCCTGCGGTCTGAAAGGGCTGGCGGAACGCTACCGTCATTTCTATGACCGTTTCTGGAAGCATTACCACTACTATACGATAGACGAGTGGCGAGCCATTTTTCAGCGAGCAGGTTTCAGAGTTGCCGCCATGCAGGCCTATTGCCCGAAAAATATATGTACCCTGAATGACCTCCTGGTGCCGTTGGCCTTCCCGGGCCTGGTGGCAAAGATACTCACCGGCCGCTGGTTCTTTTTCCCTAGCATCCGGCGGGTATACAGCCCAGCCCTGACCATGATCCTCAAGCCTGGGATAAAAATAGATCCTGATCTCCAGGACGGAGGGATGCTGTTTTTCACATTGAGCCACAGTTCCACAACTTTCCAATAAGGACCAGGGAAGCGATTTTACTCTGTGCAAGCGTCACAATCTCCTGGAAAACCTGAACAGCAACCGGGAATCGGATATCATTATCGATTCAAAGACCAGGCACCTTTGTGGAAGTTAGAAGACTACTCGTTCTTTATAAATTATTGATATACGATGCATAATTGATGATCTTGAAACGTGGTGCTTTGGGACAATAGGGACATTTTCCGTGGATTTTAAACGAAGGATTAGTAATGAGGAACTATCTTCCTGACAATTGACCAAGAGACGGAAAATAATGACTCAATCTTTTTCAATCAACCAATCTATAAGATTATTACTACGCCATCTCAGCCTGTTATGGCGGGTCACATTGAATGATTTGAAAATCCAATACGCAGGGTCTTTTTTCGGCGTTGGCTGGGCCGTTTTGACCCCGCTTGTCTTACTTGCCATTTATGCAGCAGTTTATCTAATCATCTTCCAAATACGAATTTCTAACCTGACACCTCTTCAATACATTCTTTACATGTTTGCCGGACTGGTCCCCTTCTTGATGACAAGTGAAGCACTTGTTAATGGAGCGGGATCAGTCGTCGCCAATAAGGCAGTCTGGACAAACACCGTTTTCCCGATCGATCTGGCGCCAGTTAAATCTGTTCTGATGAGCCAGATACCCATGGTTGTGGGGTTAGTAGTGATTACGTATATTCTCCTATTTACAGGAACAATCTCATGGGTTTCCCTTCTTCTTCCGATTGTGTGGGGCCTTCACATACTATTTTTGATCGGGCTTACATGGGTGTTATCGTTACTCACTATTATTTTAAGAGACATCCGGAATGTCATTGCCCTGTTAATGATGGCTCTGATGATTCTCTCCCCTATTGCCTATACGCCAGACATGGTCCCCCACGGTCTCAAGATCTTACTTGTGCTGAACCCGCTTGCGTACTTTATCATGGCTTATCAAAGCATTTTAGTTCTTGGTCAAGTTCCTGAAGTTCTCGATTGGATTATAATGGTGGCGATGTCCTTAACCGTCTTTTTCCTCGGGAGCTACTTTTTTGGCCGTGCAAAGGCCGCTTTGATTGAATATGTGTGAAAAAACGGCTATTCGACTGTGTGACGTTGGAAAAATGTTCAAAGTGTTCCCGAGTTACACAGATCGTATTCTGGACGCACTCGGTATTACTCGATGGATTCCATTGAGAAAAATCAGATACAATCAATTTTGGGCACTGCGAGGTATCAATTTCGAATTGCCGGCCGGGCATAGGATCGGGATCATCGGGCGCAACGGCGCCGGGAAAAGCACACTCTTGAAACTTGTAACGGGGAATCTGTCACCATCAGAAGGAACGATATTAGTGAATGGGCAGGTTCAAGCCCTCTTTGAAACCGGAGCCGGTTTTCACCCCGACTTTACGGGATATGAGAACATCCGTTCATCCCTCATGTACCAGGGATTTTCCCGTGATGAGATCGTGGCCGCAATCGAAGATATCGCCGAGTTCACGGAATTGGGACCTTTTCTCGGCCAGCCATTCAAAACATATTCGACAGGCATGCAGGCCCGATTGACCTTTGCCACGGCAACATCGATAAAGCCGGACATTCTTATCATTGACGAAATCCTCGGTGCCGGAGACAGCTACTTCTTCAATAAATCACAGGAGCGGATGAACCGCCTTGTCGAAAAGAGCGGTGCGTCCGTTTTGATCGTATCCCATGCTCTCGACCAAATCGTACGGTTCTGTGAAGAGGCCATCTGGATCGACCGAGGGAAGATCGTAGAGCGCGGTCCGGCTATGAACATTGTCGATTCCTACCAGAGATTCATCCGCCTACTCGATGATCGCCGGTTGAAGGCTAAGAACAAGAAAATTCATACTGGTCGGTACTATCACGACCAGTATGACCATTATGGAGACTCCCTGCTTTTAATCTTTCAACTTATCGGAAAACGCGAGGCTTCCGCTGATATATCGGAGATTAGACTTTTGAAAGGTGACCGGGTCGAGGAGAAACTGCTGGTTGGTGATGTTCAAGACACCAACCCTTATGAATCCGTGCACGTTGTGCTAACGGAATCCCAATGGTCCGACCCGAGAAAGCAGAATGGTCGGTTCTTTAGGGAATTGCATCTCAATACAATGGGCAGTGCTGTGACGACTGGCCATGTGGTCATTTATTCCCATGGTTTCTTCGAGGGAAGCTATTCCATAGAAGTTGAATATAGAACTGCAAAAGAGGGGGTTCTCTCGCTGACTGTGTCCCGACAGGGAGACATCTTACTCGATCAGCAATTGTTGCCGCAGACTGATGGCGAATGGATGGTCAGTAGCCATCTAATCGACAATCTGAACGCAATAAGAGACGAGGGTCAGGATAGCCCTGAGAGCCCGAGCCAGACTTCCGAAGAACGAAATGGTTCACGAGGCAAATCGAGACACATCATCAGATGGCCGAGCGATGGGTCGATAAAGATCGAAAACGTAGCGATGTTTAGTCAAGATGGTATTGAAAAGGCCGTCTACCAGGCAGGCGAACCCCTCCTTTTTCGGATGACCATCCAGGCACAAAGAGACGGCCACTTTGAATTTATCCCCACGGCGACACTTTACCGCCTCGACGGCGTATTTGTTTCAAATTTTATCGGTCCTGTCTATCCCCTTGATCTCAAAAAAAGTGAGAAAAAAGAGTTCCAGATGACTCTAAATTCTCTAAATCTCGGGAGTGGACATTACGTCTTCTCGGCGGCAATTTTCGAAAAAACTATAACCGAAAAATCGCGGTACGACCTTATCTCGAGAGGTTATGAATTTCAGGTACTTAACAATGATCCTCTTCTGGCTAGCGCTGTGTTCTCGCATCCCAGCGTCTGGTCACCCATATAGCCATAAGGATTGTCACGAAGATATTGCAGCCGTTATCTATTGACATCTCATCCCGGCAGAGACATGACAGCGAATAGTGTATCTCAGCAAAAAGAACCCATCAACGGCATATTAATTATTTATCATCATTACTACAAGCCAGTAGCCAGCAATATACTGGAGCATATTGATTCATTTAGAAAATATTCCCATTTCAATGTATGGGCGGTGAATGTGGAGTTGGGGTTTCCCAAGGTGCTCCGTGATTACGAGTTTCAGGTCATTGTGCTGCACTATTCCCTTTTTGGATGGTTGCCCTTCTACCTGAGCAAGGAGTATCTGGAGTATCTCGCGGAGAGTGAAGGCAGTTACAAGATCGCCTTTTTTCAGGATGAGTACCGTTACTGGCCCGAGCGTTCCGACTTGTTGAATCGCTACAAGTTTGATTGCGTATACACCTGCATTGAACCGGCCTATTTCAAGGACACCTACCAGCGGTACACCAATGTACCCAAGCTGTTCACCTATATTCCAGGCTATGTCAGTGATGACATGGTCAAGTTGGCCCGGGAAGTCACCAAGTCCGACAGGGAGCGGACGATCGACATCGGTTACCGTGGAAGACAGTCGTACCATTACATGGGACGGGGCGGAAGAGAGAAGCACGAGATAGGATCACGTTTCCGGGAACTGGCCTCCGGCCTGGGTTTCAAATTGGACATCGAGATGGAAGAGCACAAGCGTATTTACGGCAGGCAATGGCTTGAGTTTTTAGCGAACTGCCGGGCGGTTTTAGGGGTGGAGGCGGGGGTGTCGATTTTCGATATCGATAACGTGATCTACCCGCAATACCAAACGATGCTGGCAGAGAATCCAAAGATTACCTTTGAAGAGGTTTATAACAGGCTCCTGTTTCAACATGAAGGCAAGGGGGTTTACTATCGCACGGTCAGTCCTCGCGCCTTCGAGGCGGCTGCCGTACGCACCTGTCAGATCCTGTACGAAGGGAATTACTCCGGAATTTTGAAGCCGATGGTGCATTATATTCCCTTGAAGAAGGACTTCTCCAATTTTGATCAGGTCATCGCGATGTACCGCGATGAGTCGCTTCGCAGGGAGCTGACCAATAATGCCTATCGCGACCTGATCGCCTCCGGACAATACAGCTACCGGCAATTCATCAATACATTCGACGAGGAATTGATAAAATCTGGTCTGTCACAGAAGATAGATTACGAAATGACTAAAAGAATTGACGCGCAATTTCAAAGTTTTGAAAATCTTCAAATGAAAAAACTGTTGCAGGCGAAACATATCGAATTCGATGATATCTATCTCAAATATATTGCCTTGCAGACGCAATATATGGAGCAACAGACCGAACTTAATGATATCTACTCTAAATATTTAGCCTTGCAGACACAATACACGGAGCAACAGGCAAAAGGTGCTAAAAAATGATCGAATTAAACAGACCTCCTTTTTTCAGAAAAAGTCTAAAACGTCTCATTAAACTATACATAAACAGTGCTCGGTAACCTCTGCGTCAATCGGTTGTAAATAAAAATATTTACATTTTCCCCCCAAAACATTTGTTGAATTGTTGGCACTTCATTTCGCGAAAAAGTTAGGAGGGCTTTCTGTTTTGGTTATATAAACAAAACAGATGAACGCATGGATCCGTCTTTCTCTGAACAGACAGGCGAACAATGATGCAAAGGAAAAAGATTAATGGTATTTTAATTATTTATCATCATTATCTCTCACCTTATGCGTCCATGATCATGGAACTTGTGGCGTCATTCCAACGGCATTCCCATTTCAATGTATGGGCGGTGAATGTGGAGTTGGGGTTTCCCAAGGTGCTCCGTGATTACGAGTTTCAGGTCATTGTGCTGCACTATTCCCTTTTTGGATGGTTGCCCTTCTACCTGAGCAAGGAGTATCTGGAGTATCTCGCGGAGAGTGAAGGCAGTTACAAGATCGCCTTTTTTCAGGATGAGTACCGTTACTGGCCCGAGCGTTCCGACTTGTTGAATCGCTACAAGTTTGATTGCGTATACACCTGCATTGAACCGGCCTATTTCAAGGACACCTACCAGCGGTACACCAATGTACCCAAGCTGTTCACCTATATTCCAGGCTATGTCAGTGATGACATGGTCAAGTTGGCCCGGGAAGTCACCAAGTCCGACAGGGAGCGGACGATCGACATCGGTTACCGTGGAAGACAGTCGTACCATTACATGGGACGGGGCGGAAGAGAGAAGCACGAGATAGGATCACGTTTCCGGGAACTGGCCTCCGGCCTGGGTTTCAAATTGGACATCGAGATGGAAGAGCACAAGCGTATTTACGGCAGGCAATGGCTTGAGTTTTTAGCGAACTGCCGGGCGGTTTTAGGGGTGGAGGCGGGGGTGTCGATTTTCGATATCGATAACGTGATCTACCCGCAATACCAAACGATGCTGGCAGAGAATCCAAAGATTACCTTTGAAGAGGTTTATAACAGGCTCCTGTTTCAACATGAAGGCAAGGGGGTTTACTATCGCACGGTCAGTCCTCGCGCCTTCGAGGCGGCTGCCGTACGCACCTGTCAGATCCTGTACGAAGGGAATTACTCCGGAATTTTGAAGCCGATGGTGCATTATATTCCCTTGAAGAAGGACTTCTCCAATTTTGATCAGGTCATCGCGATGTACCGCGATGAGTCGCTTCGCAGGGAGCTGACCAATAATGCCTATCGCGACCTGATCGCCTCCGGACAATACAGCTACCGGCAATTCATCGAAATGTTCGACCAAGAACTGATAAAAATGGGGATATCCTTAAAAGTATCTCCTGCGTCAGTTTTGAAAATCAGCGCAAGGCTCTCAGAGCAAAGGGTATCTGTTAAAATACGGAAGCAGTTAAAACATTTCGCAGAGATGATCAAGGGGCTGAAAGTTAAAACCAGGAGCCAACTGGCGCGCTCCCTGTATTTGAAAAGACTCTACAGGAAAATCAAATCCATCAAAGGCCGTATGCGACAATATTAATTTATCATAAAGTGATAATTGTCTTCTTATTAACATAAGACAGGATTATCAGGTTGCAATTTAATCGTCTTTCAGAAAAATTATGGTTGCCCAATATATCTGGACAAAGAGTGGAATAAAGGAATACAACGTCCAACCGAAACATCGATAATAGGCGCCTTCACAGAAGGGAGGATAAAATGAACAAGGCACTGGTCATCGGCTCTGAAGGAAACATCGGTACGGTTCTCGTCAAGCATCTTCGAGAAAAAGGGTACGAGGTATTGGAAGTAGACATCAAGTCCGGATACCGTGATAATTATATGGTAGCGGATATAAACCACCCCATCGATTTACTGCCCGCCTTCGATTGGCAGCCAGACGTTGTTTTTCTCCTGTCTGCAATGGTGAGCCGTGTAACCTGTGAACAATCGGGCTGTCTGTCTATAATGACAAATTTGGGGGGGATCAACAATATTCTGCAATTAAGCAAGCGCGTGAATGCAAAAACCGTATTCTTCTCAACCTCCGAGGTTTACGGTCCGGAATGTGACCCCATGGACGAGACTATGCCCAATCCGTCACCGAACAACCGTTATGGTCTATCCAAGCTTCTCGGTGAGAAACTTGTTGAATACGAAGTAAAGAATTACGGTTTACGTGCTGTGACTATTCGCCCCTTTATGATGTACGATGAAGAAGAGAGCTTTGGGGATCATCGTTCTGCGATGATTCGATTTGCCGGCAATTTGGCGCTTGGCAAATCAATCGAAGTCCACATTGGAAGTGCGCGAAGTTGGTTTCATGCATCCGACGCGGTTCGATCTATTGAAGCGGCGGTTCATACTAAAGAATACGCCATCATCAATATTGGTCATCCCCATGTCATAACAATGGACGATCTTGCAGAAATGGTACGCCAAGAACTTAAGGCACCAAAGGAATTAATTAAATATGTTGATATCCCGTCGAGGATGACACTGGTCAAAAGACCCACCCTCGATCGGCAGCGAATATTGCTCGGCGTTGAACCAAAAGTCTCTCTTGAAGAGGGCGTAAAACGTGTATGCAGACGTGTGCCGGAAAGAATAGCATTTGGCGAAAAATGGCGATGATAATTTTACATTCTGTCCTGCCGGTTATTTGAATTTGGTGCGATGGTCCAACACATGGCAAGGCTCTATCTGACGTGGCTCTGAGGAGGAAATATCATTTAGAATTCTGAGAAACCAGAAGGAATAATCCCGTGTCATCTTCATTAAAAATTATCACGATCGTCGGTGCCCGGCCCCAGTTCATCAAAGCGGCCCCGATCAGCAAGGCCCTCCGCAAGGCAGGTCACGAAGAGTTTCTCGTCCACACCGGGCAGCACTACGACTACGCCATGTCGGAGGTGTTTTTCGAGGAACTACGGATGCCCCAGCCGGATTTAAACCTGGGCGTTGGTTCCGGTTCCCATGCTCAGCAAACGGCACAGATGCTTGTCCGGATCGAGAAAATCTTAGACGAGATGAAGCCCGATTGGGTTCTTGTGTACGGAGACACCAATTCAACTCTGGCCGGTGCCCTGGCTGCGTCGAAAATCAATTTGCCCATCGCCCATGTCGAGTCAGGCCTGCGCAGTTTTAACCGGACGATGCCCGAAGAAATCAATCGTGTGATTACGGATCACCTGTCGAGCCTTCTGTTCTGTCCCAGCGATACTGCCATGAAGAACCTGGCGCATGAGGGCATCAAAGACGGAGTCCATCTTGTTGGGGATGTCATGTACGAGATTCTTCTCCTCGTCCGTGAGTATGCCGCGAGGCAATCGAATGTTCTGGCAAACCTGAGAGTGCAGGAAAAGAATTACCTTCTTGCAACGGTCCATCGTGCGGAAAATACGGATGATTTCGGCCGTCTGAAGAAGATTATAACGACTTTCGACCGCATAAACGAAACCATCCTGTTCCCCGTGCATCCCAGGACGAAGAAGTCCTTAGAGGCTCTCGGCTACAAACCCGCGCCTCATGTACGTTTGATCGATCCGCTGGGATATGTAGATATGGTCACTCTCGAACAATCAGCCAGGATGATCTTGACGGACTCGGGGGGAATTCAGAAAGAGGCATACTGGTTAGGAGTCCCCTGTATCACTTTACGGGACGAGACGGAATGGGTCGAAACCGTTGAAACCGGTTGGAATTTACTGACGGGCGTGGAACCGGAAAAGGTAATTCAATCCGTCTTGTCATTCCGATCTCCAGAATTCAGGCCCTCCATTTATGGCGATGGTGAAGCATCCATTCGTTGCGTCAAGCTGCTGGAAAACAACAGGTCGAGCACGCCGAAAGCATAGAATCTATAATCGGCTTATTTCTATGCAGCAGGATTCTCAAAATCCACGAGAGAAATTGATTCACGAATATTCTGCCCGGTAACTTGACGTTTGAAGATCACAGGGCAGATCAAACACCTCTTTTACCCTTTCGGTCGGCTTACCTTAAATTATAGATGTCTGATTTATCGTTTCGACACCTCGTCAATAATTCCCTTATATACGGCTTGGGCCAGGTTCTAAGTCGCTTCATCAGTTTCCTTTTACTCCCCCTCTTCACCGCATACCTGTCACCCAATGATTACGGAATAATCGCGATTCTCGCTGTCATGAATCTAGTCGTTACCTCCGTCTTCTCGCTCGGTTTCGGGTCAGCGACGGGGCTTTGCTACTTCGCCGGCGATGGTCCGCGCAGAAAGGCCGACACGATCTGGACCTCTGTCTTCATCCTGATGCTGAGTGTTCTCGTCATGAGTGCAAGCGCCTATATCTTTCCTCGTCAGATCAGCGAGATTCTCTTCCACACACCGGATCACAACCGCCTGGTGACACTATCCATGTTATCGGCGGGAACGATCATTCTAAACGCGCAATTCATGCTTTATCTGATGTTCGAAAAGCGGGCGGTCCTATACGTGGTCATCACGACTACGGTGACTTTACTCTCGCTGGCGTTGAGTGTACTTACCGTCGTATTTCTCGGGAGGGGTGTCGCGGGCGTGATCGAGAGTCTCCTGATTTCGCATGTCGCCGGATTGATTATGCTCATTATCCCCACCATTCGCGGTCTCCCGATACGTCTGAATGGTGACATTGCACTGGAGCTTCTCAGATTTGGAATTCCTCTGATCCCATCGGCTCTCTTCCTCTTCATCCTCCAGCCGGCCAACCAGTATATCCTCGAACGATTCCGTGGACTTGATGAGGTAGGCGTTTATGTCATCGGGTTTAGTTTTGGTGCGGTAATGAATTTTCTCGTCTCGGCTTTCTCGAGCGCATGGTATCCCCACTTCATGGCCTTTATGAATCATCCGGAGGAAGCAAGGTATACCTTCGGCAGGGTCATCACCGGTTATATTTTGGGTTTTGGCGTCACAAGTCTCCTGTTTTACGCTTTGGCCAAACCGGTGGTACTGATCATGACACAATTACCCTTCCACGACGCCTACAAGGTTGTCGGCATGACATCAACGGCCTATTTTCTCAGCGGCCTGTTCATGCTGCTGCTGCCCGCCGTTTATTTCGCCAAGGAAGTGAAATACATCAGTGTCATACAAGGTGTTTCTGCCTTGGTAGCTGTGCTGCTCAACCTAGCTCTGATCCCATGGCTGGGCTTAATCGGTGCGGCGCTGGCCCTCGTGCTTGGGCATGTTGCGTTGGTCGTTTTCCAGTATGCCTGGAATCGTTACAGGCAAGGTGTATATCTTCAGATTTATTACGATTGGAAACGGATCGCCCGATTCGGCACATTTTATGTGCTGATCGCCGCGTTAACGTTGTGGCCGCGTCACTGCAACATTTTATATGAGATAATGTTATCCGTTTGCATGTCTGCCATGTTGATCTTTGTGCTTTATATACTCCTGACGGAGGACGAAAAGCGATTTCTGACTTCAATCATCACGCAGATGAAACCATGAATATTTATTCATCTATTCAATATCGCCCTATGGACAAACAAAATTACAATTCAAAAATACTTTTTCGGTCATGATAGGACGATTCCTTTTCTTGATTCGTCCCAAGTCAACGGATTTGAAAATATGAGGAGATCGTTGTTGGAGGTCTGCCGCATGACAGGGCACACACTCCGTGGAGCGAGGAAAATCTGCAGCCACCAATGAATCGTTCAACCTTAAAGTGTTGGATGGCCTGACCGACAGACGCCGAAAACAATGAACAATAAAAAGGCCATTAACGGTATATTATTAATCTACAACCATCCATTGAGGCATGATGCACCCACAATCCTTGAGCATGTGGATGCCTTTCCCCGATATTCCCGATTCAAGGTCTGGACAATCAACACAGAAGGAGGGTTCCGCCGTGGGTTGCAGGATCTTCGCTTCCGGATTGTCCTGCTTCACTACTCCCTGTTTGGGTACTGGCCTTACCTCCAGCTAAATAAAAGATTCCTGCACTATCTTGCCAATGACAAGATGAGTTACAAAATCGCTTTTTTCCAGGACGAATACCGTTTCTGTCAGCCCCGCTTCGATTTCATCAATTACTTCGGAATTGACTGCATCTACACGCTGATAGAACCGGCTTATTTCAAAGATGTTTATCAAAAATACTCTCGTGCGAAATCTCTTATTTATACGATTCCAGGTTATGTCAGTGTTGATCTCATCGATCGTGCGAATCGACTGTACAAACCGGACGAAGACAGGCGGATCGATATCGGATATCGTAGCCGCCGTCTCGAGTACTATGCCGGAAAGGGTGGCCAGGAAAAAACAGAAATTGCCCTTCTCTTCAGCGAGTGGAGTCGTAATCTGGACCTGAGGCTCGATATTGAGACAGAAGAAAGTCAAAGAATTTATGGCGAAAACTGGTATAAATTTATCGCCGAATGTCGAGGAGTCTTAGGCGTCGAGGCTGGTGTTTCGATTTTCGATACCGAAGACCGGGTGCGAAAAGAATATGAGCGCATGCTGGCCGATAATCCTGCCTTGTGTTTCGAGGAAATATCAAACAGGCTATTATGTCAGTGGGAAGGGAACGTCTATTACAGAACCATTAGCCCCCGCCATTTCGAGGCGGCAGCCTTCAGGGTTTGTCAAATTCTCTTTGAGGGAAAGTATTCCGGAATCCTCCGTCCCATGGTGCATTATATCCCGTTGAAGAAGGACTTTTCCAATTTCGCTGAGGTCATTCGTCTCTTCGAAGACAAGAATGTGAGACAACAGCTAACAGAAAACGCCTATCGGGATTTGGTCGCTTCAGGCAGATACAGCTACCAGAATTTTATAACTGGTTTCGATCAGCATCTCATCGATAAAGGGTTCAACCCGGAGATCAACAAGCGGCATATGGAGGAGATTTCGAAGACGCTCGCCAAAGGCATGCTTTATTCAAAGCTCCGTACATTCATGAAGGCGATTCGGTATTACCCCTTCCCGGGAAAAGCTATATTGACAAATCCGCTGAAGCCGCTTGTAGAAAAATATCGTTATTATCGTCGTGGCAAACTTGAGAACAACCGCCGGACATATCGCAGCGGAGGAGACCTTTAATCATGTGTGGAATTGCAGGAATCATCAATTTAAATCGGGCGCCCGTCGCAGATCTCGATCACAAGTTGGGCATCATGAACAAATTACAGAAGCACCGGGGACCGGATGGCGAAGGGATCTGGTGTCATCCCTCCGGAAGGGTCGGTCTTGCCCACGTGCGTTTAAGCATTATCGACCTATCCCCGGCGGGCAGCCAGCCCATGACGGATAGCGCCGGTAATTGGATCGTCTATAACGGCGAGATTTACAATTACATCGAATTGCGCAAGGAACTGGGCGAGGAGAACTTTATCACCAACTCCGATACGGAAGTGATCCTTCATGCCTACCGCAAATGGGGGGACCGCTGCCTCGATCACCTGAGGGGGATGTTCGCCTTTGCCATATGGGACGAAAAAAATCAGCGACTCTTCTGCGCCCGCGATCATTTCGGGATCAAACCGTTTTATTGGACGGTTCGGGACAAAACCTTCTACTTCGCCTCGGAGATCAAAGCCCTCCTGCCTTTTGTCGATAGGATCGAGACCTGTGTCGAAGCCCTCAGGGACTACCTCGTATTCCAGCTATGTCTGAACGAAAAGACCCTTTTCAAGGATGTCCAGGAACTCCAACCCGGCCATAAACTTGTCATTCAAAATGGCTCCGTGAGGACGGAGCGCTACTGGGAGATTTATTACAATCTCGATTTCGATCACACTCCGAAATACTTCCAGGTTAAACTTCGGGAGTTGATCGACGATTCTGTGCGTGTCCACCTTCGGAGCGACGTTCCGGTCGGGGCTTATCTCAGCGGTGGTTCTGACTCGAGTATGGTGGCGGGAGCTGCGGCCAGATTCTACGACACTCAGGACTTCGCGGCTTTCCATGGAAAATTCGCCATGGGTCAGCTTTACGATGAAAGCAACTACGCCAAAGAAGTCGCCGGCATGTACGGCATGACGCTCCACCAGATCGACATCACAAGTCAGGACTTTGTCGACTCCATCCGGAAGGTCATCTACTACCTGGACTATCCCGTGGCTGGACCCGGATCTTTCCCCCAGTACCATGTGTCGAAACTGGCCTCCAGGCACCGGAAAGTTGCACTCGGAGGCCAGGGCGGAGATGAAATTTTCGGAGGCTATGTCCGTTACCTGGTTGCTTATTTCGAGCAATGCATCAGAGGCGCGATCGACGGGACACTCGACAGCGGGAACTTTATCGTAACCTACGATTCCATTATTCCAAACCTCATTGCACTGCAGAATTATAAACCCATGCTCAGAGACTTCTGGCGCGAAGGACTTTTCGAAGACCTCGACCACCGTTACTACCATCTTATTAATCGTGCCCAGGACATGAAGAAAGAGATCCTCTGGAATGAACTCGGGGATTATCACCCGTTCGAAACCTTCTGCAGCATTTTCAATAGCCAAAATGTCGGAAAGGAATCCTATTTCGATAAAATGACGCACTTCGACTTCAAAACCTTGCTTCCCGCCCTTCTGCAGGTGGAGGATCGCATGAGCATGGCCCACGGCCTCGAGTCGCGGGTTCCCATTCTGGACCGGCCTATCGTGGAGTTTGCCGCAACGATGCCCTCAAACATTAAATTCAAGGATGGGACGCTAAAAAAAATCCTGATTGATGCTACGCGTGACCTCTTACCTGAGGTCATAGTGAAAAGAAAGAACAAGATGGGCTTTCCTGTCCCTCTCGGCGAGTGGATACAGGGCGAGCTCCGGGATTTTTTTCTGGATATCTTCCACTCGCAAGCTGCCAAAGATCGTCCTTATTTCAACACCGAGGCTATCATCCAGGGTCTTTCGTCGGAATCAAAATTCGGACGCAAAATCTGGGGGCTTTTGTCCCTGGAACTCTGGCATGAAGCATACCATGACCGGGAACATGAATTTAAAAAAACATTACAGGAGGATATGTAAAAATGAGGATACTGATTACAGGAGGGGCCGGGTTTATCGGTTCTCACTTGGCCGATGCCCTTCTCGCCGAGGGGCAGACCGTGTTCGTCATCGACAACTACTCGACAGGTCGGCGGGACAACCTGAAGCCTCAGGAGCGTCTGACCGTTCTGGAAGGTACGATCGCCAATACGGCTCTCGTCGACAAAATTTTCAACGATTTTAAGCCGGAAATTGTCGTCCACGCGGCGGCGTCATACAAAGACCCTGATGCCTGGATGGAAGATACCATGACGAATATCGCCGGGACGGTCAACATCGTAAAGGCATCGAAGCGGTTAAATGTCAATCGTCTCATTTATTTCCAGACGTCCCTCTGCTATGGACTGCACCCTCTGGAGCAGCCCATCACGTTGAAACACCCCTTCTATTCCGGTGGATATGCCGGGGGAAGCAGCTATGCCATCAGCAAGACCGGCGGTGAACAGTACATTGAACTGGGCGGATTCGATTTTCTCTCCTTTCGCCTGGCCAATGCATACGGTCCGAGGAACCTCAGTGGTCCCCTGCCCACCTTCTACCAGCGATTGACTACCGGCAAGCCCTGCTTCGTCATGGACACCCGCCGAGACTTCATTTACATAGATGATCTTATCGAGGTGGTTGTGAAATCCGTTCACGGCAAGGGGAAGAGGGGTTATTACCACATCTCGAGTGGGAGTGATTTCTCCATCAAGGAGCTTTTCGATGCTACCGTGAAGGCCCTGGGAATCAAGCTGGGAAAAGACGTCGAGGTCCGCGAGAGGGGGGCCGATGATGTCTACACGATCTTGCTTGACCCATCCAAGACGAACCAGGATTTCCAGTGGAAGACCAAGACCCCCCTTGAGACTGGAGTGCAGGCTGCTATTGACTGGTACAAGGTCTACGGAATCACCCAGACTTACACCCACCTCAAACAGGAAGGAAAGAAATAATGCAGAATTACTGCGAGATATTCAACGCATCCCGCATCGTCGTCGTGGGTGGTGCCGGGTTCGTTGGCAGCAATCTGGTGAAAACCTTGCTTTCGCGATCCAGGCCAGCAAAGATCACCGTGATCGACAACCTCCTGTCGGCGGAACGGTTCAATATCCCTGAAGACCCCCGAGTGTGCTTCATCGAGGGCTCGATCACGAACGAGACAATCCTGGAAGAACTTTCCGACGACGTCGATCATCTCTTCCACCTGGCCACATACCACGGCAATCAGAGTTCCATCGCCAACCCGTTGGAGGATCACGAGAACAACACGCTCACCACTCTGAAGCTTTTCAACCGTTTGCGGGACTTTAAAAAGATCCGGAAGGTCGTCTACTCATCGGCAGGCTGCACCGTGGCGGAAAAGACCTTCGACACGCCAAGGCCTACAACGGAGGAGGACCCCGTTTCCCTCTACCTCGACAGCCCTTACCAGATTTCAAAGATTATCGGTGAGATGTACGCAAACTATTTTTTCATGCAATATGGTCTCCCGGTGGTGAAAGCTCGTTTTCAGAACGTCTATGGGCCGGGCGAGGTCCTTGGCGCGGGGCGGTGGAGGGGCACACCGGCCACCGTTTGGCGCAACGTTGCGCCCACCTTTATCTACCGATCACTAAAGAGGATGCCTCTTCTGGTCGAGAACGAAGGCAAGGCCACCCGGGATTTCATCTACGTCGACGATATTGTAAACGGTCTTCTCAAATGCGCAACAAGCGGGAAAGCCGGCGACGTATATAACCTGGCAGGGGGCGCCGAAACGTCCATTTTGGATCTGGCCCGTACGATCAATGAAATGACCGGTAGCACCGTGCCCGTAGAGATCGGACCTATGCGGAATTGGGATCACTCCGGCAGGCGTTTTGGCTGTACCAGTAAGTCGAAAGATATTCTTGGTTTTGAAGCCACAGTGGACCTGCGCGCGGGTCTCAGAAATACCATTGCATGGACAAAAGAAAATCTTGAGAGGATCGATGCCTGTATCGCCAGACACGATCGTTACATGAAGGTACAGAAACAGTAGCAGGTAGAC
>Ga0255344_1002498_pt1 | contig 22074 bp, 22 predicted proteins | sample wastewater_treat_5_FD_192414 | JGI IMG/M metagenome (GOLD analysis project Ga0255344, IMG submission 192414) | Wastewater microbial communities from Lulu Island WWTP, Vancouver, Canada - plant18 | ecosystem: Engineered > WWTP > Wastewater > Unclassified | place: Canada: Vancouver, British... | reverse complement strand
CTGACGCTCAGAAATGAAATTCTGGTCATGCATTTTCCAAAAATGCGTCCGGTCAAGCACTGTCGCCAAAAGCGTTTCCGATCTCTCGATGGCTTTGCAAAAACAATCGAGAAACCATGCTAACCATTCGGTGATGTCGCCGTTTCCCTTCTGACAACGCTCCATAACATCATAATAGCTCTTGCGCTCCGCCATGATCTGGGAAGAAAGGCTGTAATAGCGAATCCGTTGGCCGTCGTCCTGAGCCAGCGCCATATCGGTCAGGGCCCGGGCGATTCGCCCGTTGCCGTCGGCAAAAGGGTGAATGGTGACAAAGCGAAAGTGCGTTATCGCCGCCCTCAACAGACCTTCGAGGGCGTCTCTGCTGTCAACAAACCACTTGAGAAAATCTTTCATTTCAGAGGCTACGCGGTTGAAAGGGGGAGCTTCAAAGTGAACCGTTTCACGGCCCACCGGCCCGGAAACGACCTGCATGGGCTTTTCCCCGCGCCACTTTCCCACGGCAATTTTGTGCATTCCCGAATAACCGGTCGGAAAAAGCGCCGCGTGCCAGCTCCAGAGCCGTTTCACCCCAAGGGGTTGATCGTGATTTTTTGTCGCATCCAGCAGAACTTCAACCAGGCCGTCCACATGACGATCACGGGAAAGACCGGCCGACGGAAGGCCGAGCTTTCCGGCGACCGATGATCGAACAGTCTTCAGGCTGAGATTTTCTCCTTCGATGGCGGCAGTTTTCAAAGTCTCTTCCGTGATGATTTCCATCTGAGCGTTGTTTTCAAGGGACAATCCAATGCTGGTCAATCTTCCCAAAAGCCTGCCCTGAAGAAAACGGCACCTGCCGATTGCTGCAAGAAGGTTTTCATCTTGCCAGCGAAAATTTGTCCAATTCGGTCGCTGCCACAAATATTGCATCATAAACACCCTATAATCGCATCATTATATGAAGCGATTATAGCGGTTATTCGCTTCATGTCAAGAGAATCATCCATCCCGGTAAAAACGTCCTCCCGCAATGATCAAATTATGCGGCGCCACCCGATTTACGCTATGATGCCGGTTCAACCTTCACAATTATCCAGGCATTGCCGATTTTGCGGACGGTGACGCGAGCTTTACTCTCCCTTTTCTTGCTTTCAAATATCTTTTTATGCAGGCTTTGGTCAGTAGCGTTAATGGCTTTATCCTTTCCATGAATTTGGGCTTTTCTATCGTCGGCGGATTGCGCGGTGAGAATTCCTCCGCCACCCGGGCTGTAATTTACGTGAGCACTATGCCACGTTTCTTCTACCGGCGGTGGTGCCGGCGTGCCGGGCTTCGGTGCTTCTTCCTTCGGCGGTAATACTACGATGCTTGTTGGATCGGTTACATCATCCTGCTTTGCCGCAAGGGATTCCAGCTCGTCCTTCATGGATTGTGTCATTTTGCCCAAGCTTACCCAGCCAAATGGTCGCAGATGGTTCTTCTGGTATCCGGTCGAGACGTCAAAAGCCAGCCAGAAGGAAGTGCTGCGAACAGATCCTCCCGGACTATCGCGAGGTGAGCCGCTCCGTGCTTTGAGCCTCCGACACATCGTCAGCGTTTCCGGTAATGCCATTTAAACCGCCGCCCATTGCATGGTAAAAAGCGGCAGTGTTGACCAACCGTTTGGCTTGGCCTTCTGCTAGGTCGCGTTCAATCTGCAGCCGCTTCTGTTGTGCGATAAGCAGGTCGTAATAGCTAGCAGCTCCAAGCCGATACCGACGCTGTGTCGACGCTAAATACTTCTCTGAAGCGGAATCAGCGGCAGAAAGAGCCTCCAGCCTTTTTGAATCATTCTCCAATGCACGCAATACATCAGCGACGCTGCGAAGGGCTTCCAGGACAACGGACTGGTAGTTTGCCGTAGCCGCATCGAAGGCGGCGAGAGCGGCCCTTTTTTCAGCAGGCAAACCTAGATTGAATAAGGGCTGTGTCAGCTGCCCTACCAAACTCCAAACAGCAGAAGAACCACCGAACAACGCACCGGCCGTCAGTGCCTGCAATCCAAGATAGGCGCTAAGATTAAGTTGGGGATATAATTTCGATATTGCAACCCCGTATTCTGCATTAGCGGCATGTAGCAACGCTTCAGCGCCAAGAATATCCGGTCTCGTACGTACCAGTTCAGAGGGGATTAATAACGGCAACTCAGGTGGTATAGTGAAATCCTCTAAGGTAAACGACGGCAATAAGCTATCTCCTGGAGCTTTACCAACAAGAACGGCCAAGAAATGTTCGTTTTGTTGAAGTTGATAACGTAACGGCGGTAGTGTGGCCCGCGTTTGCTCCAGCTGTGTTTGCAAGGCTAACGCATCGTCCGGTTCTCCATGACCAAGGCGGACGCGCTCCCAGGTTAGTTCGAGTTGGTTTTCCTGCGACTTCAAGATGTTTTCTATAATTTCAGTCTGCCTTTTCAGACTTGCTTGAGTGATGGCCGTTGTGACGATATTTGCCACCAATGTTAAACGAGCGCCTTCCAATTGAAACTGCTGATAATCGCTCCGGGCAGCCAGAGCTTCCAACGCCCTACGATTGCCACCGGCCAAATCAAATGTATATCGAACACCTACGCCAGCATAGTAGAGACTGAATTCGCGTGCTTCTCCGGTTTGTCCTAATGTTCCAGGATTGAAGCGTTGACGTTGGGCACCCAAGTTACCATCTAATTGCGGATAAAGCGTTGAACCAGCCCTCGCCGCATAAAGTTCCTGAGCCTGACGCAAAGTAGCCCCTGCCGCCAACAGGGTTGGATTTCTTTCCAGGGCTTCGCTGATGAGCATGTCTAGTGTGTCTGTACTCATCGCTCGCCACCAATGTTTTGTTAGGCGTTCTCCCTTGATAATGTTTTGTGGATCACCCAACATGGTGGGGGAGGAATTCAAATTTGTAGCTAGCGGGGTGGGAGTATAACCACTAACACTGGGAGGTGCCGGGCGCCGGAAGTCAGGCCCAACAGCACATCCTGCCAACGCCAGGAGACACATGCCTATTGAAGCATAATAAACAACTATATTATTATTTCCCATAAAAATGCTCCCTGAAGGTTTTTCTAAAACGCTGGTGACAAGCGAAATAACTTTTTTGGAGTGTTGCGAGCTGCGCTAGCACCCCATTACCGTCTTTTTTTTGGCGATTCATTCTAATTCCTTTGCGGTTTGATGTGTATGCCTGTCAAAATCTTTGAACTTGCTCACATTGGACCCTGCAAAGCGTAAAATGAGCATCTTTTCAGCTATCGGCGGCTGTGAATGATTTGTAATCCATGGCGCAGTTTCCGCCACCTGTTCCCAGTCCTCTCTGAAAATCGCATCAGCCACTATCTGCATGATCTTGCTCATTTTCTGCATAATACTTCTCAAAAAGAGCGGCTTGACTGCGCTATCGCTCTCGTCGGATCAAGTCACAGAAGAGATTGCGATTAAAATAGTGTTGCGCAAAACCAATGTAACTCGTTTAAACTAGACGTCTTTTGTCATTTTAAATGACTTTCCGGATTAACCTTACTCGAAATCACGTCCTTCGCCTTCTTCTTCATAAGTTACCCCGTCACGGATGTGATAAATGCGTTTGAAGGTGGGAATGATTTTTTCATCGTGGGTGACGACAATAATGGCGGTTTCGAATTTTTTGGCCATATCGTTCAATATACGGATTACAGCAAGGGCGCGATCACTATCAAGAGGAGCGGTCGGTTCATCGGCTAGTATTACCGGGGGATGATTCACCAAGCCACGTGCAATAGCCACTCGTTGCTGCTCCCCACCAGAGAGTTGAGATGGCATGGCCTTGGCGCGATGTTCCACATCAAGCGCTTTAAACAATTCTATTGCCCGCTTACGCGCCTCGGTGTTTGGCATTCCCGCCAGCATCGGCAGAAGGGCGACATTATCAGTGACGTCGAGGAAAGGAATCAAATAAGGTGCTTGGAATACAAAGCCTATCCGATCCCGTCGCAAGGCACGAAGATCTTTGACCTTCCAGCCGTCGTCATAAATGATGTCATCGCCGAGTATCATCTTTCCGGCGGTCGGCTCGATCACTGCCCCCAAACATTTAAGGAGCGTACTTTTGCCAGAACCCGAAGGACCGATCAGTCCGACGACCTCACCAGGTGCAACACGCATGTCTACCGTCTTCAGGGCATCAACAGCGGTATCGCCGCTTCCATAGCGTTTTTTTAACCCCTGAATCAAAATACCTTTAGCAGTCATGTCAACCCCCTATGGCCTCGGCCGGATCGACCCTGAGCGCGGCGCGAATGGCGATAATGCTGGACAATCCGCAGATAATAACCACGGCGATGAAACCCATAACGGAATCGAGGGGTTGTAGTAGCACGTATTTGGGAAAGAGTGGCGCCATCAACAACGTTGCCGAGATTTTGCCCACCACAAAGCCGATCAAACCTAAAGCGATAGACTGTTGCATAATCAAACCGACAATTGTACGATTCTTGGTACCTATCAGTTTCAAGACAGCAATTTCACGAATTTTCCCGAGGGTCAGGGTGTAGATGATGAAAGCCACAATGGCGGAGCTGACAATTGCAAGGATCACCAGGAACATGAAGATCTGTCTGGCGGAGGTAGCGATCAGCTTACCTATCAGAATCTCCTCCATCTGACTGCGGGTATAGACGGTCAAGCGCTTCCAGCGGCTGATCAACTCAGCGATTTCTTCCGGGGCATGACCTGGCTCAACCCGCACCAAAACCGCATTGACGTAGAGGTTGGTGCTTTGCGAGGCAATAATCGCATCGAGCAGATCTGGCACTCCGGGCCGGTTGAAAGCGGGGTTCTCGGCCGTGCGTCGACGCTGCTCTCGAATGGCGTCATTATCTTTTAGAAACTGTGCTTCCTGGGCATCTTTAAGAGGAATGAACACCATAGGATCGCCATTGGAAGAGACCATCCTTCTGGTCAGGCCGACTACGGTGTAGTGATTGCGGCGGATCTGGATACGGTCGCCAAGTTTAAATCCGGAAGCTATGTCAGCGACGGCCTCGTAATGGCTTCGGGTAATCTGACGTCCCGCGACGAGATAGGGCGGCCACCCGGGTGTCCCAGGTTCTCCAGGAGTGACGCCGGTAACCATGGCACGAACGTCACCATCTTGTTTGCCCACCTGCATGGTGAGATACGTGATGTTCGCCGCCCGCTCTACCCCCGGCAGACCGCGAATCCCTCGCCAGATATCTTCGTAGATACTTGATGACTCAGCGTAGGGACCAAGAGTGTCCTTCTGTACCACCCAGAGATCAGCACCGCTATTGTCGAGCAACACTTTGGCATCATCCACCATGCCACGATAAATGCCTGCCATGGACAGTGTGATGCCGATGAGCAGTCCAAGACCCATACCGGTAAAGACGAACTTACCCCAGGAGTGCATGATGTCGCGTCCTGCCAAGCTGATCATTGCGTCACTCCCTGAATATGGTCAACTACGCGAATCCGGCTATGCTCATTCAGGGCGTTTTCGCTGTAGGCCACTACTTGGTCACCAATCTTGAGCCCTTCTCGTATTTGAACACGACCCTCCAAATCGGCAATCCCCAGTGAAACTACTGTAAAGCGAAGATCCCCATTGATTACCTGCCACACACCCAATTTGCTCTTCATATGATGGATAGCTGCATTTGGAATCACCGGTTCTGCCGCAAGAGTCGGTAAGGTAATCGTGATTTCGGCCAGCTCACCGATAGGTGGCAGCGGATCAGGAATTTGATCGAAGACAACCTTGGCTATTGTTTCCTCCGTTACCGCGTCTGCCAGGGGTTCGACTCTCAGTACACGTCCAGCCTGCAGCTCACCCGCCTGCGAACGTAGTGTGATCTGGGCTGATAAGCCTGCGGTGAGACCTCGCGTACGAATTTGATCGAAGCGTACATTGACCCACAGTGTGCTCGGGTCGATCAGCTCTACGACAGCCTGACCTGCAACCACGGTGGTTCTAGGGTCGGCATCACGCGAAACCACCAAGCCATCGACTGGTGCTATCAGTGACAAATTACTGCGCTGCGCCTCTAACGCCTCTCTTTCGGCACGTACACGAGATAGCTCCTCCCGTGCCGCAGTCAGCCCAGCTTCCGTAACCAACAGCTCTTGTTGTTTAGTGGCAACTACTTCCTCACTGGTGGAGCGCGCTTTAAGTAGCTGCTCGTAACGTAAAGCCTGTATCTGCGCATAATCCTTACGCGCCTGCGCTTCGCTTAATTGAGCGTTTGCCCGTCTCAGCGTCGCATCCTGAGACCTGATACGTTCATCAAGATCCACCGGGTCCATTTCGCCAAGCACTTGCCCTGCCTTGACGCGCTCACCTACGTGTACGTTCAAACGTTTGACCCGCCCCGCAAACGTTGGACCAATTTTGTAGGTGTAACGAGCCTCAATGGTCCCTATGCCAAATAGTTTCGGTGAGATGCACTTGTTCTCGACTGTGGCCAATACAACTGATACCGGGGCAAGCGGCCCCGACCGCAAGGCCACATAGACAAAAAGCCCAAGCAGGGGAACAAGTACAGCTATCACGGCCAATGTACGTTTTTGGAAAGGCAATCTTTTCATGATATACTCCTGATGCCACGTTGATAGATAGCAAAAACTTTCGGTGCATTACGGCGCATATGACTAACATCCCCAGCTATCAACGATTGCATAACCAATCCTTGAATTGTGCCGATGAATAGCGTGGCCGCAGCCTCGTTATCGAGCTTTCCATCAATCTCACCGCAGGCCTTTCCCTGTTCAAACAATATATTGAGGCGCTCCGCATAACGGCTGATAAGCGTTTGCGCCACCCGCTTGGGCACGGTTTCTCCAGATCGTTGCAATTCGCCAAACAACATACGGGGAATACCGGGATGCTCGGTTATAAAATCCACATGCACCATAAACATGCTTTCAAGTGCGGCAAAAGCGGATAACTTAGAGTGTATCGCCTTTTCAATGCGAGACAACAAATGCTCGGCCACCCACTCCATAACAGCCTGTAAAATCGCATCTTTATTGGGAAAATGGCGGAAAAGTGCGCCCTGAGTCAATCCCATGCGTTTGGCGATAGCTGCCGTGGTAATTTCACTTGGATTTTGTTCTCCGGCCAGCTCGATCACCGTCTCAATAGTTACCAACCGCCGTTTTTTGGCGGGAAGATGCTTACTTGATACAATCATAAAGACCCTCCGATCAACAAAGTGAGTAATTGATTATTATCTTTATTCATCGAAGGATCTTTGTCAATAGTTTTTTCGAAAAATATCTCTTGGCTTTAGAATATAATAACCAATTCGGTTCAGGATGGGGAAACTGGGCCGACACCCAAAAACCACTGATGGTTGGCTGTCTCGATGTATTGCGAGACAATCCACGCGGATCCGGTAGGTATCCAGAGGAAAAGTTTTGCTTGCGTCGTAGGAACTGGAATTGGAAACCGTTCGTACAGTCCTTGAAAATATGATCCGCCTGATCAAAACGGAGATCAGGTCCGGGTACAGCTTCGCATTGCCGAGTCAGTCATATCTTTTGAGTTCGAACATCTTTTTATGTTGTGTGGAGACGATGTGATAAAAGCGGTCCTGCGGGACGTAGATGAAAGGCACGTCCTCCGTGCGGCGGTAGAGAAAGTGCGACAGGACCAGGCGGTTGACGGCCTGATGTCCGACGATCATGATGTTTCGCGCCCGTCGGTTGAGAAAAAATGATTTCTTTATCCCTTCTTCGACTCTGGTCTTCATGGATTCGTAGCTTTCCCCGCCGGGATAGACGTAGCTGTATTTGCGGGCCTCACGTTCACTAAATACATGGGGCATCTTTTTTTCAATTTCGGCATAGGTCATGCCCTCGCAGATGCCTGCGCTGATTTCATCAAATTCTTTCAAGGGTATAACACGGCAGTCCTCCTGCATGCGGGCGATCGCCTCCGCCGTGAGTCTTGTCCTGGCTTTGCTGCTGGTGAAGATATAGGAGATTTTTTTCCGGCTGAAGAACCTGCCCAGCGCGCGGGCCTGCTGTTTTCCTTTTGCCGTAAGGCCGGGATCGCCGCCGATGCGGCCTTCAATATTGTATGTGGTCTGGGCGTGCCGGATCAGGAAAAGGTTTTTCACCTCATCGGTCACCAGATAGTCGCGTAACTGCGCGTAAAGGGGCATGGCGTCGGTATGCTTCTCGCCCACGATTCTGTTTTGTAATGAGTCCAGGCAAATGTAGTTACGCTCGGTCTTAAGCGGCTGATACGCCATCTGGTAGTAATCTATCCGCTTTTTAAATTCAGCGGCGGCGCGGCCCGCCTTCAGCCGGCCGAATTCCGGTAGTCTTGTTTTCTCCTCAATGCTCAGTGCCAGAATTTCCTCATCGTCATTGACGCACTCGATAAAAAGCACCGGGTGGTCATCGAGAAACGCTTCTATGCCGGTGCGGCGGCTCCGGCTGACATTTGCCGCATCCAGTATGGCCACCTGTCCGCTGCCCGCCAGATAGTTTCTGGCCCTTTCCATGTTCATACGGGCGAAATTGTCACGCTCCGCCATGGCGCTCTCATTATGGGGGGAGTAGTATTCCGCACACGAGGTCTGTTCAGCCGGCCGGTAGGCACGCCTCAGGTTGCCGTTGTTGAAAATGCGCGTGGGGATGTTGTCGCGCCGGAGGGCCTCCTTCAGGCGCAGCCCCAATGTCGATTTTCCCCGCGCCGGCAACCCCACGAGGGCGATGTAGAGTTTTTCGTCACTCATGCTGATTTTTTTAGCACCTTCCCTGAAGAAGCGCAACAAAAGGTAACCTGCCCTGCACCGTTGCAAGCGGCCGGGACTTGGCGTATCCGGGCCAAACCATTGCAAGAAAAGATATATGGATTGACAAGGGCCGGGCTTTTGTTTAATCTTTTCCGGCTGAATAAAAGGAGGTAATTATGGCGGTAAGAGTGGCAATTAACGGCTTTGGAAGAATCGGCAGGCTTGTTTTCCGGGCCGGATACAAAAATAAAGATGTGCAATTTGTGGCGGTCAATGACCTGGCCGACCCGAAAACAATGGCTCATCTGCTCAAGTATGACTCGGTGCATGGCATTTTGTCGGACGAAATCACCTGTGATTCCAGTAACATCACGGTGAATGGGGAGCCTGTCAAGGTGTTTTCCCGCCGCGACCCGGAAACTCTTCCCTGGCGTGACCTGGAAATTGATGTCGTCCTGGAGAGCACAGGTGTTTTTACGGACCGCGACGATGCGGAAAAGCATCTCAAGGCGGGCGCCCGAAAAGTCGTCATCTCCGCACCCGCCAAAAGGCCGGATGTCACTTTCGTTTTTGGAGTAAATGCTCAGGATTATGACCGCTCCAGACATCATATCATTTCCATGGGTTCCTGCACGACCAACTGCCTGGCGCCGATTGTGAAAATTCTTCACGAGGAATTCGGCATCGAGCACGGCCTGATGACAACCATCCATTCATATACCAACGACCAGGTGGTCATCGATGAGCCGCACAAGGACCTGCGCCGCGCCCGCGCCTGCGCCCTGTCGATGATTCCCACGACCACCGGTGCGGCCAGAGCCATCGCCGAGGTAATCCCCGAGATGAAAGGCAGGCTCGACGGGCTGGCTATCCGCGTGCCCACGCCCAATGTTTCGCTGGTGGACTTTGTGGCCACGCTCGCGCGCGAAACCAACCGGCAGCAGGTAAATGACAAGCTGAAAGAATATTCTCAAACAGTGATGAAGGGTATTTTGCTTTGCTCTGAAGAAGAGCTTGTTTCAAAGGATTTCAACGGCAATCCCCATTCCTCGATTGTGGATCTTCCCAATACGACGGTAATCGGGGGTAAAATGGTGAAAATACTTTCATGGTACGACAATGAGTGGGGCTTTTCCAACCGTATGCTGGAGCTTTTGTCGTTTATCATGAAATAAAATACAACCGAGAGGTAAGACGATGAAGTATCTGGATCAGATCGATGTAAGCGGCAAAAAGGTATTCGTACGGGTGGACTTCAACGTGCCTATGGACAAGGCGGGCAACGTCACAGACGATACGCGCCTGAGGGCAAGCCTGCCCACCATCAATTATCTGAGGGAAAAAGGCGCAAAGGTCATCCTCGCCTCGCACCTGGGGCGTCCCAAGGGGAAAAGAGTCGATGAGTTTTCACTCAAACCCGCCGCTCCCGTGCTGGCGGGGCTTTTGAAAACGGATGTGCCTTTTATCGATGACTGCATCGGTGAAAAAGTGCGTCAGGCCACCGACAACATGAAGCCCGGGGATGTGATTCTGCTTGAAAATCTGCGCTTTCATGGCGGTGAGGATAAAAACGACGAGGATTTCGCCCGCGAGCTCGCTTCGCTTTGCGACATCTACATAAATGACGCGTTTGCCGTGGCGCACCGCGCCGCTGCCTCGAACACAGCCATCACCAGATACGCGCCTGTGAGCGCGGCCGGGTTTTTGCTGAAAAATGAAATTGAGTATTTCAACAAGGCGATGAAAAACCCCTCCCGGCCGCTGGTCGCGATCATCGGCGGCGCCAAGGTATCTGACAAAATCAAGCTTCTGGAAAACATCATCGACAACGTCGATTGTCTGCTTGTCGGCGGGGGCATGGCCTTCACTTTCCTGAAAGCCAACGGGTACAACGTCGGTAAATCAATTTGCGAAAACGACATGCTGGAGCTGGCCCGCCAGATCATGGCCAAAGCCAAGGCAAAAAATGTCCGTCTGCTTCTACCGGTGGACGTTATCATCTCGCAGGCAGCCTCGGCGGATGCGGAAAGAAACATCGTCGAAATCAAGGATATCCCCGAAGGTTGGATGGGGCTGGACATCGGGCCGGCAACCATAGACGCCTTTTCTGAAGTGGTAAATAAGGCCAAAACCATTGTCTGGAACGGCCCGCTGGGCATGTTCGAACTCACGCCTTTTTCGTCCGGCACATTCAAGCTGGTGGATGCGGTTGTGGAATCGGGCGCGCTCAGCATAGTGGGCGGCGGCGACACAGACACGGCCATCCACAAAACAGGTAAAAGCGATAAAATATCTTACATCTCCACCGGCGGCGGAGCATTTCTGGAGCTTCTGGAGGGGAAAACCCTGCCTGCGGTCGCGGCACTGGGTTGATACGGGAGGAAATCATGAGACAGTGGATCGTGGCCGGTAACTGGAAAATGCACAACACTATCTCCGAGTCGGTGCGTTTGGCGACTGAGATTAAACAAGGGGTGTCCGGATTGCAAAACGGCCGGGTCGTGCTGGCTCCGCCCTTTACCGCCCTGCAGAGTGTAAATGACGTCCTGCAGGGCTCGTCCGTGGCACTGGCCGCACAAAATATGCATTTCGAAAATAAAGGAGCTTACACGGGCGAAGTGTCGCCCGTGATGCTCAAAGACGCCGGCTGCAGCTTTGTCATCGTCGGCCATTCCGAGCGGCGCAAATATTTCATGGAAAGCGACGAGACGGTCAATTTAAAAGCCCTCCGCGCCATGGCCGCGGGCCTCAAGCCGATCATCTGTGTCGGCGAGACGGAGGCGGAAAGAAACAAAGGCATCACTGAGGCGGTTGTGGGCCGGCAGGTACGCGCGGCCCTGACCGATGTTACCGTGGAGATGCTCCCCCAACTGGTCATCGCCTATGAACCGGTGTGGGCGATAGGGACCGGCAAGGTGGCCAGCCCCGAGCAGGCGGAAGATGTCCATGATTTCATCCGCCGCCTGATGGTCGAAATTTACGGCTGCATGGCGGAGGATGTCCTTATTCTCTACGGCGGCTCGGTCACCAAGGACAATATCGCCGAGCTCATTGCGATGGAAGATATCGACGGGGCGCTCGTCGGAGGTGCGTCATTGCAGACCGACGGGTTTTTAGGCATAATCGGCAAGATGCCATGATACAACCCAGCTGCAGTACCCGTCAAACGGCAGGGGCGCCGTGAACGGCCGCCATCTTCCGGCTTCAGTCTGTTTGTTATGAGTAAAATCCTCATCATCTATCATTCCCAAACCGGGCACACAAAAAAAATGGCCCAAGCCGTCTGCGAGGGAGTAAAATCCATCGAAGGCGCTACAGCCATTTTAAAAAAGGCGGCTGACGCCACACTTGAAGACCTGCTGGAATGCGACGGGTTGGCCGTGGGCAGCCCGGAAAATTTCGGTTACATGGCCGGGATGGTCAAGGATTTCTTCGATCGCACCTACGGCAGGGATGCGGGAAGAATTTTTCGCAAGCCTTTTGTCGTATTCATCAGTGCGGGCAATGACGGCGGCGGCGCGCTCAATTCCATCGAACGCATTGCGCTGGGATATAAATTCAAAACCGTGTTTCATCCGGTTATCGCCAAAGGGGATATCACGGAGGCCGTACTTGATAAATGCCGCGAACTGGGTGCAACGCTGGCGGGCGGATGTGTAATGGGAATTTACTGAAATACAAACGCTTCGGAGAAAAGAGGTAAAGTATGGAAGAGTTGATTGCAAAGGCGGCACAGCAGCTGGCACAAAGCAGATATACAGTCGCACTGACGGGCGCGGGCATGTCCACGGAATCAGGTGTTCCCGATTTCCGCGGCCCAAACGGCGTCTGGACCAAAAACCCCGAAGCCGAACGGCAGGCCTATGAAAGCTACTACCGCTTTCAGCGCGACCCGAAAGCCTACTGGATCGAGAGGATGACCACCGTCTCCTGGCTCAAGGATATGGAAAATGCCCGCCCGAATCCGGGGCATATGGCTCTGGCCGAGCTCGAAGAGATGTCCATCCTCAAAAGCGTCATCACACAGAACATCGACAATCTGCACCAGAAAGCCGGCAGTAAAAGAGTATTGGACTATCACGGCAATATTTCGCTGCTGCGGTGCTTCTCATGCGACACAAGGTATGACCCACGCGAATACGAACTGGAGCGTCTGCTGGCCGAGGACCGGCTGCCGCCATACTGCAAAAAATGCAATGGTGTGCTCAAATCCGATGTCGTGCATTTCAACGAAGCCATCCCACCCGATGTTGCACAGGAAAGTCAGGAGGAAGTGGCCGGCTGCGACGTGATGCTCATCTGCGGGACATCGGCTGTTGTTTACCCATTCGCCATGCTGCCGCGGATGGCCAGGCAGACACGCGCCGGACATAAAACCACGATCATTGAAGTCAATGCAGAGGCCACACCGCTTACCGCAGAGGGAGTGTCCGATTACCTCATCCGGGGAAAGACCGGCACCATTTTGCCGAAAATTCTGGAGAAGGTTAAAGAGAACCTTCGAAGCCGCGCGCAAAAGAGAAAGGAAGGATAGCAAAATGAAGGCACAAATAAACAATACTTCACTGCACTACCTGCTCGACGGACCGTCGGACGGGGAAACGGTCATGCTCTCCAACTCTCTCGGCGCCGATGCGGGCATGTGGAAGTATCAGGTGGAGGCGCTCGTCAAAGCCGGTTACCGTGTAGTGCGCTATGACAACCGGGGCCACGGCATGTCCCCTGCAACTCCGCCTCCTTATTCGCTGGAGATTCTTACCGGCGACGCTGTAGGTCTTATGGATCATCTCGGTCTGGAGAAGGTTCATTTCTGCGGACTTTCTCTGGGCGGCATGGTCGGCCAGATGTTGGGCGCGCATCACCCGGAGCGTCTTTTTTCCCTCACCCTTTGCGCCACCGCCTCATTCATGACGCTGACCGACGCCGAATGGGAGGAGCGCATGGAAGTGGCCCGCAGGCACGGTGTCAGCGCGCTTGCCGATGCCACACTGGAGCGCTGGTTTACCACAGCCGGACGCACACGTCTTCTGGAAGATGTTGAAGAGACGAAAAAAAGCATTCTCGGCACATCTTTTGAGGGATATGCCGGCTGCATTGCGGCGCTGCGCGCCATGGACCTGCGCGAGGCAATCGGCAGAATTTCCACACCGACACTGATAATAGTTGGAGACCAGGATGAAGCGACACCCGTAGATGCTTCCGAATTCATACACAGCCGGATCGCCTCGTCGTCACTGGTGGTCATTCCCGAGGCGGCTCATCTGTTGAACATCGAGCGCCGGGAAATATTCAACGAGCACCTTCTGGCGTTTCTGGCAAAAAACACGGTACCGTCTCCGTGACAAAACCTGACAAAACTAAATTTTTAAAGGAGGGAAGGAGATGACAAGAGAAACTCCCGCATACGAAAATTATCCGGTCAATGAAGAGGAAATGGGTAAGCGCTTCAAAAACTGGACGGAGGGGCTCGCTTTTCAAATGATGATTCTCTACCGCGTGGGGAAGGAAACGGGGGGAGAAAAATTCATGGAGAGGTTGAAGGAAGAGTATTTCAAGATGGGGAAAAACAGCGCGCGACTCATGATGAAGAGGACCTCCACAACCAAAGAAGACTACAAGGACTGCTCCAGGCTGTCCAATATCTGCGACTCCATTGACGATTCCATGGCGAACTTCTGGGATGGCTATGTTGAGAATTCCGCACAGGCTTTTGAAAAAGAGATCATCACCTGTCCCGTGGTGAAAAGTTATTCCATGGAGCCTGATTTTTGCGATGTGATTTTAGGTGAGTTTGTGCGCGGCGTGGCCAAGGAGGCGAACCCCGAATTCACAACCGAAGGCTTCAGTAAATTACTGGTCAAGGGCGATAACTGCTGCCGCTACCGCATCGAAAGAGGAAAACAGGCCTGAAGAAACCGTGGCAGGATAAAAGATAAATTATGCCGACACACTGAAAACAGTCTATGAGACTCGCCGCAGGCAAAATCGGGATGGCCCGGAAAACAGTCTTTCCCGATGCCTGCCCCGGCGGCGGCTATTTCATCTTTTCCTTTGCCTCGGTAAAAACAGACTGGTATTTTTCATATCCTTCCGGCAGGGAAACACGGCGGTCGAAGCGCAATGCGTTTTGAAAGTATACAATTCCTTTCAGCCTGAGCTCACGCGCCTTATTGACATGGGCCGGGTTAATGAGCGCCAGGTTGCAGATCCCCATGTATATATACGACTGGGCAATGTGCCGGAAGCCCCGGATCCTGGTCGTCTTTTCAAAAATGCGCGCCGCTTCCTCAAAACGACCCCTGGCAAAACTTTCATGGGCCTTTTTGTATTCCTCCTCTCCGGGCGGCATCTCCGGCGCAGGTTTTTTCGGGACAACGGCGGGTTTTGTGAGCTGTTCCTCTTTTTGCTGCCTCATCTTCTGTTGAAGGTTTGACGTCACCTGGCCGCCCCGGACGGCAAGGGCCGCCAGAGTTGCGTCTCCGGGGTTTTCGCGCTGGGCCCGGTTAATGGATGCATTGAACTGGTCAACCCAGCCGGGAATCAGCCTGGCGTGGCTCATGCGGTAGGCTTCGGAGCGGTCTGCCGCTTCCATGTTTTGCAGTTGAGATTCAATATTGCGTCGCGCCGCAGTGGTTTCTTTGTCGAGCGTCTTCCAGGCAAAGGCGATAAGCCTTCTTGTCTCGTCCGGATCAAAGTCGGAAACCAGCAAGCCGGACGCGATAACACCAAACCTGTTCCAGTCTGTCGCCCTCAGGGCCTGTATGGCCGCCTCGACCCTGCTCACCGTTTTTTCGGCGCTGTTTTTATACAAGGGTTCGCAGATCGCGGAGATTTTGTCATAGTCGGGGTCCAGCTCACGAAGACTGCGGCAGGCGCGCAAGGCGAAGGAATCATTGGTTTCCTTTCGAGTTTCCATGAGCATGTGCTGCAGGCGGATATAGTTTCGCAGTGAAGCATCCGCATGCCTGAGAAGTTCATCTGAACGGCTTTTTGTCTGTCTGCCGGTGCCGGTCTCGCGCAGTTTGTGAAGTTGCAGGCGGGCGGTAAATTCAGCCTCCGCACTCTTTTCGTACCATTTTTCGGCCTGGCCGTAATCCAGAGGCGCGACTTTACCTTCCAGATAGATTCTGCCCAGCGTGACTTGCGCCGCTGTGTATCCCTGCCGGGCTGAATTGTGATACCAGTCCATCGCCTCGCGGGGATTGATTTGCAGGCCTACTCCTTCTCTGAAAACCCACCCCAGTACATACTGCGCGGCGGGATCACCCCGTCTGGCGCTTTCCCTGTATTTTTCAACTCTCCTGACGATTTCACGTCTTGACCCTCTGTCCTTGAAAAAGTGCAACGCGAGCGCGATCTGTGCCGTATCGCAACCAAGTTCAGCCGACCCAAAGAGCCGGTTGAGTATGAGATCCGAGTCATACTCCCACAGCACGCCGCGTTCATGCATCATGCCCAGATAAAGCAGCCCTTCGGGTTCGTTCTGACCTGCCGCCCTTTCATACCATTTAGCGGCGATCATATCGTCGGCTGGAACATCGACACCGAATTCATAGATTTCACCGATAAGCAATTGCGCTTTGGCGTCCCCCTGTCGGGCCGCCTGCTCCAGTTTCGTGAAGTCGTTCCTTGTCCATTTTGCCGGCGCGCAGGCATTCAGGATGGCTGAAAGTGTGACGGCCATTAAAAGACATACAATTGTTTTAAGCAGGTTTTTGAACGGCATGGCTCAAGATTACCTTTGTTGTGCCGAAAAATCAAGAAAGAGGATTTGATATTTCGGGGGACATCGGAAAAATGGATTGAATAATTATGACGGTTATGTTTAGATTTTCTTAACCGTATCAAGCCATTAGCCAGTTGGACAAAAAAATGAACGATAATGACAAAACAATCCAGAGTATTACGCGTATTCACGGGTTCGAAATTATCGGCCTCATTTCCAATCAGGGCGGAATGTCCGATGTATATGAAGCGTATCAGCTCTCCATCGGCCGGCGGGTGGCAGTCAAAAAGCTGAAATCAACTTTCATCGATGATGAAAATATTAAAGGCAGGTTTGAAAAAGAAGCCAGGCTCCTCGGAAAGCTGAACCACGCAAATATCATTCAGCTCATCGATTTCAGCAACGAGCACCTGACGCTCATTATGGAATATGTCGAGGGGAGACCCCTTGATGAGGTCATGTCGGAAGAGGGAGAGCTCTCCATCGAGGAATCATTGCGGATTATCTCCGAGGTACTCGCCGGCCTTCATTATGCACATCAGCACCACATCATCCACCGCGACATCAAGCCCGGAAACATTTTCATGACCTATGACGGGCGTGTCAAAATATCGGACTTCGGCATTGCCAGCATCATCGAAGGAGATGAAATCTCATCCCAAACGGAAAAAGGAAACTGGATCGGCACACCCTCGTACATCGCGCCCGAACAGATCACCGGCGGCCAGACCGGCCCCTGGACGGATATTTATTCAACCGGCATCACGCTTTACCGACTGACGACAGGAAGACTTCCCTTCTTCCATGAAAATCCCATTCAGACCGCCATCATGCATGTGAAAGAGGAGCCGGTTCCGCCGCATGAAATAGCACCTTTGATTTCAAAGGAGTTGAGCTGGATCATCCTCAAAGCCATCGCCAAAGACCCGCAGGATCGTTTCAGTACGGCGCTGGCGTTTAAAGAGGCGATTGACCGGCTGTTACGCCCCCGCAAAGACAAGGCCTACTTGCAGGAGGCCAAAGCGGAATGGGAAAAGGCCTGCCAGCAGCGAACCACACAGAAAAAGCGCTGCCTTTTGAGCTCTATTAAGCTCTCCCAGATGGCGCTTGCGGAAAACCCCGACCTGCCGGAGGCCAAGCAGGTTCTTGATGAAGCAAACCGTGAGTTGAAAAAAATCAAATTCAAGGAATACACGATTTACGGAGGTGCCGCACTGGTTGTCATCGCTTTCATCATCGTGCTTATCACTCAGTTGTCCACGGGTGTCGGAAAGCTTGATGTATACACCAGTGAAGCGGCGGATGTATATCTTGACGGTGTCAAAATCGGCACCGCTCCTTTCGTATTTCAGAATGTTCCCGCCGGAGAGCATAAACTGGCGGTCGAACAACCCGGTTTCTACCGCTCCCTCGACAGAAAGATCATAATTAAAAAAAACAGGCTCCTGACCATCAACGAAGCAATACCCGGTGGGGGTACGGTCATGATCACCTCTGCCCGTCCGGGAGCTAAAGTCCATATCGACGGATTGGAAAGCGGACAAACACCTCTTTCCATGAAACTGGTCGTTGGTCGTCACACAATCAGCGTCGAAGGTGTGACCCGCACTGTATTGATTCAGGAAGGCCAAAGCCTGACAGAAGTTTTCTAAATTAAACCGGAGGCCGTCTGCGGCTGGTGAACTGCCCCGACAGGCGGGTATTACCTGAACCTCCATCTCAATTTTTTCACAACGGGAGGCATGATTGAAACTTATTGCGGAGGGAAAGACCGATCGGGGCCGCATACGCGACAAAAATGAAGACTGCGTTTATGTAGATGAAAAAGGCGGACTGCTGGTCGTGGCCGACGGAATCGGCGGGCGCTCCCATGGTGAGGTCGCAAGTGGGCTGGCCGTGGGTACAGTACGCGACTATTTTAGGTCGGCCCCTCAAACAATTTCTGATTACAACCCGGAATACCGCGTAAACACAAACCACCTCAACTGTGCCATCATGCAGGCCAACAGCGCCGTATATAAGGCCGCACTGGCATCGCCGGAACTTTGCGGCATGGGTACCACCATCGCAGCGTGTCTGCTCGACCAGGATCTGTTGAGCTTCGCCCATGTAGGGGACAGCCGGATTTATCTGATAAGGTCCGGCAATATCGAGCAGCTGACTTCGGACCACTCCTTCGTTGAGGAACAGGGCAGGCGCGAGGGGCTCACCAGGAAAGAAGCGTCTCGCTCTCTTTTTAAAAATGTTCTTACCCGGGCGCTGGGTGTGGACGATGAGGTCGTCGCCGATCTTGGCGAGCTGACCGTCATGGCGGGCGATATGCTTCTTTTATGCAGTGACGGCCTTTACAATATGATCCCCGATGAAGAAATGCTCGAAATCATTTTACGCGCCGGCAATGTCCGCTCCTCCAGTGAAATACTCATAGACATTGCCAACGATAACGGCGGCAGCGATAATATCTCGGCGATCGTCGGCTATATCCACAAAAACAAGCGGCGCCCCCTGTGGACGGCCGTCGAGGGGAATCACCGGAGGTGACAGATGGCAAAAATTTTATTGAGATTCAGAGGCGAAATCCTTCAGGAAATTGATATGGATAAGGACATCATTTCCATCGGCAGGAAAGCGGACAACCATATCGTTATCGACAACCAGGCCGTATCCTCGCATCACGCCATCATTGAAAAGCAGGGGGATCAACTGTTTGTCGAGGACTTAAAAAGCCTCAACGGCACCTATCTGAACGGCCGCGCCGTGAAACGCTCCGAGATATTCAACGGGGATGTTATCGTGATCGGAATCCACTCTCTTGAAATACAGCTTGACAAGGACCGCTTCGACGAGGCAAAAAATGCGGCGGGGCGAGGACGCTCCATGTTTGAAACAGTTGTGATCACCCCCGAGCAGCGCAGGAGAATTCTCCTGGCCGCCAGCTCGACCACTCCCGATGTCCTGGGCGGCTTTGTCGTCATCAAAGGGCCGGGAGGTCCCAGAGACTATCTTATCCGGGACAAGGTCGCCAACATCGGCCGTGAAAAAGGCTCCGTCATCAGACTTAAGGGGCTATTTGCGCCCCGGCGCGCCGCTTTGGTCAACCGCCGTAAGGAAGGGTATTTCATCACCCCCACCCGCAGCAAAACCGTAAAGGTCAACGGCAACGTCATCGAACAGCGCCATGACCTCAAAGACGGAGACATCGTGGATATCGGCAGACTGAAGCTGCAATTTTATATCAAGGAGCCGGGCTCCGGAACGGAAAAATAAACTGCCGCCGTCGCGATACAGCCGGCACCTGAATTTTGAGACACCATGACAAAAAAGAAAACCTCGCCAGAAAAGCCGAAATCAAAATTAAGAGACTTTGTTGAATCGGTCCTGATTGCCTTCGTGATTGCCGCATTTATTATTTCTTTTGTCGTGCAGGCCTTTAAAATACCCTCCGGCTCGATGATTCCGACGCTTCTGATAGGCGATCACCTCTTTGTCAACAAGTTCATCTACGGCGTCAAGCTCCCTTTTTTCCGCAAAACCATCATCCCCGTAACCGAGCCCGCACGCGGTGATGTCATCGTCTTCATCTTCCCGCAGGACAGATCAAAGGACTTCATAAAACGTGTCATAGGATTGCCCGGCGACATGATAGAAATGAAAAACAAAAAGATATACATTAATAACCAGGCATATGACGACCCTCACGGCGTTTATACCGATCCGGTCATCCTACCGGCTGAGGCCAGCCCCCGGGATAATTTCGGGCCGCTGACCGTCCCGGAAGATTCGTATTTTGTCATGGGGGATAATCGCGACCACAGCCTCGACAGCCGCTTCTGGGGTTTTGTGGAGCAAAAAGACGTTCTGGGCAAGGCATTTATCATCTACTGGTCGTGGGACTCTGAAGATAAAAGCGTGCGTCTGGAGCGTCTGGCGGGATTGATTAAATAAAAAGATTAATTTCATTGGCACGAAATAGCCCAAATATGTCCCCAAGCAAACTTCGTGAACGCCTTTTGGTGAGTGCAGACCGGATTCCGCTTATCCTTACAATAATCGCGCTGCTCATCATCGCTCTCGGCTCATTTTTCTATTACATTCACCGCGTCAAAGGCATCACAGAGGGAGGGTGGATATACAGGCTCTTTTTCCTGGGGCGTGAATGGGGTATTCAAACCTATTTTTCCGTAATTCTGTTGCTGGGGGCCTTTGCCCTGCTTTTGTTTATCAGCATGGCTGAAAAGAAAAAAAAATCTGCCTATCTACTGCATTGGCGAGTCCTTACAGGCGGATTTTTGCTGATGGCCGCCGATGAGCTACTCTCCTTTCATGAAAGACTGACGCCGCTCATGCAAAACATTATAAAATGCGAAACTTACGGGGTATTTGCTTATAGCTGGGTTATCGTTGCGATCCCGTTCGTTATTTTGGTCGCGATATTTTTCGCCAGATTCCTTTGGAATCTTCCCAAAAGGACGACGATCATTTTTCTGGTTTCCGGTATCGTATATCTGGGCGGGTGTATCGGTTTTGAAATGCTCGGCGGGTGGCAGGCGGAAAAGCACGGCGTTCGGAATTTAACTTATTTTTTCTTGGTAACATTTGAAGAAAGTCTGGAGATGTTCGGTGTCATAATCTTTATACACGGTCTTCTCGACTATATGCGGACATACTGCCAAAACGAAATTCGTGACTTTTTAAAATTATAAAAACCCGGCTGCTATCTTTCTTCTATTTCCACACAAACCATTTCTGACTCCTCTCCGTTTAACTGCCGGCACAAGACAGGCGGCGACCATGACTATGCTCTGGCCGCCGCCTGTTTCACCGGTCTTTTTATGCCGCTGTGCCCCCGCCCGTGACAAAACCCTTTGACGGTGGGCCTGTGTCGGCGGGAGTACCTGCAATTTGTGCCAGATAGGCGGCGCCGAGCTTTTTAATATGGTCGCTGACATTGTCAAAATAATTGAAATGGGCCTGCTCTTCATCGGTGATCGTTTCAAAAAGCTTCATGCTGATGCTGTCACCGTTTTCCCGACAGATCAGCAAAAACCGGTTGTAGGCCTCAATGGTTTCATCCTCGAGGTTTGCGTCAAACGGAAAGATTAAATCAAACTTTTGTGCCTTTTGCACAACGGCTTCGAGATCCGACGTCGGCTCGCCTCCGAGTTCCTTTATGCGTTCCGCCAGCATTTCGGCATGGCGCATCTCATCGATGGCAATGAGTTTTACTTTAGCGGCCAGCTCTCCGTAATCCATGTCATCAAGGTTATAGTGCTGGTTCATGTACTGATGAATGGCATGAAGCTCCATGGAGCGCGCCTTGTTTAAAACTTCGATGACCTTCTTTTTTTTCTGCTCACGGGAATTTTGCGCCATGACAAACCTCCTTTGTTACGAAATTTTAAAAGCATCTTCGGTTCCTGCCGTCCGTACGAACCGGCGGACAGTTTTTGCATACTATCACAGAGACATTTAAAACAGGAGTTATTTTGATATTCGCGAATTGCCTCAAATAAAATGTTACCGAAGGGTGTCATAAAAAGTATACGTTGACTCATAAATCAATGTTACCGAGGAACGGTTCGGAAACGGAGGTATATTTATGAGT